>ENA-OQJV01000001-OQJV01000001.1-human-gut-metagenome-genome-assembly--contig:-NODE-1-length-42731-cov-3.277415_pt1 | contig 42731 bp, 47 predicted proteins | sample MGYA00242616_ERZ504783 | MGnify/ENA primary metagenome ERZ504783 (study PRJEB26092, sample SAMD00036360) | human gut metagenome | host: Homo sapiens | study: EMG produced TPA metagenomics assembly of the...
ATTCAAGATCAAAGGTGATTTCCTTAATTGAAACACTTGGAATTGTTTTTTACGTAATGTTTCTATTGCAAATGTTTCGGAGGAAATTTTGAGATATGTTTTTGAAAATCAGTGCTATGAGTTAAATGATACGATGATACGTAGGATTGTGGAATTTGAAAATGATACAATGCTTTCTGGTTTAGATACTCGAAATTATACAACAATTATTTCACTAGGATATGAACCATTAATTAAATACATACAAGAAAATTTGAAACAGTATGTGAAGGAAATTATATTAGCACCTAATAATACTAAGGAAGATGTTGAACAGATTATGGATTTGTTAGAAAGAATGTTGGAAAATGCTCCAGAAGAGACCGAAATCTGTTTGGAATTAGTGAATCATGAAGAATTTTGCGTAGATGATATTTCTGAATGTTGTGGAAAGTTCGATTCTGATTTTGATAAGGACGTGAAAATTCTTTGGGATGAGTTATTGGATAAAGGAAAAGTAAGTCTGAAATGGGAGAATATCAAATGTTATTGGGACAGATATAAGATTACGCCAGAACTACTTCAATACATTGAAACAAATAGTGATCAACTTACATTTTTAGAGAATCAGTGTTTAAATGAAGTGTTTGCCGAAGAACTTATTACAAGTACAATTGATGATTCTGCTTTTGAAAAACTATTACCTCAGTTGGAATTAGAATTTGATATTCCAATAGAGAAGGTTGAGAGACAGAAAGTTGGAATTTTGATTAGAAAAAATATATTCCTTTTGATGTTAATAAATATGGTGAATTAAAGATGCCTATCCTGATTTATGTCCAGATTTTATTTTGTATAATCAAGCGGAATATATGGAAGTAATGGAAAAGATTCCAATGGGAGAAACATTATTAGAAACACTATTGCTTTCGCCTATTCTCGACTTTTCTAATGCAGAAGTTCTGTTGGATGCTTTTGGAGAAAATTATATGACTGCAAAAATTGCTGAAAACTTAGTTGATTCAAATGTGACGATTAACAAATCGATATTTACAGCAGCCTGGGAATATGTAGATGAAAAAGGGAAAAAGACGTTGATGTTTAAATGCCTTTCGATTTTAGAAGCGGCTGATTTTGAAAATTGTTTTTCAGAACTTTCACAATGGTATTCAGGATTTTGCGATAGAAGTAAAAAACATAGCGTTGAATTACCTAATAACGAAGAAAGCCAAAGGCTTGCTAAACGATTACAAGAAGTATCGTACATTACAAGTTACAAATTACAAGAAAAAGAAGTCTATGATTCTGTTACGGAAACAAAAAAGAAAAAGAGTACTTTTGTGTGTTGGATAAAAGCAATCAAAGGATAAAAGAAAATTTTTCATAGTATTTAAGGGAGATCAAGGTAGGGTATAAGAGCCCTGCCTTTTTCTGAAGAGAAGTGTACACAGTACACAAATGTACATACCGTTAAAGCCCCTATTTTCAAGGCATAATGGGATAGGGGTACAGTTTACAGATGAGCCGACCGGAAACCTGGATACCAAGGCCAGCAACGAGATTATGCATCTCTTAAAGACCTCAAACCGTGAGCTCAACCAGACAATCATTATGATTACACACAATATGGAGCTTGCAAAGGCGGCTGACCGCACAATAATGATAGAGGATGGTAAAATCAGATGAATTTGATGAAGACACTCACATTAAAAAACTTAAAGCTCAACAGGAAAAGAACTATTGTCACGATAGTCGGAATAATTCTTGCAACAGCGCTTTTGTCGGCGCTTGTCACACTTGTGTCAAGCTTTCAGTACAGTATGATTGAATACCAGAAGCAAAAGGGCGGCGACTTTCATGTGAAATTTTCGAATGTGAAAATGTCTGAGCTTTCGGAGTTTAAAAACAACAGAAATATTGAAAGCACATTTGAGACAATGGGAATGGGCTTTGCAAAGCTAGACGGCTGCAAGAATGAGGATAAGCCGTATGCTTATGTCATGGCAACAGATGAGGCAGGCTTTGAGAAAGGCTGCTTTAACCTGATAGAGGGGCGCATGGCAAAAAATGAGGATGAGATAGTCATTCCAAGGCACTTAAAGACAAACGGACGAATCGACATAAAGGTGGGAGATGAGATAACACTGGATGTCGGAAAGCGATATGATTCAAACACCGAAGGTGTCATATCGGAAAACTGCGCATATGAGCATGAGGCAGAGACACTTACCGATACTGTGACAAAGCACTACAAGGTGGTAGGCATTATGGAAAGACCGGGCTATGGAATGGAGGACTATAGTGCCGCCGGATATACATTTGTCACATACTCTGATGAACTGGCAGCAATTGATAACGGCACAAAGAGTGAGGCAAGCGAAGCTGACACTACACTCACAGTGTACAGCAGATACACTCAAAAGGCTTTAAGAAACAAGGATGCTGTGACTGCAGATATAATTGGTGTGGATGAAAAGCTGTTTGAGAAAGCAAATAATTCATCTGTTGAAATGTCTTCTGAGGAAAGTGACAGGTTCCTTAAAGAGATGGAAAATGCAAAATATGATATATATATGAATGGATACCTTATAAACTATGAGTGCGTTTTCCCGATTGACGGTTCATTTTAAAGCACTGTTTACAGTGGCTGCTGTTGTGGCTTTGATAATCATACTGACATCAGTGTACTGTATCAAAAACAGCTTCAACATATCAATCACTGAAAAAATCAGGCAGTATGGCATGCTTGCAAGCGTGGGTGCTACGAGGCGACAGATAAAAAGCAGCGTTAAGACAGAGGCAGCAATGCTTGGAGTGGTTGGTATTCCTGTAGGTACCATGAGTGGTATTTTGGCATCGCTTATACTTGTCAAGGTAGTAAATGCGCTGTCAGCAGGCTGGCTTAACGTTGCTTTGAGCTTTCACACATCACTGCCTGCACTTATTCTTGCTGTGATACTGAGTATAGCAACCATTTATTTCTCAGCAACAGGCAGTGCAAGAAGGGCTGCAAAGGTCACACCGCTTGAAGCAATAAGAAACACAAAGGAGATTAAATAAAGTCAGCAAAGCTTAAGACACCGGCGATTATAGGCAGAATCTGGGGTATCGGAGGTGTTATCTCATATAAGAATATAAAGAGGAACAATAAAAAGTACAGAACCACAGTGACATCTATTGTCATCTGCTCAGTAACCTTTATTGTGATATCATACTTTATGTCTATGGCCTTTAGCGTTGTTGGGATGTCATATGTATCAGCAGATTACAATATTGGAATAAATATGTCATGTAAAAAAGCATTGATATTGAAAAGTTCTCTAAGCTTTTGAGTGGCATTGAAGGAGCTGAGGATTATCTGGTTGGAGCAGGCTATGATTTCGATGTCAGTAAGCCGGAGTATACAAAGGAATATGGAGAGTATTGCAGGCAGCTTTATGATGACAGTGAGGATGTCTCGCAAATGTTTTTAATCACGGTTTTGGATGATAAATCGTATGATAAGTATGCGTCTGACGCAGGCATAAAAAATGCAGCTGCAGGAGCAATTCTTGTGAATAAATGCACATTTGATGTGTATAATGAGAATAGCTCAAAATAACGTCAAAAAAGAAGATGGAGCTGTACAAATATAAAGCAGGAGATACAATCGAGTGTGGCTACAATGTGTATGATGATGCTTCTTCTGATGATAATGCAGCAGAAGGCGATACTGAAAGCAGCACAGATGATAATAATGCAGTGGAAGGTGATACTGAAAGCGGCACAGAGGATAACAGCGGATACGTTGACGAGGAAACAATAAATAACGGAGTCAGAAAGACTGTGGATGTAACTATTGCAGGTGTCACAGACAAGGTACCAATAGGTTATAAGGGCTACAGCAACACGCTATTGTTTATGAACCAAAAAGGCTTTGAAAGCCTATGGGGTGACGGTAAGAACGGTAATGAGATTAAACCGGGATATGCGTCATATTCGGCATATGTGGTTGCAGAAAATGCAGATGAATATCAGGATACATTCGAAAAGGAGACGGAAGGAAATCCTGAGTATTCGCAGATTAGTTTTTATGTCAGCAATATGGATAAGCAGATGCGCGATGAAAAGTCACTCTTTACACTGCTTGGAGTATTTGCATACGGACTTATTGTAGTCATTGCCTTAATAGGAATCACAAATATCATCAATACCTTAAGTACCGGAATGGAGCTTAGAAGCCGCGAGTTTGCCACATTAAGAAGCATTGGAATGACAGATAAGCAGTTTGTGGGAATGGTCAGGCTCGAGAGTGTGTTTATATCTGTGAAGGCACTTGCAATAGGAGTACCGCTTGGTATTTTAATAAGCTATCTCTTATGTGTTATGATGAACAGGATGGATGATGCAATCATTTATGAGCCGCCGTATAAAGCAATTATATTGTGTATATTGGTTGTAATAATGCTGATTTATGCTATCATGAAACTATCAATGACGAAGCTTAGACACAATAACATTATTGAGACGATCAAGAATGAAAATCTGTAGGAAATGCGGGAGCTGATATGAAAAAAATACTTCTCATAGAGGACAATAAAGGAATAACAGAGGGACTGTGTGATACCTTTACAGAACCTGAATATGAGCTTTTGACAGCAAGCAATTTAAAGGAGGCTGGGGCACTTTTGAGTGAGCACCCCGGCCTTGTGCTGCTTGATGTGTCGCTTCCGGATGGGAACGGCTTTGATTTTTACAGCGAAAGGCTGGAAAAAGAAAAAACACCGGTGATTTTTCTTACCGCAAGGGATGAGGAAAATGATATAGTAAAGGGACTCGAGCTTGGAGCGGAGGATTACATCACAAAGCCTTTTTCCGTAAGAGAGCTTGTGGCGAGGGTAAACCGCGTATTTTTACGAAGGAAAAGTGATGACAGCTCATCTGTCATACACGCAAGAAGCATAAGCTATGACATGGACAAAAAGGAAGCAAGAAGGGATGGACAGGTGATTGCTCTTTCAAGTCTTGAAAACCGCATACTTGATCTGCTTTTTACCAATCACGACAAGGCTGTGTCCAGAAATGCCGTGCTTGACTGCATCTGGGAGGCAACAGGCAACGATGTCTATGACCATACAGTGACTGTCTATATGAAGCGCATCAGGGCAAAGCTTGGTGAGGATGTGATAAAGACTGTGAAGGGAATCGGGTATCGTGTTGATTCAGATGAAGCTATTTAAACAGTATCGGCCGACAGAGACAGTTCCCGGGGGAAAGCATGAGAAAGAAGAAATATAATTTAGAGAACAGAAAACATTTTGTGTATTTTGCGATAATTTATACATGTATATGTGTGACGGTTATGGCTTTTACCGTTTTTTCCAGTACAGGGCATATACGAAAAACTATAACATCACAGTGGCTAAGCTATGTGCGCTTATTCATGAAAAATATCCCGATGTATCAGATGGCAGTATAGCTGCGATTCTAAATGACAGCAGCTCAGGCAGCGATTATACAAATTTAAAAAGCGCAGAGACGCTCTTAAAAAAATACGGCATTGATATGGAAAAGGATTCTGCGGTTTTGTCAAATGAAAAAGCGCTTAAAGGAGCGCTTTGGCTAGACATATTTCTTGTTGTGCTTTTTGCAGGGGGCTTTTGCCTTTACATTGTGCTTATAAGATTTAGCTTTAAAAGACAGGTCAGACAGGCTGCGGATTATCTGCGCCGCATAAATCAGGGAGACTACAGACTTGTTATGGCAGATAGCACAGAGGGAGAGATTTCTATACTAAAGGGAGAGCTTTACAAGACAGCAATCTATTTGAGGGAGTCTGCGGAAAATGCAAAGGCAGACAAGCTTTTGCTAAAGGATGCGCTTTCTGACATATCGCACCAGCTTAAGACTCCGCTCACATCACTTTCGATAAATCTGGAAAATCTGGAAGGAAATCCTGATATGGCATCTGAAAACAGAAACAGGATAATGCGCAGGGCAAAGCGCGATGTGGACAATATATCGCATATGGTGCAGGCTATCTTAAAGCTTTCAAGGCTTGAAGCGGATGTTGTGGAGTTTGATGAGAAGGATACGCTGCTGTCTGAAATTGTGTCTGAGGCAGCTGATAATGTTATGGCACTTTGCGATTTGAGAGACATAAGGCTGTCCATAGATGAAGGCTCTGATAAGGATGCCTGTATACATGCTGATGCATACTGGCAGTGTGAGGCCATTACAAACATAGTAAAAAATGCAGTGGAGCACGCAGAGAGTGAGGTAAAGATAGGCTTTTACAGGTATGAGATGTATGCAGAGATAACAGTGCAAAACGATGGAGAGACCATAAGTGATGAGGACAAAAAGCATATTTTTACGCGTTTTTACAGCGGCAGCGGACAGCCGGCAGACAGCATCGGCATAGGACTTTCGCTCGCGGAAGCAATTGTGCGTCATGACAATGGATATATCCTTGTGGAGGATTGTAAAAAAGATGTATTAAATGAAAAAAATGAATGCAGTGGCACACGCTTTGTGGTAAGATATTTGTGATAAGTTGAGAAAAATTATCAATAAATACACTAGGAAGCGATAAAATGACACTAAAAGAACTTGGCATAGGACAGAGTGCCAGAATACTTACAGTAGGCGGTGAGGGCGCACTGCGTCAGCATTTCCTGGATATGGGAGTAATCCCAAAGGCCGAAGTGACAGTAATCAAATTTGCACCGATGGGAGACCCGATGGAGCTTCAGGTGCACGGCTATGAGCTCACATTGAGGCTTGATGATGCGGCACAGATTGAGGTAGAATTAATTGACAGCCGTTCAAGAAAGCATGAGGGTCCTAAAAAGATAAGTAACACAGCCCATCCCGGACTTGGTGAGGAGGGCAAATACCATGTGAAGGGCAGTGGCAATCCCCTTCCGGATGGTGAGAAGCTCACATACGCACTTGTGGGAAACCAAAACTGCGGCAAGACAACACTTTTCAACCAGCTTACAGGCTCAAACCAGCATGTGGGCAATTTCCCGGGAGTGACGGTGGACAGAAAGGATGGCTCTATTAAAGAACATCCGGATACATCAATCACAGATTTACCGGGCATTTACTCAATGAGCCCATATACTAATGAGGAGATTGTGTCGAGAAACTTTGTGCTCGATAACAAGCCAAAGGCCATAATAAATATCGTAGATGCGACAAATATCGAGAGAAACCTGTATCTGACCATGCAGCTTCTTGAGATGGATATACCGATGGTTATCGCTCTAAATATGATGGATGAGGTGACGGCAAACTCAGGCTCAATCGATGTAAATAAAATCGAGGGACTGTTAGGAGTGCCTGTTGTACCGATTTCAGCCGCGAAGAATCAGGGTGTTGATGAGCTGGTGCGCCATGCAATACACATTGCAAAGTATCAGGAGCGCCCGGGCAGACAGGATTTCTGTGATGAGAATGATTTTGGCGGTGCCGTGCACAGATGTATACACGCGGTCAGTCACCTGATTGAGGATCATGCAAAGCTCGCCGGAGTTCCGATTCGCTTTGCTGCTACCAAAATTATCGAGGGGGATGCACTTATATTAGAGCAGCTTCATCTTGATGAGAATGAGAAAGAGGCAATAGAGCATCTGATTGTCCAGATGGAGAAGGAGCGAGGCCTTGACAGAAGCGCTGCAATTGCGGATATGCGCTTTACATTTATTGAGAAAATATGCGAGAGCACCGTGGTAAAACCAAAGGAGAGCAGGGAGCGTATCAGAAGTGAGCGCATCGACCGTGTTCTTACAGGCAAATACACGGCAATACCGTGCTTTATAGTGATAATGCTTGCTGTATTTTATCTCACCTTCAACGTAATCGGAGCAGGCCTTCAGTGGCTTTTGGAGCAGGGCATAGGAGCACTGACCGCGCTTACGGATAAGGCGCTCACAGCGGCAGGCGTGAATGAGGTGCTGCACGGACTGGTAATAGACGGCATCTTTCAGGGTGTCGGAAGCGTATTAAGCTTTTTGCCGATTATCGTGACACTGTTCTTTTTCTTATCCCTCATGGAGGACAGCGGATACATAGCGAGGGTTGCATTCTTCATGGACAAGCTCCTTCGTAAGATAGGACTTTCCGGACGAAGCATAGTACCAATGCTCATAGGCTTCGGCTGTACGGTGCCGGCTGTCATGGCGACACGTACACTGCCAAGTGAGAGAGACCGTAGAATGACTATACTCCTCACACCGTTTATGAGCTGTTCGGCAAAATTGCCAATTTATGCATTCTTTGTTAGTGCATTTTTCCCGAAGCATGGCGGACTTGTCATGGGAGGTCTGTACTTCCTTGGCATAATTGTCGGAATACTTTTCGCATTTATCTACAGAAAGACTTTGTTCAGGGGTGACGCAGTGCCGTTTGTCATGGAACTGCCAAACTACAGGATGCCGGGCGCCAAGAATGTGTGCCAGCTGCTCTGGGAGAAGGCAAAGGACTTTTTGCAGAAGGCATTTACGGTAATACTTATTGCCACAATGCTGATATGGTTCTTACAGAGCTTTGACATACACTTTAACATGGTAACAGACTCAAAGGACAGCATGCTTGCCGTTATTTCAAGTATTATCGTGCCTGTCTTTAAGCCTCTGGGACTCGGCGACTGGCGTATATGCACGTCACTTATCAGCGGACTCATGGCAAAGGAGAGCGTGGTATCAACACTTGAGATACTGTTTGGCGGAACGGTTACGACAGCACTCACAACACTTTCAGCCGCATCTCTTCTGGTGTTCTCGCTGCTCTACAGCCCATGCGTGGCTGCTATAGCATCCATAAAGAGAGAGCTGGGTGCAAAGTGGGCAGTCAGTGTGGTGCTTTTGCAGTGTGCGATTGCATGGGGGGCAGCATTTATGTAAGAATTATTGGACTGCTTGTGATGTAAAAAAACTGACTGAATAGTTACAAAAAATATAAAAGGAGATATGTGATGGAGATTAAACTGGAAAATGAATCACTTGAGCTCACGATAAACAGCTTCGGAGCAGAGCTTAAAAGCATCACCGGCAAGGAAACTGGTACACAGTATCTGTGGGATGCCGATGAGAAATACTGGAAGAGAAGCGCACCGGTGCTTTTCCCGTTTGTCGGCAGCTTAAAGGACAAGAAGTTTACCGTTGATGGGACAGATTATCCGATGGGACAGCACGGCTTTGCAAGGGATATGGAGTTTGAGCTTGTGTCACAGACAAAGGATGAGGCATGGTTTTCACTTAAATCAAATGATGAGACTCTTGCAAAATATCCGTTTGAGTTTGTGCTCGAAATCGGCTATAAGCTCTCAGGCAGTGAGATAAAAGTAGACCTGGAGGGTGGACTAATCCTGCGAAAAAGGAATTTACTTTTCTTCAATAGGTGGTCATCCGGCATTTATGTGTCCGGTCGCAGAGCAGGGAAAGCAGTCAGACTATTATCTGAAGCTTGACACAGACAAGGCAATCACCTACGGACTTATCTGTGACGGAGGACTTTTAGACAAGGATGACAATCTGCTTAATGTGGATGTGGATGGATACTGTCAGATAGATGAGCATATGTTTGATAAGGATGCGCTCATAATAGAAAACAGACAGGCTTCAAAGGTGAGCCTGTGTACACCGGATAAGAAGCCATACCTTACGGTGTCCTTTGATGCGCCTTTATTTGGTCTGTGGTCACCGGCAGGAATGGGAGCACCGTTTATCTGTATTGAACCGTGGTACGGCCGATGCGACAGAGCAGGCTTTGCCGGAGAATTAAAGGACAGGGAGTATGGTAATTCGCTGGCACAGGGTGAGAAATTTGAGAAGTCATATACGATTGCAATTGAGCTGTAGATTTTCTTGTTCTCAATGTGACTTAAATACTTATTAAAATAATAATATAAGACATAATTAGAATCATGGGGCTGCGGTATATTGCAGTCCCATGATTTTTAGATAGTAAGGATTTTTCACGAACTTGAAATAATGTAATGTAGGATAGCATAACGCTATATGTGTCTTGATGCACCTGCTTTCTTCAAGTTTACCTGAAGCAGCCATTTCTGATCAATTTTCTTAAGATCTTCACCGAATCTGACATGCAGCCGAACTGAGCCTTCGAGCTGCTCGATATGTTCAATGGTGCCCTTGCCGAACTTTGGATGATTGACATCGTCATTGATATTAAATTTTACAGTACTGTTTTTATTTTTGTCGGTATTCCTGCTCGCGTGAATATGTGTCGCGGATAGGAATACTCTTGTCAGTAATTTTCTTTTTGAGAACCTTATCATAATCGTGCTTAATAAGTCCTTCACCGGCTTTGTAGTAAGGAGTGGGAGCTGCTCCGATAAGTGAGCAGCAGTATTTCCACGCACTTCCGTGGATGCCGGGCTGCCAGTTGTATTTGTCCGGGATGTCCATATTGTACTGCATATAGTGGGCATATTCGTGCTTATATAAATCCATCCTGTCATCCTTTGACAATGGCTTTGCCACACAGTAGCCGATGAACAGCAGTGAAAAATGAAATTCTTCTTCATCCTGCCCAAAGCCCGGAGTGTATGCGCCAAGCCTGTCCGTATCAAAGCCGAAGGTGATGGGAATCCTTGCACCGTTAAGCCCAAGCTGTCTGTCGAGCTTCTGGTAGAGAAAGCGGATTTCCGCAAGATGTATTTTGGTTTCGTTTTCGAGTAGTTGTCGTAAATTGTTGTCTAAGTTCATAAGTATATCTCTTTTAAAAAATCAGTTTGTTTTCAATACAATAATGATATATTCCGTCTTCCTCAACAGATTTGCATACAAAATCAGCCTTATCTTTGACTTCGTCCTTTGCATTGCCCATGGCAATACCCATGCCTACAGCTTCAAGCATTTCAATGTCGTTATATCCGTCACCGAAAGCAATTGCTTCATCCTTTGAGAAACCATAATGTCTAAGCACTGCAGCAACTGCATTGCCTTTGCCGCTGTTAAGCGGAATAATATCAACGGCCTTATCCCACCATGCAGTTATCTGTGAGTGGGCGCGCCGGATAGAATCTGTGAGTGCTCATCTTTTTTGCAGGAGCACATAATCTGATATATATCAGTCCTGCTTATCTCGTCAAAATTGTCAGCGATTTTAAGCTTTTCGCTGCCAAAGGCAAAGTATTGCTCTAAATCAGGGTCGGTACCGTTTGTGACAATCATATGCTCGTTGCTGATTGCAATGGCGCGGTTCATCTGCTTTAGATTGGAAATTATCTGATATTTGTCGTGCTCATTAATAGGATTTTTGAAGATGATATCATTGCCTTTGGTGACGAATGAGCCGTTAAAGGTGAGCAGGACATCAAAATCAATTCCATCAAAATGAGGCACACCTGTGTAGCATCTTCCGGTAGCCATACAAAGGATGATGCCATTTTGGTGGAGCTGCCTAAGTGCAGCAGCAGTGTTTGCCGATAATTCTTTATGTCCCAGCCGAAGCAGGGTGCCATCCACATCAAAGAATGCTATTTTAATCATAATTCACCTGCCTGTTTTACTGAATTTCAATAATATTTCATTTACTTTAATCATAACATAATAAGCGCAAGATTAAAAACATTTATTTAAATTTCTGCCACAACGTAAGGTACGTAAGCCGGGGACTGAGGGGACACATGCGCTTTAGCAGGAGTTCATAGACAGATTTATTGAATGCACAACTACTAATAATATGGTTGATGGGCAGGAAATACAGAATTGCTCAGGAAGTCAGATTTCAAATGAATCAAGAAGTAACTATATACTCGGAAAATACCAGTATTACAGAAATCTGTACGGAGATCAGGAGATATAGAATATGATAATAGTGAACTGCTAGGTTATTCAATAGCTGAGTAGTTCACAAACATACTCTATATAGATTATAATTAATTGGAGGAAATATGAGCATAGGATTTAACGGTGACACATTTAAATGCAGGTATCCTGCTGTGGCTGGCTTTCCACAGCCAGCGTTTGAGTTCATCTTCAGCTTCATCTACGTTTGTAAGCTTTAGTAATAACCGGAGCTGTTCCCAATGCGTAAGCAGAGCCTTTTATCTCATCCGCCTTAGCTTTAGCTGCTTTTACAATAGGCAAATTCAGGATCATCCTTTCTTATCAGAGTAAAGATTACAATTTTTTATAACTGTGTTTTTAACATTAAGGACACTTTTGAATAATGTATTAACTGAAGCCACTTTTGAATACTCTTTTTGTGTTTTTCTTCGCAGTTAATACATTAAAGGACACAAGTGTTTTTTTCAATATGTTGTTGTTAATTTATGGTGTTGGGCTTACAACATTATGCCAGAAGCCTCATAAAAATGGACTTATAGACATGTATTGATGGCTTAGTCGAGAATTAACTACTGTGGAGTGTACTAGAACTTGTGAGTAGCGTGTCATTTGTAACCGCCAAAGCGTACACAATGAAGCAGTAACTATAAACTGTGAGATTATAGCAAACCATCTAGCATATACATTTGTATAAGTTTCGACGGTTTCGTCGTGCATAGAAAACCTAAAAGCATAATTTCGTATAGAATCTTAGTCGCGAAGCGTAGCGAGGGCGAAAGTGCGTGTCTCCCCAACAGTCCACGGCTTACGTACCGACCTGCGACCAATGCGCAAAAGTTGCGCACAGAAACGCGCACCTAATCCTTTTTTTGTGAAAAATGCTTGAAAACAAAAATTTAAAAATGTCGAAATTGCACATTGACATAATCGCAATGCTGTAATATACTAAGTTTAGAACAAACGGTTGCGCGAAAAACGTACCTAAGAAATAAATTAAATTACAAGCAAATGGAGGAAACAACGGATGGACAAATTTATTGTTAACATCATTCACCGCCCTGAGATGGTGCCTGAGTACTCAGCAACAGTGACAGGACAGGGAAAAGAAGAGGATATTGGAGATAAGAAGCTTATCACAGAGTCACTCGACATCTTCAAGACACAGCAGAGACTTGCGCATGAGGCGGGACTCAAAACCACAATCCAGATGACATATGCTTCGCTTTTTAATGATGAGGCAGTAGAGCTTGCAAAGCAGGATCACGAGAAATACGGTGATGAGATAGCACTTTCACTCCTTGGACTTCCATGTGAGGAGTTTAGAGAGAAGTATAAGACAAAGGATTTCTGTATCTGGATGTTCTCAATGGAGGACAAGAAAGCTATCGTAAATGATGTTTTCGAGAAATTCCATGACAGATTCGGTTTCTATCCTGAGTCAACAGGCTCGTACTATATGGATGCAGACCTTATAAACTACATCAAAGAAAAATACCCAATGGTAAAATGTGCAGTTGCAACATGCTGGGAGGAGGGCCCTAAGGCATACCACACATGTAACAACTCATGGTACACACTCTTCGACGGAGGCCCATGGGCACCATGGATTCCATCAAAGCAGAACACACATGCGCCGGCAGCAAATAAGGAAGAGGATAGCGGAATCGTAGCAATTCCACATCTCTCACGTGACCTTATTGCATGCTATGACGGAAACGGCTCAAACTTCGGAACACATCCACAGAACGTGCTTCGTGGAATGATTTATGATACAAAGACATGGGAGTATCCATATCTTTATAACCTCATCGACCAGTACAGAGACCTTGCAAAATACAATAACGGATACTCATACAACATGATGTTCGTAGGACCTGGCTGGATGAACAAGATGGGACGCTGGGAGCAGCCATATGAGCTTCTCTTAAAGTCATACACAGACGGCTGTAATTACTATGGCAAGTTAAAGAAAGAGGGTAAGCTCATCGACATGACAATGTCAGAGTTCGCTGATTACTTCAGAGAGAAGAAGGGTGTCAACGCAGGTAACTACAATGAGCCTGAGTGTGCACCATGGAGAGATATCCTTTACGGCTCAGATAAGCAGCTCTTCTGGTACTGTGACCCATACATGAGAGCATGCGTAAACATGGATCAGGGTGGAGCAATCGTAGACCTTCGTCCATACGTTGCAAAACTTGAGTGGCCTGTAGGAATAGGAACAAAGCATGTACAGGATGCATCTTATCCATTCCTTATTCAGGAGAAATACAGAGCAGGATACTTTACACACTATGCAGGAGCAGGAACAGTAAGAAGTGCCAAGCTTTCACACAACGGTGAGGAGGTTGACCTGTGTCTCTGTCCTACACACAGCCATTTTTCAGAGGAAGTTATTGATGGCAAGAAAACAAGAATCCTTACACTTGATCCTGTAGATATTGAGTTTTATGATGTTAAGCTTACTCTTCAGACAAAGGAATACTTTGAGGAGGGCTCATCAAACATCAAGATTGAGCGTAATATCCTTAGCATGAGTGATCCAAATGCAGAGGTTTATCTCGATGAGTACATCACAGCATGCTACGGAACAACAGAGTATCCAGAGGATATGACAGGCATCACACTTACATGTGAGGGAGAAAACCCACAGAGCATCAATTATGAGTACAAGTGTCGTGATGCAAAGCTTGACGGAGCAACTGCAGTAAGCGCAGTAATTCCTGCAATTCAGACAAAGGTTTCACTCACACCATCTGCAAAGGCAGAGGGATACATTGAGGAAGGATATGCATTCTCTCCAATGTTCAAGCTTGGTTACAAGAAACAGATTAAAGACAAGGAGGTATTTGCAACATGGCTCAACTTGGAAAAGGCAAATTAAATTACAGATGTCCTTTATGTTTTATGAGGGATCTTGATATTGATATGTTCTATAATAAGGAAACAGGTATTTATAGCTGCATCCGTTGTCAGTTCAGAGGTACAGAGGAAGAGGTGCTTCAAGGCAACGAGGATGTCCGCAAGAAGTACAAGGCTATGTACAAGAGATTCGACAAGTTCGATTTTGATTAAAGTAGTGATTGGTGCGCTGCTGCTATAATAGCAGCAGCGTATTTGGCATTTCGCTGCAAAGGAGAGTATATATGGCGAAAAGAAAAAAAGACACGATGGAATTCAGATTCTATGAGCTGCCACAGGGAGAATCGGCACTTGTGCTGTGCGGAGAATCCTGGAAGAGAGTGTATGGTCATGAGGAATTTCACCTGCATTTCCATAATCTGCTTGAAATCGGCATCTGCCGCGAGGGAGATGGAAATATGTATCTGGATGAGGATATTTACCAGTATCATGACGGCGATATCACATTTATACCTGAGAATTTTCCACATGTTACAGTCAGCTATGGTGAGGTGGTGAATTTCTGGGAGTACATTTTTATTGACATACATTCTGTGATAGAAGAGATGTTCCCAAACAATGCGGCATTCCAGAATGAGGCAGTTACGACTATATCAAAAAAAGCGTTTATGACCAACGTGTATCAGAGCCCGGCTATGGCTGAGTATATAAATGCCATAATCAGGGAAACCAGTGAGCACAAGATTTATTGCCAAAGGACGATAAAGCTCCTTGTGCAGGGAATTGTAATAGAGCTGTTGCGCATGTATGATGAGCTGCCGGAGGAAGATAATGATGTCGTAAAGGGCACTAATATGTCACAGATAGCCACGGCGCTTGACTATATGAATAAGCATTACAGCGAAACAATAAAGGCAGGGGAGCTTTCGTCACTGTGCAATATGAGTGAGACTCATTTCAGGAGACTGTTTGAATCATATATCAATATGCCGCCTATGGAGTATCTGAATCTGATAAGAGTGCAGAAGGCGTGCGAGCTTATGAAAAAGACAAATGAGCCGATGGAGCTTATTGCACAAAAATGTGGATTTACAACTCAGTCAACTTTTAACCGTAATTTCCGTCAAATTTTTGGTACACTTCGCCATATCAGTGGAAGATAAATCCTGAAAATTATGAGCATAAACTACTCAATTTTAGGATATCTGCACTAAAGGGATGGTAGAAAACATGTCTTTTCGCATATTTTTGTACATTTATGTTTGAATATGCATATAATTGTGTGGAATTTGTTAACACAGAAACAACGTATATGGTTATAATGACTATGTAATCAAGAAACGGACAAATATTCGTAGTCAAAATGCCCAATTAAAATAATATGATTATGAATGAATTGTAAACGTAGTATTGCAGAAACATCATTTTTATTAGGGAGGAAGAAAATGAAAAAGAAAGTAGTTTCATTATTACTCGTAACAACAATGGTTGCCTCACTTGCAGCCGGATGTGGAGACTCATCTTCATCAGGAGATGGCACAGAAAAGACAGGTAAGAAGGTAGAGACAGTAGATGACGGCCATACACTTACAGCCTGGGCTTGGGATCCAAACTTCAATATTCCGGCACTCAAAGCAGCAGCAGAGGATTACAAGAAAAATGTAGATCCTGATTTTGTACTCAATATCGAGGAGCAGTCAGGGTCATCTGACATTGAGACAGCAATTACAACAGCAGGCTCAGCTGGGGATTACAGTACACTTCCTGACATCGTATTATTCCAGGATCACTACTTCCGGCAGTACCATACAAATTATCCTGATGCATGGGTATCAGCAAATGATGCAGATGTTAAGTGGGATGATTTCAGTCAGGAGAAGTTATCATTCTCTACAATCGACGGAGAGCACTTTGGATTCCCTGTTGATAACGGAACAGTAATCTTTGCTTACAGAACAGATCTTCTTGAGCAGGCAGGATACACAATCGATGATATGACAGGTATCTCTTGGAAGGATTTCATCGAGGTAGGTAAGAAAGTATACGAGAAGACAGGAAAATACTTACTTTGCATGGATGGAGACGGAAACGATTTATTCTACATGATGCTTCAGGCAGAGGGTGAGTCACAGTTCAAGGATGGCAAGCCAAAATTTGTAGACAATGCTAAATTAAAAGAAATCATGCAGGTACTTAAGGATATGATCGACAACAATGTTCTTTACCTTGCAAATAACTGGTCAGATTACACAGATCAGGTTATTCAGGGAGACATGGTTGCAGGCGTTATGAACGGAAACTGGATCATTCCTACAATCGAGAAGGTTACAGACAACAGTGGAAAGTGGGAGATTACATCTCTTCCAACACTTGAGGGTGGTGAAGGCTATGCATCAAACGGTGGTTCTTCACTTTACATCACAAGCAACTGCAAGCAGGCAGACCTTGCTAAGAAATTCTTAGCATATACATTCGGTGGCGGATCTTATACAGACAAGGGTGTATCTGAGACATATGACAATGCTCTTAAGAATGGTGGTGTTATCACTACATATACACCTGCAGGCAAGTCAGAGGTTTACAACGAGGGTGTTGAGTATTTCAACAACCAGCCAATTTACGCTAAGATCGTTGAGATGGGTGCAAATGTTAAGATAATCGAGCAGAGCGATTTCCACTACGATGCACGTAAGAAGCTTGCTACAGCACTTATCAATATTACTCAGAATGGTGCAGATATCGATTCAGAGATAAAGACAGCAGAGGATGACCTTAAATTCACAATGGGACTTTAATCTGTTAGCTTGATGGCAAATGTACAGGGAGCCATTAAATGGCTCCCTGTTTTTTCTCAAGACTTATAGTTAGGAGGCCTTTACAGTGAAAAATAAGAAAAAAGGAATGAGCATAACCGGTAAACAAAGGGCAGCCGGCTGGATGTATCTGGCTCCGGCAACAATACTCATTTTCATAATGAGCTTCTGGCCTATAATCCAGGCTGTTATTACATCCTTTAAAACCGGCTCAAGCGCAAATATGCAGTGGGCAAATCCACTTACTTACAACTACACAAGAATGTTTCAGGATGCGGTTTTCAAGAGATCTATCGGAAACACATTCTTATATTTAATTATCGAAGTGCCAATCATGCTTGTACTGGCAATCTTACTGGCACAGTTACTTAACAATAAGCACCTTAAATTTAAAGGACTTTTCCGTACATGTGTATTCTTACCATGTGCAACATCACTCGTATCATATGCATTGATTTTTAAATCGCTTTTTGCAACACAGGGACTTATCAATACAATCCTTGTTAAACTTGGAATATTAGAGAACAACTTTAACTTCCTTGGTACAGGCTGGAGTGCTAAGATTATTATCATAGTAGCTCTTATCTGGAGATGGACAGGATATAATATGGTGTTCTTTTTAGCAGGTCTCCAGAATATTGAGTACTCTGTTTACGAGGCGGCAAAGATAGATGGAGCAAGCGGCTGGAGAACCTTCTGGTCTATCACGGTTCCTCTTCTTAAACCTACAATTGTTATGACAACTATCATGTCAATAAACGGTACATTACAGCTCTTCGACGAGTCTGTAAACCTGACAAAGGGTGACCTGCAAATGCGACAATCACCATGTCACATTATATCTATAACGGCTCGTTTGGTGAAGGCGTTGCAAACTTTGGATATGCATCAGCAATGTCTGTTATCGTATTCATCATGGTTGCTATACTGGCATTTATCAATCTGAAAGTAGGTGACAAGCGTGACTAAGAAAAAACATGGATCATCAATACAAAAAAGGCTTATACCTTCATACATTTTTCTTGTAATAGTTTCGTTCATCTCAGTATTTCCGTTTTTCTGGATGATATCGGCAGCGACCAACAAGTCTATTGACATTGCAAGAGGTAGAATTGCATTTGGTGGCTATGCCCTTGAGAACTTAAAGAAACTGTTTGCATCACAGAACGTTGCACTTGGAATGAAAAACTCACTTATCAATGCAACAGTTCAGACAATTATAGCACTGCTTGTCTGCTCACTTGCCGGTTACGGCTTTGAGCTCTATCATGACAAGGCAAAGGATAAGCTGTTCTCAGTTTTACTTCTTGCCATGATGATTCCGCAGGTAGCTACACTTATTCCTCTGTTCAAGATGATGTCAAAGCTCGGCTTTATAAATACGGTATGGGGCTTCATGCTCCCGGCTATTTCAACGCCGTTCCTCATCATGATGTTCAGACAGAATTCGAGAAACTTCCCAATCGATATAATGGAGGCGGCACGAATTGACGGACTCAGTGAGATTGGTATTTTCTTTAAGATGTATATGCCTGTACAGAAATCAACATATGCAGCAGCTGCAGTTATTACATTCATGAATGCATGGAACTCATACCTGTGGCCAAAGGTAATCCTCAATAAGCCTGCTGCTATCACAATGCCAATGCTTATTGCAAACCTTGCAGCAGGATATACAGTAGATTACGGTGTACTGATGATGGGCGTTCTTTTCTGCTCCATCCCTACAATGCTCGTATTCTTTGTACTCCAGAAGCAGTTTGCAGAGGGAATTACAGGATCTGTTAAATAAAAGTAAAATAATATTGTTAAAAATTAAGAAGGCAAATAATGTTTATTATTTGCCTTCGTCTTATAAGAGGGCTTTGTGTTTAAAACAGACATGTATCAAATAATAAATACAGTAGATAGGAGTGTAAAAATATGAGTGATTTTGATTCAAATATCATTAAGAATCCGGAAATATTTGAGCAGAACAGACTTGCGGCTCATTCGGATCATGTATGCTATAAAAATGAACTGGAGAAAATTAAAGGGAAATCAAGCCTGAGATATGATATGAACGGCTTATGGAAGTTTGCATATGCAAAGAATCAGTCCCTGGCTCCTTGTGGCTTTGAGGCAGCTGATTATGATTGCAAAGGCTGGGATGAGATCAGGGTTCCGGCACATATCCAGATGGAAGGCTATGACGTGCCAATCTATACGAATACCACATATCCGTGGGAGGCTGATGAGTTTATCAAGCCGGGCGAGGTACCTGAGATTTTTAATCCGGTTGCAAGCTATGTGAAGTATTTCACAATCCCTGAGAATATGAAGAACAAGAGGGTGTGTATTTCATTTCAGGGAGTGGAGAGCGGTTTTGCACTCTGGCTGAATGGACATTATGTCGGCTACAGTGAGGACACATTTGATCCGTCTGATTTCGAGCTGACTGATTATATTGTCGAGGGTGAGAACAAGCTTGCGGTCAGAGTATGGAAATGGACATCAAGCAGCTGGTGTGAGGATCAGGATTTTTACAGATTTTCAGGCATTTTCAGAGATGTATTTTTGTATGCCGTTCCTTGTGCACATGTGGAGGATCTGTCAGTTGTTCCTACACTTAATGATACCTTTGACGAGGGTACACTTAGTGTGTCAATAAAGGCAGATGGTGATGGTATTGCAAGTGTAAAGCTTTATGAGCTGGGCGATTTGTCTGTGGAAAAATATGACAGGGCAAAACTTTTATTGGAAGAGTTTGACATAGAGCTTAGGGATAAGGAAATTTGCGAGGGCTCATGTAATGTGAAAAATCCTCTGTTATGGAGCGCTGAAAAGCCGAATCTGTATGAGGTTAAAATTATAGTTAAAGATACGCATGGAAATGAGATCGAGTTTATCAGCCAGCTGGCGGGCTTCAGAAGATTTGAGATGGTAGACGGACTTATGAAGCTAAACGGTAAGCGTATTGTATTTAAGGGTGTAAACCGCCATGAGTTCAGCTCAATAACAGGCCGTGTGCCAAACCGTGATGAGGTGATAAAGGATATTGTCACAATGAAAAAGAACAATATCAATGCTATAAGAACAAGCCATTATCCTGATGATTCCATGCTCTATGAGCTTTGCGATATTTATGGAATCTATATGATAGCTGAGAACAATCTTGAGAGTCATGGCACATGGGAGGCATATAATAAGGGCTATGTTGACCTTGACTTTGTTGTGCCAAAGGACAAGCCACAGTGGAGAGAAATGATGCTGGACCGTGCCAACTCATGCTATCAGAGAGATAAAAATCATCCGGCAATCCTTATCTGGTCATGCGGCAATGAGTCGTTTGGCGGCAAGACAATATATGAGATGTCACAGCTTTTCAGACAGCTTGATAAGCATCGTCTGGTGCATTATGAGGGAGTATTTAACGATAGAAGCTATAATGACACAAGCGACATGGAAAGCCAGATGTATACTCCGGTTGCAGGCATTGAAAAATTCCTGGCAGAGCATCCTGAGAAACCGTTTATCTGCTGCGAATATACACATGCAATGGGAAATTCCTGCGGTGCTATGCATAAATACACAGAGCTTTCTGACCGCGAGCCTAGATATCAGGGCGGATTTATCTGGGATTATATTGACCAGTCAATCTACAAAAAGGACAGATACGGCAAGTGGTTCCTCACATATGGCGGAGATTTCGGCGACAGGCCTACAGATGGAGATTTCAGCGGAAACGGCATCTGTTACGGTGGAGAGAGAGAGGCTTCTCCAAAGATGCAGGAGGTGAAGTTCAATTATCAGAATATCTCGGTTGATTTTGACAGCGACTACATCTTTACAGTTACAAACAAAAATCTCTTTGTAAATACATCGGTTTTTGATGCTTTTGCCATTCTTCTTGCAGATGGTGATGAGGTTTACAGGACAAAGCTTCAGATATCTGTTCCACCGATGGATAGGGCAAGCTATGAGGTGCCGGTGACTCTTAAAAATTCCATGATAGATGTGGAAAAAGAGTACTGTATTGTCGTATCATTTGTATTGAAGGAAAACACCATCTGGGAAAAGGCAGGATATGAGATTGCATTCGGACAGCATATGATAAAGAAGCCTGTAAGTGAGTATTCATGCGACAAATCAGTTGAGCTTGTTGTTGGAAACGGAAATATCCTTGTAAGAGGTGAGAACTTCAAGGCACTTTTTTCAAGAATGAATCTGGGAATGGTTTCATATGTATACGGTGGCGTCGAGATGCTTCCAAATACTATCCCACTGCCGAATTTCTGGAGAACACCTACCAACAATGATTCCGGCAACATGATGCCACAGCGCTATGCACAGTGGAAGATTGCCAGCATGTATGTGACCACCAGACAGAATCAGCGCTTTGCAGATACATCACCAAGGGTAGAAAAAAATGATAACAATATCGCCATCACATACACTTATTTCATGCCTACCACACCGCAGAGCTCATGCGAGGTGACATACAGAGTGTTTGGTGATGGAACAATCGAGACAACTCTGTCATATGACCCTGTAAAGGAGCTTGGCGATATGCCGGAGTTTGGCATGATGTTCAAGCTGGATGCCGATTATGATACAGTGAAATGGTACGGACTCGGACCACAGGAGACATACGAGGACAGACAGCATGGCGGAAAGTATGGTGTATACGAGAATAAAGTGGCAGACAATGTCGCAGAGTATCTCGTTCCGCAGGAGAGCGGCAACAAGTGCAGAGTAAGATATGCAAAGGTAATGGATAAGAAGGGCAGAGGCATGCTGTTCTTTGGTGATGAGCTTTCGTTCTCGGCACTGCCATATACACCACATGAGCTGGAAAATGCTGCACATCATTTCGAGCTTCCACCTGTACACTATACTGTTGTCCGTGTGGCAAAGAAGCAGATGGGTGTAGGCGGAGACGACAGCTGGGGCGCACATACTCATCCGGAGTACCTGCTTGATGTCTCAGAGAAAATGGAATTCACATTCTGTTTCCGCGGAATTTAGCATTTTAAGGTTGTCAGGAATATTATTACGCATTTTGAGAGCAGGGACTACTACTGGTACTGCTCTCATGGTGTAAATAAACGATATAAGAATTAAGGAGAATTAAAATGTCAAAGTTTATTAAGGGTATGGATTTATCAACCTTGCTAGAGCTGGAACGCTGCGGAGCAAAATACTACGAGGACGGAAAGGAGAAGGATATTCTTGACATCATGAAGGAGCATGATGTTGACACAATCCGTCTTCGTCTGTGGAACGACCCAAAATCAGAGGATGGTGAGCCTTACGGTGCGGGTAACAATGACCTGGCTGAGACTATTGCTATCGGAAAAAAGGTTACAGATGCAGGCTTTGGAGTGCTTTTGAATTTCCACTACAGTGATTTCTGGGCAGATCCGGGAAAGCAGATTAAGCCAAAGGCGTGGAAGAATTTCGGTGTGGACGAGCTGGAGCAGGCTGTATATGATTTTACACTTGAAAATCTGACAAAGATTATTGAGGCAGGTGTAAATGTCACAATGATTCAGGTAGGTAATGAGCTTTCAAACGGACTTTTGTGGCCTGAGGGAAAGGTACCTAACTACGATAATATAGCAAAATTTGTTAATGCCGGAATACGTGCCTGCCGCAAGGTAAATGCTGATATTCCGATTATGATTCACCTCGATAATGGTGGAAACAATGAGCTTTATGTCAGATGGTTTACAAACTTCATCGAAAGAGGAGAGGAGTTTGAGTATATCGGATTGTCATACTATCCTTTCTGGCACGGCTCACTTGATCAGCTTGAGTTCAATATGAACGATATTGCAAAGCGTTTCAATAAGGACCTTATCATCGCTGAGGTATCCATGGGCTTTACAATGGACAGCTACCAGGAGTACGAGAAGCTTGCTGATTCTGAGCGCAAGGGTTATGCGACAAAACCGGAGCTTGTTGAGAAGATAGATTATCCTATGACTATTGAAGGGCAGGCTGACTTTACAAAAGATTTCTTAAACAGGGTGGCAAATGTGGTGGATGACCACGGAAAAGGATTTTTCTGGTGGGAGCCAGCGTGGATTCCTGTACCGGGCTCAGGCTGGGCTACACCGGCTTCACTTAAGTATATGAATGATCCGGGACCATGCGGCAATGAGTGGGCAAACCAGGCACTCTTTGACTATGATGGAAATGTGTTGCCGGCACTTGATGTTATTAAGTGTTTCAAAAAATAATTACAAAGAATATATGTAATTTTGTTGCATGATTTGATTTGTTATGTTGCATTTTCAGTCGGATGTATTGCAATGTAAAAATGTGCAGTTATAATAGAGTTATAAAGAAAAAACGAAATATTTTAACTATCAATTTAACGCAAATACAATCAGCAAAGGAGAAGAAAAAATGATACAGCAGAACGTATTAGACAAATTCAAGGAGCTTTTTGGAGCAGATGGGGATATCAGAGTATATTTTGCTCCGGGACGTGTAAATCTGATAGGTGAGCACACTGACTACAATGGAGGACATGTGTTCCCATGTGCACTTACCATCGGCACATATATGGCAGCAAGAAAGCGCGATGACAGGAAGCTTCGTTTCTACTCTATGAATTTTGACAATCTGGGTGTGGTTGAGTCATCACTTGATGAGTTTACACCTGATCCGGACGGACTTTGGACAAACTATCCAATGGGCGTTATGTGGGCCTTCGAGGGACGCGGAATGAAGCTTGAAAGCGGTCTTGATATTGTTTTATTCGGAAATATTCCAAACGGCTCAGGACTTTCTTCATCAGCATCTCTTGAGGTGGTTACAGGATATATGTTAAAGGATATTTACGGCTTTGACGTGACAAATCAGGATATTGCACTTATCGGTCAGTATTCAGAGAACAACTACAACGGCTGTAATTGCGGTATCATGGATCAGTTTGCATCTGCAATGGGCAAAAAGGACAATGCAATTTTCCTTGACTGCAATACTCTTGATTTTGAGTATGCACCAATCGTTTTGGACGGTGCAAAGATCGTGGTTACAAACAGCATGGTTAAGCACAGCCTTGTAACAAGTGCTTACAATGACAGAAGAAATGAGAGTGCACAGGCTCTTAAGGATATACAGACAGTATGTGACATCAAGACTCTCGGTGACCTGACAGATGAAGAGTTCGAGGCTCATAAGGATGCGATTAAGGATGAGGTTGCACGTAAGAGAGGCAAGCATGCGGTTTATGAGAACCAGCGTACCATCAAGGCTGTTAAGGCACTGAAGGAAAATGATATCGAGACATTTGGAAAGCTTATGAATGCTTCACATGTATCACTTCGTGATGATTATGAGACATCATGTCCTGAGGTTGACGTACTTGTTGATGAGGCATGGAAGATTCCGGGTGTTATCGGATCACGAATCACAGGAGGCGGATTTGGCGGCTGTACAGTCAGCATAGTAAAGGACGAGGCTATTGATCAGTTTAAGGCAAACCTGACAAAGGCTTATGAAGAGAAGGTTGGAAAGACACCTGAGTTTTATGTTGTTTCAATCGGAGACGGACCTAGCCGTCTGGCATAAAATTAGCAATATGAAATAACAGTAACGGATAAATAGGTTTTTCCCGACAATGATTAAGGAGCATGACATGATTCAGGAGAGAATATTAGAATTAGTAAAATATGGTCTTACAACAGGACTTGTTGACCCTGCTGATGAGGTATACACAGTAAACAGACTTCTCGAGGTACTCGGAGTGGACGATATCGAGGATGAGACATTTGAAAAGGTAGAGGCTCAGCCAGCATGGACACAGGAAGAGGCAGAGGAGAAGCTTGAGGGTATACTCGAGGATATGATGACATACGCATATGACAATGGCATCATGAAAGAAAACAGCATTGTATACAAGGATCTTTTTGATACAAAGCTGATGGGCTGCCTTGTAAATGCACCAAGTGTGATCAGAGCTCGCTTTAAGGATTTATACGACAATGAGTCTTCACTTGCGGCAACCGATTATTTTTACAAATTAAGCTGTGACAGCAATTATATCAGAAGACAGCGCATAAAGAGGGATATGAAATGGACCACAGACACAGAGTATGGCACACTTGATGTGACAATCAATCTCTCAAAGCCTGAGAAGGATCCAAAGGCAATTGCTGCTGCTAAAAATGCTAAGCAGAGCGCATATCCAAAGTGCCAGCTTTGTAAGGAAAATGAGGGCTATGCAGGCCGCGTAAACCATCCTGCAAGAGAAAACCACAGAATTATCCCTGTTACAATAAATAACAGCCAGTGGTTTTTCCAGTACTCACCATATGTATACTACAATGAGCACTGTATCGTGTTCAATTCAAAGCATACACCGATGAAAATCGAGCGTGCCACATTTGGAAAGCTGCTTGATTTTGTGACACAGTTTCCACATTATTTTGTAGGCTCAAATGCAGATCTGCCAATCGTTGGAGGTTCTATCTTAAGTCACGACCATTTCCAGGGCGGACACTATACATTCGCTATGGCAAAGGCTCCGATAGAGAAAGAAATTACATTCAAGGGCTACGAGGATGTCGAGGCAGGTATCGTAAAATGGCCTATGTCTGTTATCAGAATCAAGTCAGCAGACAGGGATAAGCTTATTGACCTTGCAGATAAGATTCTTCTTGCATGGAGAGGCTATACAGATGAAGAAGCATTTATTTTTGCAGAGACAGATGGAGAGCCACACAACACTATCACACCTATAGCAAGACGTCGTGACGGAGACTATGAGCTTGACCTTGTGCTCAGAAACAACATCACCACAGAGGAGCATCCGCTTGGAGTATATCATCCGCATGCCCACCTTCATCACATAAAGAAGGAGAATATCGGACTTATCGAGGTAATGGGACTTGCAGTGCTTCCGGCCAGATTAAAAAGGTGAGATGGCAGAGCTTAGGGATGCAATCCTTACAGGAAAGGATCTGCATTCGACTGAGACTCTTGCATCACATGCTGACTGGGCTCTTAAGTTTATGTCTAAGTATGATAAGATTGATGAGTCTAATATTGATGGTATCATCAATGAGGAGATTGGACTTGTATTTAAAGAAGTGCTTGAGTGTGCAGGAGTGTACAAGTGCACTGATGAGGGACGTGCAGCGTTCCAGAAATTTATAGATGCGGTAAACTTATAATATATTTTTTATAAAAACTTGCCCCAGCGTCCATGCTGGGGCATTGTTGTATATGGACATAATTCTAACTGCTTCTAAGCTGCTTCGTAAAGCTCAATATATAGTATGTTCGCCGGTGCTTTCCTTAGGTTGTGAAATAAATTAATTTTTAAATACACTATTAAATACATCATTGGTAATGACTTTTTTACTAAAGACTTGTAACTTGACTAGATTTTGCTTTCTGCAATTTATGCAGGCAGTGGATGAATGCAGGCACCAGGAAGGCATCTGCGAGAATCCATGCGAGTGGGCTTGCAAAGCAGGCGGCAGAAAAGCCGAATATCGGTACAAATACAAGTCCAATGAGTGAACGCGCAATCATTTCTGCTACTCCTGCAAACATCGCAAAGCCGGAAAAACCCATGCCCTGTATGGTGAAACGGACTGTGTTTACCAGAACGAGCGGGATGTAGAAAAATGCATTTATCAGCAGAAACTGATGAGCCTGTACGACAACCTCTGTTTCGCTTGGTGATACAAACAGGTAAATCAGATAGTTGGCTATAAACGGCAGTGCCACAAAAATCAAAACCGAATAGATCGATCCTATCACTGAGGCTGAAATAAGCCCCTTCTTTACACGTTCAAATTTGGTTGCACCGACATTTTGTCCACTGTAGGTGGCCATTGTGGAGCCGAGTGCGTCAAATGGACACACCATAAACATTGAAATACGGCTTGCAGCGGTCATTGAGGCAACTGCGATGGAGCCTAAGCCGTTTACGGCAGTCTGCAGTATGACGCCGCCTATAGCGGTTATCGAATACTGAAAGCCCATAGGAAGTCCCATGACCATCAGATTTCTGACATATGAAGAGTCAAGCTTCAAATCATTTCTGCTTACATGCAGCAGAGGTACATTTTTTGCTATGTAAATGATGCACAGCACTCCTGATACACCCTGTGACAGTACGGTTGCAAAAGCCGCTCCAAACACGCCCATGTTAAATACCAGAATGAAAAGTAAATCAAGACCGATATTTAGAACAGCCGCGATTATAAGGAAAATAACAGGTATGACCGAGTTGCCGAGAGATCTCAGATATCCTGACAGCAGATTGTACAGTATTGTGGCAGGAATGCCTGCAAATATGACAATCAGATACTGGTAGGCGAGGTCGTAAATGTCGCCTGGCGTATTCATCCAGGTCAGAATGTGACCGCAGAGAAGCACAGTGAGTGCCGTCATGATTATTGCGATAATTACAGACACAATTCCTGCATTTCCTACATATTTTTTAAGTCCTTTTTCATCCTTGGCACCAAAGCGCTGGGCTATTGGAAGCGAAAAGCCGGCACACACACCCTGGCAGAAGCCGATGATGAGAAAGCAGATGCTTCCGGTAGAGCCGACTGCGGCTAAGGCCGAAACACTTAGAAAACGACCGACGATTATTGTATCCATAAGGCTGTAAACCTGCTGGAAAAGCATTCCGAGAAGCAACGGAAGGGAAAAGCCCAGAATGAGCCCGGTAGGAGAACCTACAGTGAGATCCTTTGAATTATTTTTAGTCATTATTTATAATCCCCCTTGATTAAAAATATATAAAAAATAGTGATTAAGTGTAATATACAACCTTTACAAACATAAGTAAATGAGGTAAAGTTAATTTGTTGGCATTTTTTTTGGTGCATATTTTAAAGTGAATAAAAACGCTGATTTTATGTTTGATATCATGTTTTTTTGAGAAGAAAATTGAATAATCTGTAAATATGTATGGGCTGACATATAATTAAATTTGGAGGAAAAGAATGAGAGACTGGGAAAATAACATTCGAAAGGTTGTACCTTATACACCGGGAGAACAGCCAAAGAATACCTGTGTTATTAAGTTAAATACAAATGAGAATCCATATCCGCCAGCGCCGGGAGTGAAGGAGGTTTTAAGTAATTTCAATACAGATGATTTAAGACTGTATCCTGATCCAAGGGTTGATAAGCTGGTAAATGCAATTGCGGATTTCTATAAGATAGACAGCTCGAAGGTGTTTGTCGGAGTTGGCTCTGATGATGTACTTGCCATGATTTTCATGACATTTTTCAATTCAAAAAAGCCGATACTGTTTCCTGACATTACGTATTCATTTTATGATGTGTGGGCAGATATGCTTCGAATCCCTTATGAGCAGTTTCCATTGTCTGATGATTTTTCAATAGTACCGTCAGATTACTATAAGGCAAATGGCGGAGTAGTATTTCCAAACCCTAATGCTCCGACAGGAAAGCTCATGCCTCTTGATGAGATAGAGGATATAATAGAGCACAATCAGGATGTAATTGTCGTGGTAGATGAGGCATATGTAGATTTTGGCGGGGAAAGTGCGCTGCCGCTCATTGACAAATATGATAATGTCATCGTGGTACAGACATTTTCGAAATCACGCTCGCTGGCAGGCTCAAGAGTTGGTTTTGCCATGGCAAGTCCTGTTCTTATCAAGTATCTGAATGATGTGAAATATTCGTTCAACTCATATACAATGGACAGAATCACAATCGAAGCAGCTACAGCAGCGGTAAAAGACAGAGCATACTTTGAAGAGACCACAGCAAAGGTCATAAAGACACGTGAGTGGACAAAGAAAGAGCTTAAGAGGCTTGGCTTTACATTCTGTGATTCAAAGAGCAACTTTATATTTGCAAAGCCTGCAAATGTTTCTGCAACAAAGCTTTTTGAGGACCTTAAGGCAGACAATATATTTGTCAGACATTTCAGCTCACCTGAGCGAATCAACGACTATCTGCGCATATCCATAGGAACTGATGAGCAGATGCATACACTAATTAAATTTTTGGAGAATTATTCATGTTAAAAAAATATATTTACATCTTTTTAATTTCAATGATACCACTTATTGAACTCAGAGGAGCAGTTCCGGTTTCACAGGTGATGGGGCTGCCGATAGTGCCATCATTTATCGTTTGTATCATTGCAAATATGCTTCCGGTACCAATTATTTATCTTTTTGCAAGAAAGGTTCTCATCTGGGGAGCAGACAAACCAATTATTGGAAGGTTCTTCAGCTTCTGCATTGAAAAAGGAGAGAAGGGCGGCAAGAAGCTTCAGGCAAAGGCCGGAAGAGGTCTGTTTGTTGCACTTTTACTTTTCGTAGGTATCCCACTTCCGGGAACAGGTGCATGGACAGGAACACTTGCGGCAAGTATCCTTGATATGGATTTCAAGTCAACAGTTGCCGCTGTCATGCTTGGAGTACTGCTTGCAGGCATTATTATGATGATAGTAAGTCTGGCAGGTGTGACTATATTCCTGTAGAATTTATGGGGAGCTTTCTTCGTCCTTTGTTAAACAGTACAAATCCGACCACCAGTGAAACAATTGTAACAGCAATCACAACCACAAAGACCACTACACTATTACCGGGATCAGGGAAAAATCCTGAAAGTGTGCCCCAAAGGTTGAAAAGCATATGAAGCCCCATAGAGTAGTAAATAGAGCCACCGCATTCGCACACATATCCGAGCACGATGCCAAGTGCAAAGGCATATATGCCCTGAATCCAGTTGAGATGGAACAGTCCGAAAAGTGCAGCCTGCATCAGATTGGCAAGAGCAAATGGCAAAGCCTTTCTGGCACAGCGCATGGTTACACCGCGGAATATAAGCTCCTCACAGATTGGCGCCAGTATTACAGAATAAAGTACTGTTACAAAGGTGGTATCTGTGATGCCTGATGTCTCAAAAAGCTCATTGTACTGTTGCAGCCAGTCGGGACGGATGTAGCCGGTTAAGTTAGCGATGAAATTGGCAGCAAACTGTGTACCCGGCACGAGTATGACGATTGCCACAATCATCATGGGAGTGAAAGTTTTCTTAGGGGATGGAAGAAAATTACCTTCGTATCTGGCATAGTACCACATGCCAAAAATCGCAATGGTAATGAGTGCATAGATGACCATAATCATCATGTTAAAATTCACAGAGGTAAATGTCTTTTCAAGGCGGTCAGATACGTTTGCAGACGGAAAAGCAAGCTTTCCGACAAAACCTTGTCCAAACACTCCCATTCCCATCATAAAGAATAAGGCGATAGTCTGAATTGCCTCAACTGCAAGCAGTGGGACAAATGTGTAAAAGAAATATCCTACTTTTTTCATTTTCAATTTACTCCATTCTGATTTATTAGGCGATAGTAACATTAGTATAACATATCATAATTTAATTGCAAGAAAGCTGTTTACTTTAAAACTTTAATATGTTAAAATTAAAAGTAAATAAATCGCATGAAAAAGGAGAACACGATGAGCAAGAATCTTAAAACAGAAGCAGTAGACCATTTGTTTGATGCTATTTTGTGTCTCAAGGATAGAGCAGAGTGTTATACATTTTTTGAGGATGTTTGTACTGTAAATGAGCTTTTTTCTCTATCACAGAGATTTGAAGTGGCAAAGATGCTTAGAGAGCAGAAGACATATCTTGATATAGCAGAAAAGACCGGGGCTTCCACAGCCACAATCAGCCGTGTGAACAGATCATTAAACTACGGCAACGATGGATATGATATGGTTTTTTCACGCATGGAGGATGGCTCTGACAAAGAGGATTAGTTTATCATAGGGGGAAGAAAAACAGGCTCATTAATTTGAGCCTTGTTTTTTTACTTTCTTTTCCTGAATGTGTATTTTCATGGGAAGAAGCCTCTTTTTCTTCATTTAGATTGTCAATCATGCGCTCAATCAGCATTTTCTTGATGTAGACATCAAAGCTCAGCATGCAGATAAAGCTGAATGTGTGGAGAAATTTCTGATCCTCATCAGGAAAATCCTCAAATGTCTCACCGGCAATCTTGTATTTCTTGCCGAGATCCTTTAGGAGCTTCTGCGATTCCTCCGCCTCTAAGCTGAAAACCTCAGTATAGACATCCTGCATCGTAAATCCGTCATCATTGCCGAAATACTTCTCGGTAAGCGGATTAAGAATTGAGCGGATATCGTTGATGCTCAATATATTTTTGAAATAATATATAAAAAGTAGTGTGAGCACATGCTCCTTAGAATACTTTTTTCTTGTCCGGAGAAGGGAGCAGATTGTTTTTTGGCATAGTTGTTTATCATTGTCTTGGTAAGGATTTTGTCGCTTTCATAGCGCTTTGATGCAGCGAGCTGCTCATCCATGAAGGTTGTGACCTGATCCATGTACAAATCAATGTTTGGTATATCCTCCGGCTTTATGTAATCTATTGATTTAAGCTGCTTTAATAATTCTGATAAAAATTCTTTAACGTCATTCTCCATATCATCACCTCAGGCTTTTATTATATAGTATTGAAAACTATATGACAAGTTTTTTTTGAATTTTCTCATATTGGGTTGTGCAAAACATATGTTTGTGATATGCTGTAAATAAATTATTTTTGTATTTATGGTTTGTGTGCCTGTAATAAGACTGGAGAATTGAGAGGAAAACAGATGAACTTAGATATGTTGAATGAACAGCAAAGGGAGGCCGTTTTGACCACAGAGGGACCGCTTCTTATTTTAGCGGGGGCAGGCAGTGGCAAGACCAGGGTTCTTACATACAGGACTGCCTACCTGATAGATGAGTGTGGCGTCAATCCTTACAATATCATGGCAATCACCTTTACAAACAAGGCTGCGGGAGAGATGCGTGAGCGAATTGATGATATGGTGGGCTATGGTTCGGAAAGCATATGGGTTTCCACATTCCATTCGACATGTGTGCGTATACTGCGCAGGTATATTGACAGGCTGGGATATGACACGAATTTTACAATATATGATGCTGACGACCAGAAGGCTCTGATGAAGGACATCTGCAAGCGTCTTGAGATAGATACCAAGATGTATAAGGAAAAGATGTTTTTAAATGTCATTTCATCTGCAAAGGATGAGATGATTGATCCGATAGAGTTTGAAAACCGCTTCACAGGTGACTTCGTGAAGCGCAAGCAGGCACTTGTATACAAAGAGTATCAGAATGCCCTAAAGCAGAATAACGCACTCGATTTTGATGATCTGCTTGTGAAGACAGTAGAGCTTTTTAAGCTGGATAAAGAGGTGCTGGATTACTATCAGGAGCGCTTCAGGTATATCATGGTGGATGAGTATCAGGACACAAACACCGTGCAGTTTGAGCTTATCAGGCTTCTTGCCATGAAGTATAAGAATCTGTGTGTGGTGGGTGATGATGATCAGTCCATTTACAAGTTCAGAGGTGCCAATATCTACAATATCTTAAACTTTGAGAAGCATTTTGAAGATGCAAAGGTCATAAAGCTTGAGCAGAATTACAGGTCTACACAGAATATCCTAGATGCCGCCAACAGCGTTATTTCCAACAACGTGGGTAGAAAGGACAAGCGCCTTTGGACTGATAACGGAGCCGGAGACAGGATTACCTTTGAACAGCTTGAGAGTGGATTTGAGGAAGCGGATTATGTGGCGCGTTCGATAGCGAGACTCGTGAGAAAGGGTGAGGCGCGCTTTAAGGACTGTGCTGTGCTTTACCGAACCAACGCACAGTCGCGTCTCTTCGAGGAGAAATTTATTGCTGCAAACATACCATACAAGATTGTCGGCGGCGTGAATTTCTATGCCAGAAAAGAGATAAAGGATATCCTTGCATATTTAAAGACTATTGACAATGGCCATGATGACCTTGCGGTAAAGCGAATAATAAATGTGCCAAAGCGCGGCATCGGAGCTACGAGCATCAATAAGGTGACAGACTATGCTCTTGAGAAGGGGATAGATTTCTATACGGCACTGCGATATGTCGATGAGGTGTCTGGCATGGCGAGGTCAGCAGGCAAGATAAAGCCTTTTGTGATGTTTATACAGTCACTTCGTGCGAGAGCCGAGATGGATTCGGTTTCGCAGCTCATACAGGCAATAATCGATGAGACCGGCTATGTCGATGAGCTGAAGGCAGAGGGCACGGATGAAGCAGAGCAGCGTATTGAGAATATTGATGAGCTTATAAACAAGGCTGTTGATTACGAGCAGGGGGAGGAGAATCCTACTCTCAGTGGCTTTTTGGAGGAGGTAGCGCTTGTAGCCGATATAGACGGTCTTGACGAAAACAGCGACTATGTGGTTCTTATGACTCTGCACAGTGCTAAGGGACTTGAGTTTCCGAATGTGTATCTGGCGGGTATGGAGGATGGTCTTTTCCCAAGCTATATGTCAATCACGAGTGATGATGCGACAAGCGAGATAGAGGAGGAAAGGCGTCTTGCTTATGTTGGCATCACGAGAGCCAAGGAGCATCTGACCATCACATCTGCACGCATGCGCATGGTGCGTGGAGAGACACAGTTCAACAAGGTATCGCGATTTGTGAAAGAGATTCCGCGTGAGCTTATGGCAGGCGAGGTTTATGAGCCAAAGCGCCGTGATGATGACCTTGAAAGAAATTCGCAGAGCACGTACAGAAAGGCTAAGGAGGCCTTCAAAAAGACACCTACATACGGCACAGAGTATGCGACCACCTTTAATACTCAGCGTACAAGGACACCTGTCTACACACCTGTGAGCAACCAGAAGTCATTTGCCAGTGCCAATACCACCAGAGGCCTTTCATATAAGGTAGGAGACAGAGTATCACACATCAAGTTTGGTGCGGGCGAGGTCATGGCAATTGTAGAAGGCGGCAGGGATTATGAGGTCACTGTGGACTTTGACAAGGCCGGTACCAAAAAGATGTTTGCTTCATTTGCCAAATTGAAAAAAATTGACTAAAATTATTGTAATTTTTATAGGAAAATTGGATATAATATGCTATAATGGATTTAACAAATAGCATTTGACAATTACTTTTGGAAAAGGAGCGGATTGAATTATGAGTAAAGTTGAAGAATTATTAAAGGACAACAAGCTTACAGAGAAGCTCAGCATGGCAAAGCTTAATGACCTTCTCAAAAAAGAAGAGGAAGACAAGAAGCCTTCCAAGGCTGTTATCATATTTGCCATCATTGGTGTATTAGTTGCAGTTGCAGCAGCGGCATATGGTATCTACAGATTTTTCACACCGGATTATTTAGATGATTTCGATGATGAGTATGATGATGAATTCGATGATGATTTCTTCGAGGATGAAGACGATGATGATGCTGAAGATGAAAAAGAGGCACCAAAGACTAAAGAAGAGAAATAATCGTTTTTAGATAATGGGGGCTACATATGTAGTCCTCATTTTTCTTTATGTGTGAAGCAAGGCATTTGCAGTCAGGCATACAAAGGAATAATAAAGTATAAAGAGAGATAAGAATTACATGAAAAAAGGATTTAGAGGAACAGGAACCGTAGAAAGAGTAGACTTCCCAAACAAGGGAATAGCCGTTACAGATGACGGCGACAGAGTAATTGTGAAAAATACAATTCCGGGACAGAAGGTGGAATTTGTTGTAAATAAAGTAAAGCATCAAAGGGCAGAGGGCAGACTCATGGAGGTAATTGAGAAATCGCCTCTGGAGACAGAAGAGCCATGTCCTCACTTTGGAATGTGCGGGGGCTGTACATATCAGACAGTGCCTTATGAAAAGCAGCTAGATATGAAGCTTACCCAGGTGAAAAAGCTCATTTCGGATGCCATTGGCACTGAGGAAGAGTCAGGATATGAGTTTATAGGGATACATGGAAGTCCTAAAAAGAGCGAATACAGAAACAAGATGGAATTTTCCTTCGGTGATGAGTATAAGGATGGCCCTCTTGCGCTTGGCATGCACAAAAGAGGAAGCTTTTATGACCTTGTGACCGTATCGGACTGTCAGATAGTGGATGAGGATTTCAGGACAATATTAAAGGTAACACTTGATTATTTTTCAAAAAACAATATCCCATATTTCCACAGAGCAACACACAAGGGCTATCTGAGGCATCTGCTTGTCAGAAAGGCAACAAAAACCGGTGAAATCATAGTCGACCTTGTCACTAGCACACAGACAGAGGGCTTCAACGAGGAGGAGCTGCTCGCAGGCTTTAGATATGCGCTTTTGACCAGGCAATATGACGGCAGATTTAAGGGCGTTTTACACACAAAAAATGACAGCGTGGCAGATGTGGTCAAAAACGAGGGCACAGAGGTGCTCTACGGAGATTCATATTTCTACGAGGAGCTCTTAGGTCTGAAATTCAAAATCACACCATTCTCATTTTTCCAGACCAATTCACTCGGAGCGGAGGTGCTCTATGAGACAGCGAGAGAGTTTATCCTGGGAGATGACAAGGATTCGCTAAACGGTAAAACAGTCTACGACCTCTACAGCGGAACCGGCACCATCGCGCAGCTTATGGCACCGGTGTGTAAGGAAGTAGTAGGTGTCGAAATAGTTGAGGAGGCAGTTTGCGCAGCAAAGGAAAATGCAGCTCTTAATGGTCTTGATAACTGTAAATTTATCGCAGGTGATGTCCTCAAGGTGCTTGATGAGATAGAGGAAAAACCGGATTATATAATTCTTGATCCACCACGAGACGGTATCCATCCGAAGGCTATCGGGAAAATCATAGAGTATGGTGTTGAGAATATGGTTTATATTTCATGTAAACCTACAAGCCTGGCAAGGGATTTGCAGATATTTATGGACAGAGGGTATAGAGTGGAGAAGATATGCTGCGTGGATATGTTTCCGAATACCGTGCATGTGGAGACGGTTGTTTTGCTTTCCAAGGGTGAGGTCGACTCGAAAAAGATTCGGGTTGAGTTCTCTTTAGAAGATATGGATATGTCCGAATTTCAAGATGGGGCAACCTACACGCAGATCAAGGACTATGTACTGGAACATAGCGGATTAAAGGTATCAAACCTGTATATCTCACAGATTAAGCGGAAATGTGGGATTGAGGTTGGTAAGAACTACAATCTGCCGAAGTCCGAAGATTCCAGACAGCCTCTGTGTCCACCGGAAAAAGAGAAAGCAATCCGAGAAGCATTCAAATATTTTGGGATGATATAACATCCCGTAAAATGGAGGTTTCTTATGGATAGATTGATTTCTTGTAAGTTTAACATGGATACCGCTTGTGTGGAACTGAAATTCTTTGATGGTAGTATGATTGCGATTGATACGATTGCGGTTGAGAACGAGGTTGCCGACAATATGTATCAGAGGTCGGAACTGGATTATCTGATTTACAATGACCCGATTGGATATGCTGATTTGATATTGAACGGAGATTCCAAAACCTATTTGAAAAACTGTTACAGAGTATAAATCTGTGGATACGGCGATTGGAGCGATTTGCCTGGCTCACTAAACCTCTAAGCCCATAGTTATTGGCTAAGGCAGATATTCAACTTTAATTTTAGAAAACATAAATAAAGGCTATCCAATCTTTTTGACTGGGTAGCCTTTGAAAGTTTTGCTCTTTCTACTTTTTAAGAATCAATTTATGAATGACCATGCCGATTATCAAACCAAAGGATGATACTGCCAAATACCAAAGCGAATGTATCAATGCTGTCTCGTTATAGTATATAAACACAGATGGCACAAATGTAATTGCTATGATTATTGGATACAAGTACTTTACTTTCAGATTTGAAATGCTGCCAATTAGAATTGAAAGCAATAATGTTGCTAAAATAAGCAAAACTATCATTCCCATAACGTCTGTTGGTCCTGCAAATAATGGAAATACATAAAACATAAATAATTGAATTAAGAGTATTAGTATCTCCTTCAAGTATTTCTTCATAATCAAAACACCTCCGTTCATATAAACTCTTTTTTATTTCATTTTGCAAAGATTATCTTGATTTGCAGTTTGTCATTGTTGTAGATTGCTCCAATACTTCCGCCCATACGCTCAATCAGCAGCTTGGCGATGGACAATCCCAAACCGGTTGAATTGCGACTGGCTTCTACTGTATAGAAACGGTCAAACAATCTGCCGACCGTCACATAATTCAGATTGTGCGCCGTGTTGCTGAATGTAACACAGCCGTTCTTATCCATGACTACGGACAGATCGCCGTCAGAGTATTTCAGCGCATTGCTGATAATGTTGGAAAAGATACGGTTGACCGCACCTGCATCCAGTTCACGGAAAACCGGTTCCTCCGGCAATTCGATTTCCGGTTGGATGCCTTTTTCCTGCATGACCGCATAGAAAGACAGCAGACTTTCCTCCAATGCCCGGACAACATCCATACGTTCTGGTTTCAGTTCCTGAAAAGAAGTAACCACACTATATCTGAATAGTTCTTCGGTTAGATTTTTTAAAACATCTGTTCTGTTTTGGATTTGAGAAAGATAGCAGTGTACCGTTTCGCTTTTTTCCTCTCGTTCCAATAGGTCAAGATAACCGTTTATCGCCGTAAGCGGAGTTCTCAGGTCATGGGAAATATTGGTGATAGCTTCTTTCAGTTCCAGATCGCCCTGTTGGTAACGATGGCGTTCCTTGCGGAGCAATCGAAGCTGGATATTAATCTCCGAAGCCAGTTTTCTCAGATGAGGGTCGCTGGAAGAAATATCAATCAGAGTGTTTGTGTCGGAGGAAAGACGTTCCTGGAATTCTGTATGAATTTCATCAATACTTTTTTCTATAAAAATAATCTTTGTGATTAGAAAAAATACAACAATTAGCAAAATACAACACAAAATCCAAGGGAACATCTTTCTACCTCCTTACTTTAGGTTCTTTTTCTTAAAGGAACGACTTCCTATAAGAGATGTTGAAAAAATTACAAACGCAGAGCACAATGGAAGAAAAATCAGGTGTTCCACCCCTTCTTCGCAAAGAATTACACCTTGTCCTCCAGGTGTCAGACAGATAAGAAATTCCAGCAGGATACGAAATGTTCCACCGATGAATTTGATATTTTGGGGATGCCATCGCACAGTTGGGTCTGTATCACTCCACATCCATCCATCCAATAACTCTGGTTCTGCAAAACGATCATAAAGGAGCATCCCGATTATGACCATTGCAGCTACAGCTCCCAGACAAAGAAGTGTCGCTGAGTTTTTGTTCTCCGCCAGACTTGCCAACAGACAACATACGCTGGAGAGTGCAACGACCATCAAAAGGCTTGAAAAAATATAAAATGCCATCTCTCCCAAAGAGAGGTTCAGGCTTGCCGTACCCAGTAGCGGAATACCCAGCATCCCATTAACTATCAACCAGATTAGTGCAGTACTCAGTCCAGCACATATGGTCAGGAGAAGATTGGAAAAATAAACTTCTTCACGAGTGTGTCCGCAGATTAGTTTATTGCGCAGAGTTCCATATTCATAGTCTGTTCCCCACAAATATGCGGCAAATACGGCGATAAATGGTCCCATCAGGGGTGAATATCCAAAAAAACGGGCGACCAGCTTATAGATGTATGCATTAGTCAAATTCGTCTGGAAGTAACCGTTGAGGATGATGAATGCGGAAAGCAATACAGCAATCACTAATTCTATTCGAATCATTTTTTTATTCTCTGTACGGTAAAAGGCTGCTCGAAAAAGTTTACGCATTATTATCACCTCCAACCAGAGAGATGTAATAACTCTCCAAACTTTCATCTTTTTCCTGCATAGACAGCACTTCGCAGTTTTCCTTTGCCAGTACAACGGTCAGCTGTGTCACATTGATCTTTGCGAACACATCGGCTGTTGTTGCGGAGATAATTTTATATTCCAGATTCATGGAATCCAGCACACGAGCCAGAGTAGAAGTATCGGTCACTTCCATGCGGACACACTTGCGGCAAACTGTGTCCAGTTCTTCTGCACTCAGTTCCTTCACCATGCGACCATTATCAATGATACCGTAATGAGTAGCCAGACGGGAAAGTTCATCCAGAATGTGACTGGAAATAAGAACTGTAATCTGTTTTTCTCGGTTCAACTTCAAAATCAGTTCTCGCATTTCCACAATACCCTGAGGGTCGAGACCATTTACAGGCTCATCAAGAACAAGAAAGTCGGGATCACCGGCTAATGCGATAGCGATGCCCAGACGCTGCTTCATACCGAGGGAGAAGTTCTTCGCTTTTTTCTCTCCCGTGTTGTCGAGACCTACCAGCTTCAACAATTCCTGAATACAATCAAATGATGGCAGACCAAGAATGAGATACTGGTGCTTCAGATTTTCCTCCGCAGTCATATCCATGTAGATGGACGGTGTTTCCACCACAGCACCCATGCGACGGCGGGATTTGATAATATCCTTGCTGTCATTGCGGATGCCGTACAGAGAAAAGCTACCGGAAGTCGGTTCCTGCAATCCGCAGATCAAGCGGATCAGGGTTGTCTTACCAGCGCCGTTCTTTCCCACAAAGCCATAGATGGAACCTTTGGGAACATTCATAGTAAGACCATTCAATGCCTGAAAGTTTTTATACTTTTTTGTCAGGCTGTTTGTTTGCAAAATATAGTTCATATTGTATTACCTCCTTTGCTGACCTAAGTTTACAAAACAAAGTCAAGAAAGTGGTCAAGAAAAACGTCAAGATTTGGTCAAGATTTTTGTCTGCCAATTTGAAACCAATTCCCCAGACTGTTTCGATATAGTCTACACCGCTGACATCCTGCATCTTTTTACGAAGATTGCTGATGTGCTGCTTCAAAGAACGCTCGGTGCAGTCGGGTGTGTCCAGACTGATTCTGTCAAGCAGGACACTCTTTGAAATTACCTGTTTGGGATTTTCCATCAGCAGTTTTAAGATGGCATACTCCGTTCGGGTCAGCTTCACAGGCTGCTCCTGTACTGTCAGAGAAAGGGAAACCATATCCAAAACCAAATCGCCAACGGAAAGAGATTTGGTTTCGCCATGTTGTTCTGCCTTGCGGAGCTGAACAGTGATACGGGCAAGAAGCTCCTTTGTATCAAAAGGCTTGGTCATGTAATCTGCCGCACCGCCCAGCAGAAGATTTACCTTGTCTTGCACATCTACTTTTGCGCTGAGAACGATAACAGGAATGTTCTCAATGTGGGGCAGAACTTCCTCGCCAGACAATCCCGGCAACATCAGATCCAGCAGCACCAAATCGGGCTTGTTTTGTGAAAGAAGATATAACGCTTCTGTGCCGGAGTATGCACGAAGAACAGAATAGCCCTCTTGCACCAGCACTTCTCTCAGCATATCTCCAATATGAATATCATCATCTATGATTGCGATTGTTTTCATTCTCGTTCCTCGTCAATTTCCTTTTATAGTTCAAACGCTACTATCGTTTCCTTTGGCAACTTCTCGTTTTCGCAGTTTAGAAGGTAGGCTATTGCCTTGTTCGCAAAGCGGTTTGTTTTCATTGTATCCCAATCGGCAAGTCGGACTATTTCTGATGTGCCGTTCTCAAAATCAAATGAAATCTGGCCCCATTCGCCGTCGCAGTCTGCTTGGTATTCGTAGATTGCGGTGGCGATTTTCTTTTTTCGTTTGGTCTTGGATTTCTGTTTCAAGCGGACAGCATGGATTGCGCCCTCGGCAACCAACAATTCTGTCAGTTTGTCCACTGCTCTGCGGTAGGCTCGCTCCGCACCGCTGGCAGTGCTGCCCTCAAACATTACAGCCAGTTCCTCAAAGGTGGGACGGCCTTTCCATGAGCCGACATGCCCGCAGGTCATGCAGATTGCCAGCCGCTTTTCAAGCAAGGTCTGTTCCCGGTAGTTCAGCTTATCAAAAGCTCGCTGCACCTTTTCTGCCTGTATGCCGTTCCAGAGGATATCGGTATAGTTCCAGCTATCGTCAAGGGCTACATCCTCGCCTGTTTCTTCGCCGTCCTCGTCTGTGACATAGAAAGGCTGCTGATTGCGGATTCCACGGACAACTTTCAGATATTCTTCCGCAAGGGCAAGATCGCAGTTGTATTTCTTGGAAAATTCGTTGACCGCATCCTTGGTATTGTGGTACAGCCAAGCCATTGACCGCACCATTTTGTAATTGGTCAGAGAGGACACCGACCATTTTTCTTCGCCCATGCGAAAACGGAGCATAGCATCCCGGATGAACGGGAAAATGTATGTAGCATACTCTGCACCCTTGGCAAGGTCATAGTCCATCAGCTTTTGGAGCATTTGCTCCCGGCAGGAGAGCTTTATATCTATAAATCGGTCTGTGTCATACAGATCGCCGCCATCCACACCGAGAAAGTCTTTGATGCGCTTGTTAAGCTGCGGCTCGTAGTGGTGTAGGAAGAATGAGAAATATATCAAATTCTTTTCCTGCAAGGCAGACAGGATATATTCGTTCAGATTGCCCACCGCTGGAGGCTCCGGTTCCAGTTGAAAGATGCGCTCTGCCGCATAAGGAATGATGCCGTCACCGTGCGGATTGACAGCGTGTTTTGGTATGTATCCGGTCATGTCCCATGAAAAATCACTCAGCATAGCGCACCTCCCTTCTCATTTCTATAAGAATCCCTTAAGACATTCTTTCATAAAAAGAATGAAGTATTTCTGCCAATTCCTGCGGTGATTCAATATTAACTTCATGTCCGGCACCAATAATCGTTTTTAATTCCACGTTCTTAAGCAATTCTGCCAATTCAATAGAAGCATTTTTATTCGCAGTATCTTTCTCGCCATATAACAATAGTGTAGGGCATGATATTTTGTGCAGAGAGTTGTTAAAGTCCAACTCCATCATGGTTTCGCATAGAAGTAAGAAATCAGCTTTTCTAAATCCCATTTGTTGAAACATGGATTTAGGCATAAATCTAAAGAGAAGATTTTGAAATTTCAGAAGCTTCTTGGGCATTTTATATTGTGTGGCGATAAGCACCAAGGAGCGAACTTTTTTCGGATATTGTATAGCATAGTTCAGAGCTAATACGCCCCCAAGCGATAAACCGCACAAATCAATAGGCTCATCATATTGATTGCAGTAATCTGAAAAATGCAGCATATAGATTATCATAGGTCACTTCTTTGCTATGAACTAAATCAGGAAGATTCGGACACAAGCTGTAATCAGTAGTTTGCAAAATATCTATTGTTTTTGTCCAACTGTCAGATGTTTGTCCTAATCCATGCACATATATTTGTTTCATATTGTTCCCCCACTAAATATGTATCTTAGCTTCTGCAAGCAAAGCAGCCTGTTCCATTTCTTTTTCATAAGCTCCTTTGGCATAAGCAACATCACTTTTGCCCGGAGTTCT
>ENA-OQJV01000002-OQJV01000002.1-human-gut-metagenome-genome-assembly--contig:-NODE-2-length-41920-cov-3.255832_pt1 | contig 41920 bp, 40 predicted proteins | sample MGYA00242616_ERZ504783 | MGnify/ENA primary metagenome ERZ504783 (study PRJEB26092, sample SAMD00036360) | human gut metagenome | host: Homo sapiens | study: EMG produced TPA metagenomics assembly of the...
AAGCCAAACACTATTCACGATTTATCAGCAGTAGTAACCGGTCTTTTATTAGCAATGAACCTTCCTGCACTTAATATGGGTGCACACCCTATTGCAGTATTTGCAATGCCTATTATTGGCTCACTCTTTTCAATCGTTATTGCAAAGATGCTTTTCGGTGGTTTAGGTCAGAACTTTATTAACCCAGCTCTTGCTGGTAGAGCATTTTTAGTTGCATCTTATCCAACACTTATGACTGGTAGTGCTTTTGTTCCTACTAACTTTATGAAGGGTGTTGACGCTGCAACATATGCTACTCCACTTGCTCAGATTAAGGAAGCCGGTGCTCTTAATACTTCATTTTTTGACCTTTTAGTAGGTAACTGTGGTGGTACTATTGGCGAAACTTGTGCTATTGCCTTAATTCTTGGTGGTGTTTACCTTATTGTTAAGAAAGTTATTTCTTGGAGAACTCCTGTTGTTTATATTGCAACTGTATTAGTTCTTACATATATCTTCAAGCTCTCTGGTATTGAAGCTGCATCTAATCACAGGCAGAAAATGATTTGTCTGCTTACAAAGGATATTTTGACTACAGCGGGATAGATTTTTCAAAGCTTAACCTGATATCCGAGACAACAGCAGTGGAGCAAAAAAATAATGAAAGCTATGAGGTGCTGCAGTTTTTACAGGAAAATGAATATGTATATGCGATTCATGAGAAGTGATATAGACCCGGTTTGCATAAGTATGTGCAGACCGGGTTTTTTATAATAAAAATGCAATGTATGATACAAAAAGTTTACAACTGACATATATACTCATTATAACAACATGGAAGATAACTATTCTGAATAGTCACCGGGAAAGAAAAAAGGGAAGGAGAGCTACATATGGATAAAAGGGGTAACATATCTTCACAAAATATGAGATTATTTGCAGCAATTATGACACTCATCGAGGCACTTGTCCTCATATCACTCGCAGGCTGTGCCGGCAAAAAGGTGGATTATGGTGTGGACACGGAGGTAAAATCTCAAAATGTGGTAAGCAGTGTAAAGGATATTGACACCAATACAAGTTTTAATGATGAACTTACAGTAAATGTGGGTGGTACTGATGAAAAGGTGAAAATCACGGCAGATATCAGAGTGCCGGAATGTGATACCATGTCAGTCACAGAGGTGGAGCGCATACCTTGTACCAAGGAGTTCAAGGAAAAGGTGATAAAGGCATATTTTGGTGATTCACAGGTCTATTATTACGACTATGTGCACATGACAAAAAAGGAGCTTGAGGAGATTATTGAGACTCTTGACAGGGACAACAACAGTCTGCCGGATGATGCCTCTGAGGAGATTTTGAAATGGCATGATGATATGAAGACTGAGTGTACAAAAGCACTTGAAACGGCAGCTGATGTGTGGACAGAGGCCACAGAATATGATTCCTGTGATGATTTTGTCGGAAAAATAGGTGATACCTGGTTTCACCTTCAGTTTTCAAGGCCAGATGATGACAACAGTGTGCTATCAGGCATTCAGAGCTATCCGCTTGACAGATGCGTGAAGAGAGTTTCAGATGGGGAGCCTGATGAGCGGAGTACTATATTTGATGATGGCTATGTAGAAGCAGTACTATAGGACCAAAATCCCTAGAAAGAGTATGATACGGTGAGGTATTTAAACGGTGACTTTATTGTTGGAGACATGCCGGTAAGCGATGACAACGAGGCAAATATTTCGGTTGATGAGGCAAAGAAGAAAGCAGGTGACTTCATGCAGGCAATAGGAATTGAGTCAATGATTAAAACAGGAGAAAGCGACTGTGAATGGGAGGGATATAACAAGACTGAGGATAATGTATATAAGGAGGGGGATGTGCATAGAGCCATATGGGGCTATGCGCTTGAATATTCGCTTGGCGCAGATGATGTAGTGTATTCAAAATCACTGAATATATTTGATTATTCAGCTTATTACAAATTTTGTCCTATGGACTGTCCTGGTTATGAGACAGGCAGTTTCAATGTAAATGAATATGGTGTCTATAGATTTGATATAGCAGAGCCGGTAAGCATTGTGAAAAAACAGCAGAAGGTGGAGCTCTTACCGGTGTCAAATATTTATAAGATTGCAAGAAATGAGCTTGAAAGCCACCCGGATAAATATATTGTGGAAGCGGATACACAATATCGTTATCTGACACTTGGCTATATCAGGGTAAAGGACAGCTCAGATTCACAGAGATTCAGCTATATCCCGGCATGGAGCCTTGAGCTGCTGCAAAGAGGAGAGGTCGAATCGTGTCCGGTATTTGTAAATGCAATAGACGGAACAGTGATTGAGCCGGAGCAGATATTCTGAATCAGAGAGAAGTGTGCATGGAGACTAAGGAAAATCACAATGAGCACAAAAAAGGAGAGCCGCATATGGATAAAAGGGGTAACATATCTTCACGAAATATGAGATTATTTGCAGCAATTATGACACTCATCGAGGCACTTGTCCTCACATCACTGGCAGGCTGCTCAGGCAAAAAAGTAGATTATGGGAATGAGAGCGAAATTAAAGAGACAAAAAATATGTCTGCCTTAGCTGATATAAAGGCAGACTCCGGCTGGAATGAAAACTTTACCATACAGACCGGTAATGGCGAGAAAACAGTATATGTATATGCAAATATTGTAGTTCCGGACTTCGATAACATGTCGGTTGTTGAGGTGGAAAATGTAAAGATAGATGCTGATTACAAAAAGCGTTTTTTGGATTTATATTTTGGTGGGAACGAGTACTATTATCACGATCCGGATCATTATACTGTTGACGAATTGAATGAGGTCATAGAGTACTGGCAGAAAGAACAGGATGATACTTACAGGGAGTGGTTGGAACAGCGGCTGGCTGAATACAGGGATAAGCTTGAAACGGCAAAGACTACTTATACCGTGGCAAAGGATCTCGAAAACTGTGAAGTATTTGCAGGCTACAAGGGTGATGTGTTCTGTGAGGTGGAGTTTGGGGCTCACAAGGTACATGCTTACGCCTTGCATCAGTCCGGGACAGATTACGGTCCACCATCTTTAAGGAATGAGGACTATGATACCATAACGCAGACTTTTCAGGATGATGATCTAAAGGATAAGGCAGACGAGACCTCAAATGAGGGCAGTAAATCTGCCGCATCAGCCAAAAAAGAAGCCGGGAATTTCCTTAGTAAATTGGGAATGCAGGATCTGGTGGAACGAGGTGAATGTGAGTGCAGCTGGATAGGTTTTAATATTGACAGCGAAAAGGAAAATGACTATCAGACAGCAGCGTGGGGATATATTTATTCATACGCGACCGGCATAGACGGCATCACATTTAAGGATGGATTTGATATGGATACCTATTTGTCGGGGTATGAAGCAATTGATAGTGATATAGATGATGTTACACTGCCTGACAGTACACTTCTTACAGTCACTGATGATGGAATAATTGATGTGCAGATGGAATATCCGGTAAATGTAACACAGATCTATAAGGATGTGGAGCTTATTTCTCTGAAAAATATAGAGCAGATCATCAAGGCGGAGATTACGGAAAATCCTGATAAATATGATACCGCGGCGACATTCAATAAGCTGCAGCTTAGTTATTTGAAGATAAGAAGTGACAGTGAACAGGGAAAATACAGCTATGTTCCGGCGTGGGTACTGTCACGTATGGTAGACTCCAATGAGCAAAATGCTATCTTTGTAAACGCTATAGATGGAACGATCATAAATTTGGAAAATTCACTGTAAAGGAGAGGCTATGAAGAGGAAAAACGTTATTATATCGGCGTTGGTTCTTGCAATAGCATTAACCGGCTGTTCAGGAAAAAAGTAGATTATAATATGGAAACTGAAAATATAAACACAAAAGCAGGAAGTGATATAAGTGCATTTGACGACAGTACGAAATGGAATGACAGCTTTTCTGTTGAGATATCGGATAAAAGTGTGGATGTGGATATTTCAGCAGACATTACCCTGCCGGACTGCAAAAGCATGTCGGTTGTTGAGGTGAAGAATATAAAGGTGGGTGCCGATTTCAAAAAGAGTGTGATAGAGGCTTATTTTGGCTATAGTACCGTATATTATCACGACATACCTCATTATACGAAAGAAGAGATATATCACAGCATGGAGGTTGTAAAAAATGAGATTGCCGGGTATCAGCAGGAAATTGATGCGGGACTTATCACAGAAGAGGGCGTCAGCAGGGTGATGAAAAGTGAAAATGATCTGCTGGAACAGTATGAAAAGGCAGAACCGTCTGCACTGGATACGCGTGAAAAAGCTACAGATTATACGGATTGTAATGAGTATCTGGGATATATTGGTAATGTTTTCTGTGAGCTTAGATTTGGAATTGCTGAGGACGGCTCTCTTGAATATATTTCAGCACAGCCTCTTAAGGCAGGAAGTGAGGGGACATTATACGATGATAGTGAGTATGGCTATTACGGACCACCATCCTTTGCAGAGGAGAAAGGTGTAGAGGGATTTAACGGAGGCTCTACAGGTGGAGATACTACATCTTCATATGATAATGAGTGTGCATTATCAAAAGACGAAGCTATAAAAAAGGCAGAAGAATTTCAAAATAAATTAGGCATGGCTTCACAGGTATATATAGGAACCTCAGACTACGAGTGGAGCGCAGGAGTGATAGAGGATGGTGATGATACTGTAAAAACTGATGATAAAGAGAGCGTCATAAAGGATACAGCCTGGGGATATATCATAGATTATGGCGAGGGTGTGGATGGCATAGCGTTTTGCAAGTCACTCGATTTCACCCGGAATATGGATATATGGGAGACACTCGATAACTATGATGATTTTATGCCATATGGCAGCAGTTCCTTTATTGTGACGGATCAGGGAGTGACGGAATTTACTGTTTCTTACCCGGTTGATATTGTAAATGAGTCAAAAAACGTAGAACTCTTGTCAATGGACACTATTAAAGAGATCATCAAGGATGACATGACAAAAAACTCAGATCAGTATGATTTTACACAAAATCACACTTACAACAATCTAAAGCTCGGATATATCCGTTTGAAGGATGCATCTGACAAGGATAAATATACTTATGTTCCGGCATGGTGTCTGTCAAAACAGGATAAGGGCTACGACAGATATCCGGTGTATGTGAATGCGATAGATGGCACGATCATAAGGATTGATGATCTCATATAAAATTTAGCTAATGGATCGGGTTCATATTTTGATGGAAAAGATGTGAAAAATATATGATTAACAGAAAGAAAAAATATATAAGTCGTTTGACACTTGCCGCTGCAATTACCTCTATTTTATTTTCAGGATGTGGGGCGGCACAAAAGGAGCTTGCACAGACGGACAGAGCTTCCTACGAGAAAATATCATACCAGACAGTTACGGTACAGAGCGGTTCACTCACACCTCAGACTACCATCAGTCTGAGCGCGCAGGGCTATACCAGGTTTTCCTATGGTGCGACAAACACGGAGCTTACGCTCGAAAAGGTAAATGTGGCAGTGGGTGATCATGTGAAAAAGGGTGATATACTGGTGGCTTTTAAATCCGGGGAGATACAGAAAAAGATTGAGGACTACAGCGGGCAGATCAGTCAGAATAAGCTTTTGGCAGAGCACTACAGGGCTATTATGAAAATCGATGATACTCAGGATTATTCAAGCGATATTGCCCGGCTTGATAAGGATACAGAGGTTGCGCAGCTTTATCTTGATGAGGCAGAGGAAAAACTGTCGAGATATCAGATCACGGCATCCGAGGATGGCACGATCACAGCAATGAACAATTCGCTTTTGGCGGGGGTTTTTGAACCGGGTAGCAATCTTATAACAGAAATCAGCGGAAACGGCAATTACGAGGCTGACAGACCGGAAGGTTATGACTTTAATGTAGGTGATGTATACACGGCAACAGCATCTGATATAGAGTTTGAACTTAAGGTAAAAGAGGTGGACGATAAAAAGGTTGTTTTTGAACCGGTATCGGACATGTCGGCAGTATCGGATGCACAGATATTTTCCATGGAAGTGACGCGCCCTGCTATAGAAAATGCTGTGTATGTGCAAAAGGACGCAGTACATGAGAAGGATGGCAGGTATTTTGTATACACACTGGATGAGAATGGATACAGACAGGCGGTATGGATAAGTGTCGCAGATCAGGTGGGAGACTACCGGATCATCACAGAAGGACTTAAAAGCGGGGATGAGGTGGTTTTGCAGTGAAGAACAGAAACCTTTTATCAATAAAAAAACTGGCAGTACTGGGGATATGTGTATCGTTTGTGGCAGGCGGCTGTGGAAAAATGACAGAAAGCAGAATACCAAAGCTTGAAGAACCTGTAGCGTTAAATGAAGCCTATAGACCTGTGGAATACGGTACTATCGGCTCTATGCAGGTGCTGATGGCTACTGCAGTTCCGAGGGATTACTGCAATTACTACAGTGCCAATGTCAATATTTCACAGATATATGTGGAGCCGGGAGATACAGTAAATGCGGGGGATGTGCTTGCAGTCTGTGATGTGGATGAGGCAAAAAAACAGTTGCAGGAATGTAAGGATGCGCTGGCGCATGAGAATGAGACATATGAGATATCCGCTCAGATCTCGGATACACAGATTAAATTATGGGAGAGTCAGGCAGCAGGGCAGGAGAACAACATACTGATAGCCACAGAACAGGAAAATGAACGGTACGATAAGCAGCTTCACGAATACCGCGTGCAAAAGATCAATGAGCAGATGGCTTTATATCAGCAGATCGTTGATGATGGAACGCTTAAGGCAGCCCACAGTGGTCTTGTCACTTACACTAAGAAGCTGACAGGTGGAAGGTCTGCTGCGGCATACGAGAATATAGTCATTGTCTCCGATACGGATGACCTTGTGCTGGATATAAAAGATACAGCCATAAATGAGTACAAATACAGCGATTATGACAAGAAATATGTGATAGTCGATGGCGAAAAATATGATGTCACCGAGTCTCAATATACATCAGAGGTTTTGGTACTTTCGAAGATAAACAACCGCTATCCGGATGTGTGCGTGGAAAGCAGGGAAAAGCTGTTTCTTACGGCAGGACAGATGTATCCGGTATATTTTGAAAAGACAAAAGCAAATCAGGCACTTGTCGTGGGAAAAGATTCCATCTATAAGGATGGCGATACCAGATATGTCTATGTGAAAAATGATGAGGGCGGCCGCGAGAAACGCATCATAACAACAGGTGAGTTTGATGAAAACTATACACAGGTCACAGAGGGCTTAAAAGAGGGGGAGCTGGTCTACTATAATTCTACAGATCAGGTTCCGACAAAGTACAGCAAATATACGGTAACAAGGTCTGACTTTGATATAGCAAACTACGGTGTGAGCTACAGCAGATCTGACGCAGGGACGATAACCGAAACCTGTGATTATGAAGGGCAGATCGTTTCTGTCAATGTGAAGCAGGACGATACGGTAGAAAATGGGATGCTGCTTTACGTGGTGGATACCGGAGAGGGCAAAGCTGCCATAACAGAGGCAAAAAATGAGATCGACTCAGAGAATGAATCCTATGCGCACAAGATCGCAGATTACGATAAACAGGTAAAAGATTTATCTGAAGGTGGTAGCAGCGCAGAAGAAAATAACCAGGAGGATGAAAAGCCGGATACAGCATATGAAGAGCAGCAGTTGAAATTGAACTTACAGCTGCTTGATCTGCAGAAAAAACTTAGCTGGTGCAGACCACACCTATCAGCTTTCCCGGCTACAGTCAGCATATGACAGCATAAGCGCTGGAAATGACGGCAAAGGAAATATTTCAGTATATGCCAAAAATGACGGAAAAGTTTCAAAGGTGAGTGTCAAGGCAGGAGATAATGTGGAGGAAGGCTCAGATATCCTGCAGATAACCGGAAATTCCACGGACGTACTGCAGGTTCTGGTAAAGGATAGCAATAACTATAACGTATATACGGACAATATAGCAGATGTGGGAGAGCGCGTATCACTTGAGCTGGACGGTACAACAATCTATGGAAACTGTATCGGTTTTGCCGGTTACGGCAGGGAAGCTCAAAAGGGATATATAAATCAGGATGATAAAGGTGTGCATATTACCGGAAACACAGATTCGGGATATGGAAATGCAGCATTTTATATAAAACTTGACAATGGAATACCGGATGATCTGACCAGGGCATCTGCTGTAAAGTTTTCTTATGTTTCTTTTAAAAAGGTGGTAGTGGTGCCGACTTCGATCATACACAAGCAGGTCAATCCTATGGACAAAGATGATATATCATACTATGTGTGGAAAATTGATGGGGACAGCGTGGTAAAGCAGCCGGTAATATTGGGCGATTATACATCAGGCAGCAATACACTTGTGCTTTACGGTATTGATGAGGGCGATGAAATATGTTTGGCTTCGTAATTAATAAATTAAAAAACAGAAAATGGTTAAATTTGTGTCTGCTTATGGGAGTGACTTTGTTTATAGCACTTTTTGTGTGCCACTCTATGTTTAGAAAAGGGTGCGGGAAATCAGATACTCGACAGTACTTTTTACGGATCATGCCACACAGCAGAATGAGTTTCCTGCACAGATGAGCCGCGAGGGAACATATGCGGTGGCAGATTATCCTGATTCGCAGTCAGTACTTGATAAGCTGTCAGGATACGAAAAGAAGTGGACTGAATATGTGGATATAAACAAGGTTTCCTCACAGCAGCTTATCACACTCCCAGGAGGACGCGCGGATACAGAGTTTGGAGGACCTAACAATTATTTTACAATAGGATATCTGCCGGGACTTTCGGAGTACGCGGATGTTGTAAAATCTCAGACTGACACAGCCACATTCGAATGCAGTATAAGCGAAAAGACAATGGATCACTACGGACTTGTAGCAGGTGAAAAAATCTATTTACAGGTACCTGATGGCAGTGGAAAAAAGGAAATTTCTTTCGTCGTATCACAGATCTGCCGTGAAAAAGATATAAACGATCCATATTGGGCCAAGACGCTTTCGGATATGGGCGATGTGATATTTGTTTCGCAGGATGTTTTTGACGAAATGATGCAGTATTACAGCGAGGACAATATTAGCTACAGTGATTTTCTCATGCTGGATTATACGCAGATCAACACGGAAAATGCCTCACTTTATGACGGGTATATGGAGCAGTTTAAGGATGCTGACAAGCTCTACAATGACAACATCCGTGATACGCTGGAGCGTTTTTTTACACAGCAGAAGACGATAAAGCTGATGCTTTGGGCGTTGGAGCTGCCGTGTCTTGTGCTTTTGATTTTATTTATAAGAATGATATCTGTACAGATACTTTCGCTCGAGCAAAATGACATACTTGTTTTAAGAAGCCGCGGTGCGACAAAATTACAGGTATTTATTTTGTACTTACAGCAGTCGGGAATAATAGCGTTTGCGGGCTGTGTACTCGGAATAGTACTCGGATATATAATGTGCCGGGCTGCCGCATCTACAGACGGATTTTTAAGATTTACGGCAAAGGATATAAGCACTTACAAATTTGTATGGCAGATGCTTGTCTATGCGGTGGCAGCGGCAGTTATCATGGTGCTGTTTATCACAGTTCCGGTGTGGAAAAAATCAAAGGATGCCATATCAGAGCGCAGCAGTAGGGGACGAATATCAAAGAAAAAGCCTCTTTGGGAGAAATGCTTTATAGACGTTATACTTTTGGCTCTGTCAGCATATCTGCTTTACAATTACAACAAGCAGAAGAGTACGCTTGCGATATCTGTTCTTGAGAACAGGAGCATAGATCCTGTCATGATACTGGACAATTCGCTTTTTATATTTGCAGCGGCACTTTTGTGCGTAAGACTTACCGGACTTATTATTCTGCTTGTGGACAGGCTCTTTAAAAAGCATTTTTCTCCGGCAATGTATGCATCATTTTTACAGCTAAAACGAACCAGATACAATCAGGGATTTCTGGCAGTATTTCTTATCATGACAGTGGCTGGCGGTATTTTTGACGCGAATATGGCGCGCACCATGAACAGCAATATGGAGCAGCGTATCGTCTACAATGTGGGCTGTGATGCGATATACAACGAAGATTTCAGACTCAGGATACAGTACAATAAAAATGGCTCTGTAAACTGGATGTATGACGAGCCTGATTTCGGTAAATACGAGTCGCTCAAAAATGAGGGCATCTGTGACGGTGTCACGCGTGTGCTTGAGGACGAGAGGGTAGACATTTCCGCAGGCAGTGGTTCGGTTTCGGATGCATATCTTATGGCGATAAACACAAAAGAATTCGGTGAGACTGCGAAATTGCAGAGTGGACAAAATGATGATATTAATGACGCTCACTGGTTCAATTACCTGAATGAGCTGGCAAAAGAGCCGGACGGAGTCATCATTTCGTCAAATCTGGCAAAAGCTCTGGGACTTAAAGTTGGTGACAGCTTAAATTACTCAAGGTATGTACCGGAGGCTGTCGATGAAGATCAGATCTACGCATCCGAGAATGTAAAGGTATGTGCCATAGTAAAAGGTTTTCCGGGCTACGAGCGTTACACCTATGAGACAGATGCAGACAAAAATGTGACCGAGCAGGAGAAATACCTGATCGTTGCAAATTATGCTAGGGTTGTGGAAAAGTTCGGCATGACACCGTACAGTGTGTGGATGAACCTGTCAAAAGGAAAAACGGTGGATGATATATACAAAAATTTAACATCCGCGCAGCAGCTTATAGACGAGAATAAAAACTCAGCCACAGTGCAGATCACAAACGGTATGTTTACATTAAGTTTTATACTTTCACTGATAGTGTGCTCAGTAGGATTTTTGCTGTATTGGGTTATGACACTAAAACAGAGGGAGCTGCAGTTTGGTATATACCGCGCAATGGGAATGAGAATGAGAGAGGTAAAAGCAATGCTTTTAAACGAGCAGATATTTTTATCATTTCTGCCGCTTCTTGCGGGAGCAGGCATAGGTATAACTGCAACAGCGATGTTTGTAAGGCTCATATCGATCATATATCTGCCGCAGAAACACAATATCGGAGTAAATGTATATATTTATCCATCTGATATGCTGGAGCTTACAGGAGTACTTTTCGTGGCTGTAGCCGTATGCTATGTGGTTATCAGCAGACTGCTTAAGAGTATGAAGATAGCACAGGCACTGAGGCTTGGAGAAGATAGTTAGCAGATAAAAATGATTTTGTGGTAGTCGGTAGAAAGTTTTTATAGCATAGTAAATGAGGTCGTGACATATGGAAAATGCGATAATTGCTCAAAATATAAAAAGATATTTCAAGGCGGGAGATGGTACAACAGTCCACGCACTTGACGGAGTATCCATGGAGATAAAAAAAGGAACACTTGCCATCTTAAAAGGGCGTTCCGGCTCCGGAAAGACCACACTTCTTAATATCCTTAGTGCGCTTGATATGCCGACAGAGGGAAGTGTGCAGTTTCTGGATAAAAATCTCGAGCAGATGACCGAGAAAGACCGGGAAATGCTAAGGCGGTATGAGATGGGATTTGTATTCCAGTCTATAGCACTAATTCCCACGATGACGGCATATGAGAATGTGGAATTTGCCCTTAGACTTGCAAAAAATAAACGTCAGATACAAAAGAATTTGACTGATATGGATAATGACATTGGAGATGCAAAAACCGATGTGATAAATGAGAATACGCATGACAAAGTATCAGAGCTGCTGGAGCGTGTCGGACTCTCAAAGCGCATGGATCATATGCCGGAACAACTATCGGGAGGTGAGCAGCAGAGAGTTGCGATAGCGCGCGCTGTGGTTCATCGCCCGAAGGTGGTCTTTGCGGATGAACCGACAGGAGCACTCGATACCGCTTCTGGATTTGAAGTCATGCGATTGTTCCGTGAGTTGATAGACGATGAGGACATTACAATAGTTATGACCACGCATGATCCGAACCTGATGGAGCTGGGAGATGAAGTGTTTGAGCTTAGTGACGGCATAGTAATTTAAATTAAAAGGGGGAAAAGTAGATGATAAACTGCGATGGACTGGTAAAAATATATGAGACCGACGATAAAAAGGTGATGGCACTGGAGGGACTTGACCTGACGGTGGAAACAGGAGAGATGCTTGCGGTAATAGGAAAATCCGGCAGTGGAAAATCCACCCTTTTAAATATGATAGGAGGACTGGAAACACCCACAGCGGGAGTACTCACTATTGACGGAAAAGACATTTCCACATATTCAGAAGCTGAAATGGTGAGATACCGCAGGGACAAGGTGGGCTTTGTGTGGCAGAAAAGTGCCAAAAATCTGTTCCCATACCTGACTGTGCTGCAGAATGTCGAGGCCGTGATGATGTTTGAAAATTCAGGTAATACCGGTAATTTAAAACACGGCGCTCATGATGAGAGCAGAGGAGAACATGTAAATAGATGCAGGGATAATAATAAAAGCTATGCCCTTAAACTGTTAAATGCAGTGGGATTACAGGAGCACAAGGATAAGCTTCCGGCTCAGCTATCGGGAGGAGAGCAGCAGCGTGCAGCGATAGCGGTGGCACTGGCAAATAAGCCGGATATACTGCTTGCGGATGAACCGACCGGAGCCGTGGATACAAGGACTGCTGATACAATCTATGAGCTGTTTCATAAGCTGAACAAAGAGCTTGGTATAACCATCATCATAGTCACACACGATATGGCACTTGCAGGCCGTGTAGACCGCACAGTGCTTATATCTGACGGAAAGGTAAGCACGGAGAAATTGAAGAAACACCCTGCAATGGAATATACGGTATTGGATAAGGCACACAGGATAAAACTCACTGATGAGATGCTTGAGGCAGCGGGGATAGAGTCTAATAAGGTCAGGGTTGATGTGCAGGATGGAAAGCTTGTGATATCGCGGATTTAAGACATATTAAACGTTTAGCGTTATAGAGCCTTTTTATCTTACGGGTTGGTATTGGCTCTTGCAATATCTTATTAAAATTTAGGGCATTTATGGTTATAATTATTTTGTTTGAAAAATACTGTGAGTCTGTCTATAATTGAGCTATAGATAATTTCAAGAGGTATAATACAATATGATAAAAATAGGTATTGAGTAGTTAAGTGCATCGTTCACGGGGTTATTATTGAAATATGGTTTTTGTCATGTTATTTTTATCTTGGAAATAAGCCTGCTAAATTTGTTGAGTACCATTCGTGTCATTCATGTATTTATGGTTGAAGATATATGGATTATAGGATATAAAGAAATTAACAACAGTTGAGGAGTCAGGAACGGTTGCAAACAGGAGTGACAAAATAAGGGGGAATATGAAGAAGAATTTAAAAATTTTATTCATACAATTATGTGTTTTGGCAATAGGCTGCTTTATCGGAGAAGCAGTTTTCGGCTTGCCCAAATGGCTTGGACTTGTGATAGCAGGTCTTATGTTTTATTTGGTATTTTTTATAATACAGATTAAAGGTGCTATGAGTAATATCAAAGATGAAGTGTCAAGTGATGGCATAGCCGGAGCAAGAATATGCGGAGTCTTTATTTCTGCGATACTACTTGCATTTATATTGGGAATATATGTTTATCAAGCGGCTAATATAGCGATGACTATAGCCGGTGTGGTATTGCTTATATTACAGCGGAGAAAAATAAAAGGGTTTTTCTTTGAGAATCGCTGGGAGAATAATTTTTGGTTGGTGTATTTTGGTATTGCATTTATTATTTGTGGTATTTTTTCTGTATTTGCGTGTCTGGATATTGCACCATGCACGGAGCTTTGTGGTGTTTACAGGGCTATCGGTATCATAGTGTGGATTTTGGTGATTTTATGGACACTTCCGCCTGATACATGGTTGGCCAGATTTGCCACAAATAACTATAAGAGATATGAAGATAATTATGATTAAGAAAGAAAAATAGAGATTATTTTCTAATGAAAATTATCGGACAAAATAAGGAGGATAAATGAAAAAAATAGTTTCTAATTTGTCAGTGATGATTTTTGTCATAGGATGTGCAATAATGGAAATAACAACATGGTTTATTGATTCATATGTTATGTTTTATATAGGAATAATTATTGTTATAGTGGGAATTATTGGAATGATTATTCAAGGAAAGTTTAAGAAAGTAATTGAGTTTATTATAGAGTATTTTTAGAAAGTTTTGCTTTCAACATTTTACCACTTGATAGTTTATAGAGAATAAAAATAGATAAAAAGTTAAGAAAAGGAGAAAATGAAAGTAATGTTGCCTAATACTTGAACAATATCATGGGGTTGTCTATAATGTAGTAAAAAGAAAATGGAGTTTTAATAAATGAAACGATTTACAGCAATATTATTTACAGGCGTGATGATATTTACCCTTGCATCATGCGGACAAAAAAGCACAGGATACACCGACAGAGCCTGCAACAGAGACACAGGCTGCAACAGAGACACAGGCTGCAGAGAAGGTTGAGATGCCTACGGAAACGGAAGCCGTGACAGAGGTGGTAACAGAGGCTGCAAAAGACACGCAGCAGACAGAAGCACAGCAGGAAGAACAGACTGCCGAACAGCAGGACGAGGAGAAGAACAATTCAGGTGAAAATAATTCCTCTTATCAGTATGTAGAAAGAGCATCCTATGAGAATGGAGAATCAGTGTCACTAAATCCTTCATGGCAGTATGCAGACCATTCAGCGATAAATTCAGGCTGCGCGGTCATGTACAAGGCTACAGCAAACCGCAAAAACATAGTAGTAGGTGTCAATGCTGGACACGGTACAAGCGGAGGAACTTCGGTGAAGACACTTTGTCATCCGGACGGCTCGGCAAAGACCACAGGTGGTACAACAGGCGCAGGCGCAACAAAAGCAGTAGCAGTTTCAGGTGGTATGTCCTTTAATGACGGTACACCGGAGAGCTCTGTCACACTCCGTATGGCGCAGATATTAAAGGACAAGCTGCTTGCGGCAGGCTATGATGTGCTTATGGTAAGAGACGGAAGCGATGTACAGCTTGACAATGTAGCACGTACTGTCATCTGCAATAATGCGGCAGACTGTCATATCGCTCTGCACTGGGATGGTGACGGACTAAGCTACGATAAGGGCTGCTTTTACATATCAGTGCCGGGAGGTATAAAGGGTATGGAGCCTGTTGCATCGCACTGGCAGCAGCATGATGCACTTGGGGCAAGCCTGATAGAAGGACTGCGCGCTCATGGAGCAAAGATAAACGGTAATGGCTCAATGGCGATAGACCTGACACAGACCTCATACAGCACGGTACCGTCAGTGGATGTAGAGCTTGGCAACGCATGTTCTGACCACAGCGATGCCACACTTGAAAATCTGGCAGACGGACTGGTGCAGGGAGTCGAGGGATATTTCTAGAATATAAAGTGGAGATTTAGCCGGCTTTTGGAAGATGTGAAGAAATAAAGAAAACCAGTAAAAAACTCTTGACTTCTCACCAAAAATATTGTAGTATACGTTTTGTGCAAAACACAAGGGCTTGTAGCTCAGCCGGTTAGAGCGCACGCCTGATAAGCGTGAGGTCGGAAGTTCGAGTCTTCTCAAGCCCATCCTTGTAATAAGCGTATTATGAAAGCCACGGATTGCTCCGTGGCTTTTGTTTTATGTGTATCTACACCTGCACAATGCGTCCGTGTCTGCCCATTCCTTTAAAAAATCCCGCATTTATTCCATCATACTTTTTGGCACTGCACTCAGAAACCATGAGCTGCTGCTTATATTTGTAATCATCCCACTCGAGAATTGCTGTGACGTAGGGCTGTTCCTCCATTACACGCACAGTCGTATTTTTCTTTGAAAACACAGGGTATTTTCCGGTGTATCCCTTTTGAAGCAGCTCCTTTTCAAGCGCTTTACGCTTTTCTTTTATGCGTTCATTTATCTTATTTCCGTAATTTCTCTCCGGATAATCCTTTGATGCCTTTATCACAAGCTTATAAATATACTGATAAAGCGGTACTCTTTTTGCATCGGCTAAATGTCTGCTCAAAAGCTTTTCCGTTTTTTCACATGGATTTGCCCTGTAGCGTGCAATGAGCTTAAGATAATCAGTGTCCGAAACCTCCCTGCAAAGCTCCTCCATAATGTCTATTCCCTCTACACGCGCCGGAAAATGATACTCCATCAAATCGCCGGGTACCGGTGTCCATCTGCGAAATGGTGCAAAGTAAATAAGGCTCTGGATAAAACATTCTGTCTCGTTGCAGTATTCCTTTCCCATGTACATATACTTGTCTGCGATTGTTCCTACCATATATACGAGCATGCGCCACTGTTCCTGTCCCTTTACCCAGAAATGTCCTATTTCATGGTATTTAAAGCATGCCTCATGCACATGCAAATTATCAAACCAGAGTGTGATCACATTGTCCTGCTGGTGCAGAATGAGTCCATAACCTTTTTCACTTCCTAAAACCAACGATGCCAAAATGATTTCTTCCTCGCTATGATAATCGCCCTTTAACACTGCATTTTCCAAAGTCAGGTAGCATTCCACCGCATCATTCATGATATATGGGATTATATATTTGTCATCACTTCTGCATATATCAAATGAACCGTAATCAAAGAGCTCTGCGAGCATGTAAAATGCGCGTGGCATATCCTCTTTTAAGCCGGGAAGTGCTTTTACTAAATCCTTGTAAGCCTGCATTGTGGTATCCTTTCGTATAGGAAAAATGATAAAAAAATAAGAATTTCAGAAGTAATAAAAACCTCTGAAACCCTTGTAAATAGTACGGGCAACAGGACTTGAACCTGCACGGTCTCCCACTAGAACCTAAATCTAGCGCGTCTGCCAATTCCGCCATGCCCGCAAACACTTTGATAGTATATCATTTTGTTTCAGATGTGTCAACATTATCTATCACATTACGAAAGCGCCATTACGAAAGCGGGTTTTCTCCATCTGTTTTATTTTTCGGATAATCGTTTGAGTGTGCACTAATGACCTCATTAATCCAGTCTACACACTGTTTTTTTCCGTCATCTGTAAATGGAAAGGTATTGTCAGTCTTTTTGCTGTCGTCAGTCAGGTCAAAAATATACGGCCCCGGCCATATCCATGCATGAAATATTGGCTCACCCTTTTCCTCGGGTGTATCCTCGGTGGCTTCCTTAAGGACAGGCTCCTCACGCTTTATGAGAAAGCGCATGCCGTTCATCCAGCCGGTAAAGGTTGTTTTTTTATAGTAGTTGAGATTGAGTGCATCGTCGTATGTAAGCATAGGCGGCTCCTTGATATATAATGATATGTAATTATACACCAAATATCCGTTTAATGCCAGAATAACGCCGGTACTTAACAATTCAAAGTAATCATACACTAAAAATTAATATTTTAATGCGAAAATAAAAATGAATAAAAATGTATAAATAATGCTTATAAGCTACATAAATTCCCCTTATTAATGAGTATTAATAAAAAAATGACTAATTTTTATGCAAAAATGAAAATAATATAGGAAAATATATCCAATTGACAAAGTATGATTTCTGTGTATAATAAAAAGGAATTGTTCGCGTCAGAACGACAGTTGTATCAGACAGCAAGATTAGGGAGTGTGTAATGACAATGAGGTCATTCGCACTTTTTTGCGTATTAGACAAAATACTTTGACGTGGTGCAGTGATAATGCTTTAAAAAATCAAAATAATGCATTATCGATACAAATCCAAGAGGGAGAGAAAAATATGGGTAAGTACATTGTAAAGAGAGTTATTCTCGCGATTTTTTACAATCTTCATTATCAGTCTTATTACATTCTTTGCCATGAATGCAATTCCGGGTGGTCCATTCAATTCGGAGAAGGCAAAGAGTCCGGCGGTAATGAAAGAGCTTGAGGCACGCTACGGACTGGATCAGCCACTTATAGTCCAGTACAAGAACTACATGGCAGGCGTGCTGCACGGAGATTTCGGTGTTAGTCTTAAGACAGACCGTCCGATCTCAGATATCATTGGGGAGAGTTTCCCGATTTCAGCGAAGCTTGGACTTTTAGCGGCGCTCACTGCGATAGTATTCGGAGTGGTGCTCGGTTCGATAGCAGCGCTGATGCGAAACAGGTGGCCGGATCGAGTTATAGTATTCTTCGTCACACTGATTACGTCGATGCCGTCATTTGTCATCGCTACGTTATTACTTTATTTCTTCTGTATAAAGCTTGGTGTGGTGCAGGCCTTCAGCTCAGGAAGCAACATGATATTACTTCCGGTGCTGTCACTGTCACTTTCACCGATGGCATATATTACAAGACTTACAAAGACTTCAATGCTTGATGCACTCGGACAGGATTACATCCGTACGGCAAAGGCCAAGGGTGTACATCAGTACAAGATTATATTTGTACATGCGCTTCGTAATGCGCTCATTCCGGTCATCACATATGTGGGACCTATGATTGGTGGTATCCTCACAGGTTCAATGGTTATTGAGAGTATTTTCAATATCGGAGGACTCGGTTCCAAGTTCGTAAGCTGTATCACAAACCGTGATTACACAATGATTATGGCTACAACGCTTTTCCTAGCTGTCATCATGGTAGGCGCGAACCTCATTACAGATATTGTATACAAAGTGATTGATCCACGTATTAAGCTTGATTAAGGAGAGATAAAGATGAAAGATAATATGAAGAGAGCTCCTTTCTCCACACAGATTGACCTTAGCAAGTTCGATATGAAGGATTTTGCCAAGGCATCAGATGAAGAAAAACGCCAGCAGGAGGTTATGGGTGAGTCAACTACCTTCTTGAAGGATGGTCTTAAGAGACTCCGCAAAAATCCACTGGCTATGGGTTCTATTATAGTTTTGGTTTTACTTATTTTGGTTATTCTTCTGGCACCAAAGATTGTGCCTTACGGCTATGCAGATATCGTTAAGGGTGCACAGAACTTAGGACCTTTCCAGTACAGCGATGCTGAGCAGGCACAGATTGATGCAGGTGAGAAGCTGTTCCCGCACATTTTTGGCACAGATGAGCTCGGAAGAGACTATTTTATCCGTGTTGTTTACGGAGCTCGTGTATCACTGGGAGTAGGTGTGTTTGCATCACTGCTTGTGCTTATAATCGGTATCATTTACGGTTCCGTATCAGGCTTCTGCGGTGGCAAGGTAGATATGGTTATGATGAGAATAGTAGATATCATTTATTCATTGCCGGATATGCTGCTCATCATTTTACTCGCAGTTGTATTAAATGAGGTGCTAACACCTGTAATAAAGGGTACAGTGCTTTCAAAGCTAGGTGTCAACATGATTGCACTTTTCATAGTGTTTGGATTGCTTTACTGGGTAGGAATGGCAAGACTTATAAGAGGTCAGATTCTTACCATCAAGCAGAATGAGTACATTCTCGCAGCAAAGTGTATCGGAACATCATCAGCCCGCACTATCAGAAAACACATTTTACCGAACTGTCTGTCTGTAATCATCATTACTACAGCGCTTCAGATACCATCAGCCATCTTTACTGAGAGTTATCTGTCATTTATCGGACTTGGTGTTTCGGCTCCTATGCCTTCACTTGGTTCGTTGGCAAATACAGCGCGTGGCGGACTCCAGAGCTACCCATTGCGTCTTATTTTTCCGGCGCTCACGATTTGTATCATTGTTCTTACATTGAATCTTATCGGCGACGGCTTAAGAGATGCATTTGACCCTAAATTATCGAAATAGTAAGGAGTGAGTAAGATGGAAGATAATAAGTTTGTTCTTGAAGTATCTGATCTGCACACTACCTTCAAGACCGATAACGGAGACGTATCAGCTGTAAACGGTGTCAGCTTTAAGCTTGAGCCGGGAAAGACTCTTGGAATCGTAGGAGAGTCAGGCTCAGGAAAGTCAGTTACAGCATATTCAATCATGCAGATTCTTGCTGAGAATGGTGCCATCACAGGCGGCTCAGTAAAATATAAGGGTGAGGATATCACCAAATTCAACAAAAAGAAAATGGCAGATTTCAGAGGAAAATGCTGTTCAATCATTTTCCAGGATCCTATGACATCGCTTAATCCGGTATTTACGGTAGGCTACCAGCTTGAGGAGGCAGTGCTTCTTCACACAGACCGTACAAAGAAGGAAGCAAAAGAGCGTGCTATAGAGATGCTCACACTTGTAGGAGTAAATGAGCCTGAGAAGCGTGTAAATCAGTACCCTCATGAGCTTTCCGGTGGTATGAGACAGCGTGTCATGATAGCTATGGCATTAGCCTGTGAGCCGGATATCCTTATCGCAGATGAGCCGACAACAGCTCTTGATGTGACTATCCAGGCACAGATTCTTGAGCTTATGCAGTCACTGCAGGAAAAGCTCGGCATGGCAATCATCATGGTTACACATGATCTGGGTGTCATTGCTTCAATGTGTGACGAGATCATAGTTATGTACGGCGGCCGTGTGTGTGAGAGAGGAACAGCAGATGCCATATTCTACAGCCCGGCGCATGAGTACACAAAGGGACTGCTTCGTTCAATCCCTACAAAGACCAATTCAAAAACCAAGGCTTGTTCCTATCGGGGGCACACCAATCAATATGCTCAACATGCCAGAGGGCTGTGCATTCTGCCCTCGCTGTGATGCCGCTATGAAGATATGTCTCACCGAAAAGCCGGAGGAAATCTGGGTTGGAGAGGATCATCTCGCATCATGCTGGATGAATATTAAGAATATGATGGAGGAGGGAAAATCAAATGAGTAATGAAACAAATAACAACGAGTACCTGCTCAAGGTAGACCATTTGAAGCAGTATTTCCCTGTTCATGACGGATTTAAAAAGATGGAGTTAAAGGCAGTCGATGATGTGTCATTTGCCATAAAGCCGGGTGAGACGCTTGGACTTGTTGGCGAGTCAGGCTGTGGAAAGACAACCGTAGGACGTACTCTTTTACGTCTGTACCAGCCTACAGCAGGACGCATTGAGTTCGACGGCAATGTTTTGTTTGACAGTGAGAAGAAGATAGATGTGAATATGCATCCTTACCGTAAGCAGATGCAGATGGTATTCCAGGATCCGTATTCATCACTCAACCCTCGTATGACGGTTGAGGATATCATCGGAGAGCCTCTCGATGTGCACAAGCTTTACAGTAGCAAGAAAGAGCGCCATGAGATGATTATGGATCTCATGGAGACAGTCGGACTAAATGCAGACCATGCCACACGTTATGCACATGAGTTTTCGGGTGGACAGAGACAGCGTATCGGAATAGCAAGAGCGCTTGCAGTAGATCCGAAGTTTATCGTATGTGATGAGCCGGTATCGGCACTTGATGTTTCAATTCAGGCCCAGGTAGTCAACATGTTTGAGGATCTGCAGAAGGAGAGAGGGTTATCATATCTGTTTATAGCGCATGATCTGCTTGTAGTGCAGCATATCTCTGATAGAATAGCTGTTATGTACTTAGGTCATATGATGGAGCTTGCAGATGCTGATGAGCTGATGGACAATCCAATTCATCCGTACACACAGTCGCTGCTTTCAGCGGTTCCGATTCCGGATCCTGAGACTGCCAGACACAGCAAGCGAATCGTGCTTGAGGGAGATGTTCCTTCACCTCTTCGCATGCCTAGCGGCTGTCCGTTCCGTTCACGTTGTAAATATGCGACAGAACAGTGTGCAGCAGCACGTCCGGAGCTTACAGACAGAGGAAACGGACATATGGTTGCATGCTTCAACCGCTAATATAAGGTTTTTACCGGCATATAGCTTAAGCCACATGTGCCGGTTCTAACATAAATTTATTTTTCATATTAATTAATAGGAGGAAGAAAGATGAAAAAGAGATTAGTAGCACTTACTCTTGTTGCAGCTATGGCACTTGGCATGACTGCTTGTGGAAGCAAGAGCAACAACAAAACAACTACTAACGACACTTCTGATACTGCTGTATCAACAGCCGTAGACTGGACAAGCTATGATGAGTTAGTAGAATCTATCCGTACAGAAGCAGATCTTGCAAAGCGTGCAGAGATGATGCACCAGGCAGAGGATATGCTTATGGATACATGGTGTGTTATTCCACTTTACTACTACAATGACCAGTATATGCTCAAGGATTATGTCACAGACGTATACTCAACAGTAGAGGGTATGAAATACTTCTACAATGCAAAGAACACAAAGAATGCCGGAAAGTTAAACATCTTCATGGCATCAGAGCCTGATCATATCGATCCTGCATTAAACAGTACTGTTGACGGCGGATGTCTTGCAGTAAACAGCTTTGAGGGTCTTATGCGTTACAACGCTGAGGGCAAGCTTGAGCCTGCATGTGCAGAGAGCTATGAGGTTTCTGAGGATGGCCTCACATACACATTCACAATGCGTGACGGTCTTAAGTGGTCAAATGGTGATGAGCTTACTGCAAAGGATTTCGAGTGGTCTTGGAGGAGAGCTGCAGATCCTAAGACAGCTGCAGATTACAGCTACCTTTGCGCAGTATTCGCAGGATATGATGATACAAAGGGGCTTGCTGCTGATGATGTAGTTGCTTCTGATGATGGAAAGACTCTTACAGTCAAGCTTAAGGCAGTTACACCATACTTCCTTGACTTATGTGCATTCCCATTCTTCTTCCCTGTAAACCAGAAGTCAGTAGAGGGAAATGATGACTGGGCAAACGATGCAAGCGACAAGTTTGTTACAAACGGTGCATTCACACTCAAGGAGTGGAAGCATGATTCAAGCATGACATATGTTAAGAATCCTAACTACTGGGATGCTGACAATGTAACAGTTGATGAGATGAACGTAATGCTTACATCTGATGATGTTTCAGCTTACACAGCTTACCAGAACGGTGACCTTGATTTTATTGATTCAATTCCTACAGCAGAGATTGAGGCAGCTAAGAAGACAAGCGAATTCTACACAGTAGACAACCTTGGAACATACTACGTAGGCTTCAACATTAACTCTAAGCTCTACTCAGAACTTGGATTAGATGCTGACCAGGCTAAGGTATTCAGAAAAGCAATCTGTCTTCTTATCGATCGTCAGTACATTATCGATACAATCGCCCAGGGCGGACAGAAGATTGCCACAACATTTATCCCAGAGGGTGTTACAGATGGTAACGGTGGCGAGTTCAAGAACAAAGATTACTACGGCACAGATTACGATAAGAACTTTGAGGAGGCTAAAGAGCTTCTTGCTTCTATCGGATTATTAGATGAGAGCACAGGCCAGGTAAACCAGACTGTCGAGTTCACATACCTTGTAAACAACTCAGAGTCAAATGTAAAGATTGGTGAGGCTATTCAGGCTGATCTTTCAAAGGTAGGTATCAACTTAAAGGTTGAGCAGCAGGAGTGGAACGTATTCCTTAACAGCCGTAAGGACGGACAGTTTGATTTCGCCCGTGAGGGATGGCTTATGGATTACAACGATCCAATCAACATGCTTGAGATGTTCACAACAAAATCAGGTAACAACGATATGCAGTTCGGTCGTTAATCTGATTTTGCTATCATAACAAAGCCATTCGTGCCATTCGCACGACGATGCGAATAACATGCAGTGTATACAGGAAGTCATACAGTTATTGTATGGCTTCCTTTTTTGCGTTTAAAGTGGGCTTTTCAGAGAGAAAAAAGGCTCTTTAAAAAAATATGATAATGGTGTAGAATTGTTATTATATAGTTTTAGAATGATGTTTGAGGGTGTGTGATGATTTTAGGACTAAGTGATACGGAAAAGAAATTTAAGACAGCGATGGATACGGCAGGTGCCGACATGACAGTGGTCAACAGCTGGCTTAAGCTGTATGTCAAAACCAAAAAGAATTCCTCCGGTGTTGCAAAGCGCTATTATGGCGTGAAGACAGGTTTAAGCAGCCTGCTTTCAGATTTAAAGGAGCTTGAGCAGCAAGTTATTGGGTATCGTGAGCTCACAGGAACCGACTGGAAGCACTTTGGAGAGCTGATAAAGGCTTGCAAAGCGAAAAGCGGCATTTTTGACGATGAATTTTTAATCAGCAAGGTGGACACGGATTTTCACACGACTCTGGACTCTGTTGTAAAGCAGGGGGAGAGATATCTGTCATCCTTTGACAACGGTATCATTTTACAGAGTGAGATAGAGAATCTGATACACCTGACAAATGAGGGGCTTGAAAGGAAAAAGCCTGATTTGTTTGCTCTGTCATATTTCTATCTGGGGCACAGCAACAAAGAGCTTGCAGAGCTAAATTTCACACAAAAGACTAAGAGAGTGCATGAGATATATTACGAGGAGTTCTGGAAGGATATATTAAAGCAGCTTGAGGCATGTGTGAAGCAGGCTGAGGCCATAAATGATAAGTATGAGGGCACGACAGACCGGCGCACGGCAAGGATACTGTCGGAGCTTAATCCGCTGCTTGTGGGTGTTACAAAGCAATGGGAGCCGGAACAGACAGCAGAATACATACTGCGCGATATGTGCAGGATATTCAGGGATTGACATAGAAAATGCAGATTGATAAAGGAGCAGAATATGGATGTTATAATTTGGGCAATTATCTTAGGAGCTGTTTTTTACATTAACAAAAAATCAAAGAGCGCAGGCAGCAAAAATACGCAGCCAAACAAACCGAGACCGCAGCAGAAGCAGATGCAGCAGATATGGAACAGCATGCAGAATACAGTTCAGTCGGGTATGAATGCATTGAACCAGACATATCAGCAGAAACCACAGCCACAGATGAAGCAGAGAGTACAGAAGCCACAGAGACCACAGATGCAGCAGAGAGTACAGCCACAGCAGAGACCGCAGCAGAGCAATCCGGATATAGTGCAGAGGGCCGTGAAAAATAACGCACGCTTTGCGGATGATACGACACAAAAAGAGCTTGAGACTATGCACGGACATAGCGAGGCACAGCAGAGGATGACGCAGGAGCACTCAAGAAACTGCCAGACACTGCATACCAAAGCGGCAGACGGTGCAAAGATTATAGAGGCTGAGACACAGAGCATGTTTGGCAGTGTTGAGGATCTGATTGCCATGGGATACAGCGGCAATCTGGAGTTTGAGAGAGATTTCCTTGGAGAAGGCTTAGACATGATTAACAACTTTTAAATAATAGGAAAAGAGGCAGAAATGATGGACAGAACACCAAAGCCCGGAGAGCTTTACAGGCACTTTAAGAATAAGCTGTATCAGATAGTTACAGTGGCAACACATTCAGAGACAGGGGAAAAGCTTGTGATTTATCAGGCTTTATATGATGATTTTGGGATATACGCCAGACCACTCGACATGTTTGTAAGCGAGGTGGACCATGAGAAATATCCTGATGTGAAGCAGAAATACAGATTTGAGAAGATCACATTTAAGGATAAGCCGGAGGATATGTCGGGAAAGAGTATCTCTTCCAACACTAATGAGATTGCAGCTAATGCACCTGAAGCTGTGAGTGTTCAGACACAGGCATGTTATGAGCCGGCACCGGATGCAGATGAAGGCCAGGCACCGGATCCGCGTTTGCTGGAGTTTCTTGATGCGGATACCTTTGAAGAGAAGTACAATATACTTATTTCAATGAGGGATATCATAACCGACCGCCTTATAGATGACATAGCGGTGGTTATGGATGTTGTAGTTCCTGAGGGCCCATTGCAAAAGCGGTATGATGATTTAAAGAATACGATAAAGACCAGGCAGTACTATGAATTTTCCAATCGGCTCAGATAGCTGTTGTGATATTTGCCGGATTCAGTGACATCCTCGCCAAACCAGTCAGGCGCTGTGAATTCATTTGCTGCGTCGACAGAGTCGAATTCAACCTCCACAAGTGTAAGAGGAGCCAGATCACCCTCAAATACATCAAGCTCTGCGGTCAGACCACCATCAAGAGGTATGAGATAGCGTGTCTTTTCGATGAGACGACCGTCAATCTTTTGGACAAGATGGTCGTATGCTTCTTTTGTGAGAGGAAGATTGTACTCCTCGCGCACCATAAGACCGGCTCCCTTGTATGTCATATAATAGCTGTCATTTGAGCGTCTGACTCTGACAACAGGCGAAGTGCACAGATAGCCCTGGGCGATTTTTTTGCTCGCGTAGCTGTCTAAATTGGAAGGAAGCTGTTTAAGTAAGTATTTTCTTTCGATTTCCATGGTATATCCTTTCAGGTTACTGGTAGATTTATAGTTACGGTTTATATTTTTGTTTTACCCTCATATCATTTATATATGATTATAATGACCGGTATTTAAAAATTCAAGGACGAACCGCAGCTTTTTATAGTATGATTAAAGGGGCAAAAGGTATCATAGTATTATCAAAGAAAAATAAAGGAGAAAAATATGATTAAAGTAGGAATTTTTATGGCAGACGGCTGTGAGGAGATTGAAGGACTTACAGTAGTCGATATAGTTAGAAGAGCAAAGCTGGAGATTGAAACCATATCAATCACGGAAAAAGCCGAGGTGACAAGCTCTCATCAGGTGACATTTAAGACAGATACCACAAAGGCACAGGCTGATTTTGACAGCTACGATGCAATCGTACTGCCGGGAGGCATGCCGGGTACATTAAACCTTGGTGCAGATGAGACCGTAGTAAAGACAATTAAGAGATTTGCCGCTGAGGGAAAACTTGTTGCAGCGATATGTGCAGCGCCTAGCGTGCTCGGTGAGAATCATATACTTGAGGGCAAAAAAGCTACCTGTCATCCGGGCTTTGAGGAAAAGCTGCTCGGTGCACAGTGGCTTGAGCAGCCTGTAGTTGTGGATGGCAATGTGATTACAAGTCGTGGAATGGGAACAGCTATTGCGTTTGCACTCGAGCTTGTCAGATACTTCACAGACGATGCTACAGTAGAGCATATTCGACAGGGGCTGGTATACTAATACAACGTTCAGCAAATAATCAGATTAATCATAAATGAGGGGCAAAATACCTTTTGACCCTCATATCATTAGTATTATAACAAAAGAGGTCACACACCAACCCCATGGTGCGCGGCCTCTTTTTATGCTTGCATTTGAAGCGTACATTTGAAGCCTGCTATTGCAGAGCTTATTTCATCTGCTGCTCCTGCTTCATGATCATCTGCTTGACCATCTCGCCACCGATTGAACCGGCCTGTTTAGAAGTAAGGTCACCGTTGTAGCCCTCTTTTAAAGGGACTCCAAGCTCTGAAGCAACCTCTTCCTTGAAACGGCTCATAGCCTCTTTTGCCTCCGGTACAGAAGCCTTTTTACTACTTGATGCTGCCATAATGCAATACCTCCTTTTAAAACGTTATACACAAGCTGTATGTGTATGGAAATATTATGCCGTAAAATGACAAAAATATGTTTTGGTATTGCTGACAATTTATGGAATTATACACAAAAGCAAATTTAATGTAAAAAACACTGGAAATAGTGGATTTGTTGTGTTATAATCATCCAATGACTGGGCTTAGCAGTTTATAAAGCATGCCCACATTACATTTGATGTACATACCATTCATATATTATTTTTAAGGAGGATAACGATTGACATGAGTGTACGAGGTTGAGATTTAGAGCATATATGGCGAAGCTTACTATTGAGGTAGCAGCTGAGGAATTAGAGAAAGCATTGGATTCTGCATATCAGAAGCAGAAGAAACAGATTAGTGTACCTGGATTCCGTAAGGAAAAGTAGCCAAGAGCTATGATTGAGAAAATGTATGGAGCAGGTGTGTTCTACGAGGATGCAGCAAACATTCTTATGCAGCAGACATACGCAGGTGCGGTTGACGAGAGCGGTGTTGACATTGTTTCACGCCCAACAGTTGAGGTTACTCAGATTGAGAAGGGACAGCCTTTCATCTACACAGCAGAGGTTGCTGTAAGACCTGAGGTTACTCTTGGTAAGTACATGGGCGTTACAGTTACAAAGATCGACACATCAGTTTCTGATGAAGAGGTTGACGCTGAGCTTGAGAACCAGAGAAACAAAAATAGCAAGAACAGTTACAGTTACAGATCGTCCTGTAGCAGAGGGAGATACAGCAGTTATCGACTTTGAGGGATTTGTTGACGGAGTAGCTTTCGAGGGTGGAAAAGGTGAGAATCATCCATTAGAGATCGGTTCACACACATTCATCGATACATTCGAGGATCAGTTAGTAGGAAAGAACACAGGCGATGAGGTTGAGGTCAATGTAACATTCCCTGAGAAGTATCAGGCAGCAGACCTTGCAGGAAAGCCGGCTACATTCAAGGTTAAGATCAACGAGATCAAGGCTAAGGAGCTTCCTGAGCTTGATGATGAGTTTGCACAGGATGCAGCAGGTGTTGATACATTAGCTGAGTACAAAGAGGAAATCAAAAAGAACCTCACAGAGAAGAAAGAGACAGAAGCTAAGAAGACTAAAGAGGATGAGGCTATCCAGAAGATTATCGATAAGTCAAAGATGGATCTTCCAGAGGCAATGATTGAGACTCAGTGTGAGACAATGGTTGAGGAGTTTGCTCAGAGAATCGCACAGAGCGGTCTTACAATGGAGCAGTACTTACAGTTCTCAGGCATGACAATTGACCAGCTTAAGGATCAGGTTCGTCCTGAGGCTACAACACGTATCCAGAGCAGCCTTGTACTTGAGCAGATTGCCAAGGAGGAAAACATCGAGGTTACTGATGCAGATATCGATGCTGAGGTAGAGAAGATGGCTAAGGCATACGGCATGGAGGCTGATAAGCTTAAAGAGTACATGGGAGATGCTGAGAAGGAGTCTATGAAGAAAGACCTTGCTATCACAAAGGCCGTAGATCTTATCATGGACAACGTTAAAGAGCGTGCAAAGGCAAAGAAAAAGGCTGATGCAGAAGAGTCTACAGAAGAATAAGATTTTTGAATCAAGATTTGATGGACTGGCTCAGAAGCCTATTTTCTGAGCCGGTCTTTTGAGCTTTTATAAAGGAGGTATTTTATATGAGTTTAGTACCATATGTCATTGAACAGACCAGCAGAGGAGAGCGCAACTACGACATTTACTCCAGATTATTAAAAGATCGTATCATTTTCCTTGGAGAGGAAGTAAATGAGACAACAGCCAGCCTTGTTGTTGCCCAGCTTTTATTCCTTGAGTCCGAGGATCCGAATAAGGATATCCACCTTTACATCAATTCACCGGGTGGAATGGTTACAGCAGGACTTGCTATTTACGATACTATGCAGTACATCAAGTGTGATGTTTCAACAATCTGTATCGGTCTTGCAGCAAGCATGGGAGCTTTCCTTCTTGCAGGCGGTGCAAAGGGCAAGAGATATGCTCTTCCAAATGCAGAGATTATGATTCATCAGCCATCTGGCGGTGCAAAGGGTCAGGCTACTGAGATTCAGATTGCTGCAGAAAATATTTTAAAGACAAAGAAGAGATTAAACGAAATTTTAGCAGCCAATACAGGCAAGCCATACGAGACAATTGCAGCTGATACAGAGCGAGACAACTATATGTCAGCACAGGAAGCCGCAGAGTATGGTCTCATAGACAGTGTAATAACAAACAGATAATCAGAAGTTAGATGAATTTAAGAGGGTACCCCATATGGGATGCCCTCATGCAATAAAAGGAGTTAATAATGGCAGGAAAAAACGACGGAAAGATTCGCTGCTCATTTTGCGGTAAGACACAGGACCAGGTAAATCGTTTGATTTCCGGACCTAATGGAGCTTTTATCTGCGATGAGTGTATAGATATATGTGCCGAGATTCTTGAGGAAGAAGGCGTAGAGGGCCATGAGGACAAAAGCAGCGCTAAGGATGATATAAATCTTGTTACTCCGGAGGAGCTTAAGGCGTTTTTGGACGATTATGTAATAGGACAGGACCAGGCAAAGAAGGTGCTTTCGGTTGCTGTTTACAATCACTATAAGAGAGTACTGGCAGGTGATACATCAGATGTAGAGCTTCAGAAGAGTAATATTCTCATGCTTGGACCTACAGGCTCAGGAAAGACACTTCTTGCGCAGACACTTGCCAGAGTGATAAATGTTCCATTTGCTATCGCTGATGCTACAACACTTACAGAGGCAGGATACGTAGGTGAGGACGTGGAGAATATCCTATTAAAGCTTATTCAGGCGGCAGATTATGATATCGAGCGTGCAGAGCATGGTATCATTTATATAGATGAGATAGATAAAATTACAAAGAAATCAGAGAATGTCTCAATCACCAGAGATGTGTCAGGCGAGGGTGTACAGCAGGCTCTTTTAAAGATTCTTGAGGGCACAGAGGCATCTGTACCGCCACAGGGCGGAAGAAAGCATCCGCAGCAGGAGCTTATTCCTATTGATACTACTAATATACTTTTTATCTGCGGTGGAGCATTTGATGGTCTGGAAAAAATTATCGACAGCCGTATGGATACATCATCTATAGGCTTCAATTCAGATGTAAAGTCAAAGACAGAGCTCAATGTAGGAGAGGCGTTTAAGCATGCACTTCCACAGGATTTTGTAAAGTTTGGATTGATTCCTGAGTTTATCGGACGTGTACCTATTACCGTTTCTCTCGAGGCACTCGACAGGGATGCACTTATCCGTATACTTAAGGAGCCTAAGAACTCGCTTATCAAGCAGTACACCAAGCTTTTTGAGCTTGACGGAGTAGGGCTTGAGTTCACAGACGATGCAGTAAATGCCATCGCTGACAAGGCGCTTGAGAGAAAGACAGGAGCCAGAGGACTTCGTGCCATCATGGAGGCTGTTATGCTTGACCTTATGTATCGTATACCATCAGACAAGAGCATCAGCAAGTGTGTAATCGACAAGGATATCGTTGAGGACAACTTAAAGCTCGATGGTGATTGCGTGCCTGAGGCATATATCGAGGAAAAAGAGGCATCGTAAGTACATGGCGGTATTTTACAAAAGATACAGCATCGGATAATATAAATTGCACAGCGGTTTTTATGCCAGGCTGTGCAATAATACAGGAGATATAAGTGGAAGAACAGATTATTAACATGCCTGCAGTAGCGCTGAGAGGGCTTACTATTCTGCCTGGGATGATTGCCCATTTCGATGTCAGCAGAGAGCGCTCACTCCGTGCTGTCGAGGAGGCTATGGAGCAGGATCAAAAGATTTATCTTGTCACACAAAGGAATGTGGACAGTGAGGACCCGACTCAGGAAGACCTCTATCAGATGGGTATTGTTGCTGATATAAAGCAGGTTGTCAGATTACAGAATGATGTTGTGAGAATACTTGTAGATGGAATAAGCCGGGCAGCATTGCTTGGCTTTACCGGTAATGAGAAGTACCTTGAGGCAGAAATCTGTTATTGTGATAGTAATGCAGACAGCCTGCCGGAGGATCTCAGGGAAGCCATGCTTCTCGGAGTCAGAGAGGCTTTTCACAGGTATGCGGCAGTCGTCGGCAAAATCAGCAAGGAGCTTATCAGACAGATAGATCAGTATGAGGATCTTGAAAAGCTCATTGATTATGTAACCAACAATCTGCCGGTGTCATATGAGCTTAAGCAGCAGGTGCTTGAGGCAGAGGATATCAATGACAGATATCAGGTTATAGTATCATTACTTCTCTCCCAGGTGGAGGTTATTTCCATAAAGAATGAGCTTCAGAAAAAAGTAAAGGTTCGTGTGGACAAGCATCAGAAGGAGTATGTGCTTCGTGAACAGCTTGGTGTGATACGTGAGGAGCTGGGCGAGAATGCTGACTCGGAGGCTGATGAATATGAGAAAAAGCTATCTGAGTTAGATGCGCCTGACTACGTAAAGGAAAAGACGAAAAAAGAGATAAAGCGCTTTAGAAATATGAGCAGCAGCTCATCAGAGAGCACAGTTGAGAGAGGCTATATAGAGACTGTACTTGAGCTTCCGTGGAACAAGATGTCTGTGGACAACAAGGATCTTGACCATGCAGCACAGGTGCTCGATGATGATCACTACGGATTAAAGGATGTTAAGGAGAGAATACTTGAGTTTCTGGCAGTCAGAAATCTGACAAGCAAGGGAGAGAGTCCTATAATTTGTCTTGTAGGTCCTCCGGGAACAGGAAAGACAAGCATAGCTCGTTCAATTGCGTCTGCACTGGAGAAGAAATATGTGCGTATTTCTCTTGGTGGTGTGCGCGATGAGGCAGAAATCCGTGGACACAGAAAGACATATATCGGCGCTATGCCGGGCCGTATAGTAAATGGTTTAAGACAGGCAGGCGTTTCAAATCCTCTCATGCTGTTGGATGAGATAGATAAGGTGTCAAGTGACTACAAGGGTGACACATCAGCAGCTCTTCTCGAGGTGCTTGACAGTGAGCAGAACTGCAGATTCAGGGATCATTACATTGAGATGCCTGTGGATTTGTCGGAGGTGCTTTTTATTGCAACTGCAAATGAGGTTTCAGGCATTCCAAAGCCGCTTCTTGACAGGATGGAGCTTATTGAGGTGTCAAGCTACACTGAAAATGAGAAATTTCACATAGCAAAGGAACACCTGGTTGAGAAGCAAAAGAGCAAAAACGGAATTAAAAAGGAACAGCTTACGATAACAGACTCTGCCCTAAAGGATATCATCAGGCTGTACACCAGAGAGGCTGGAGTCAGAAGCCTTGAGAGGACTATCGGCAAGCTGTGCCGCAAGGCTGCCAGGGAAATCTTTAAGGACAGCGAAGCTGCTGTAAAGGTTACAAAGACCAATCTTAAGACATATCTGGGCAATCCGAAGTACAGTCCGGAGAAGAAAAATGATCGCGCAGAGGTTGGAATCGTTAGAGGTCTGGCATGGACCAGCGTGGGCGGAGTCACACTCGAGGTTGAGGTGAATGTGCTGCCGGGTAAGGGTGAGCTCGTGCTCACCGGTAAGCTTGGCGACGTGATGAAGGAGTCGGCACAGGCGGCACTTAGCTATGTGCGCTCAATAAGCGAAGGATATGGCATTGATGCAGAGTTTTACACGAAGCATGATATCCATATACATATCCCGGAGGGCGCAGTGCCAAAGGACGGACCATCTGCAGGTATCACTATGGCGACAGCCATGCTCTCAGCCATTACAGACAGAGCTGTCAGGGCAGATGTAGCCATGACAGGCGAGATAACACTGCGCGGCAGGGTGCTTCCGATAGGAGGACTCAAGGAAAAGCTGCTTGCAGCCAAGGTAATCGGAATAAAAACAGTATGTATTCCAAAGGATAATGAAAAGGACCTGGAGGAGATTTCAAAAGAAATAACAGACGGCATGGAAATCGTGCCGGTGGAGAGATTTTCACAGGTGGAGAAGATAGCATTTGTAAAATAAGAATGAGGAAGAGATTATGGTAATTAAAAGTGTTAATTTAGAGACAGTTTGCGGAATTACAAGCACAATCCCTGACAATGAGTATAATGAAGTGGCATTTGCCGGCAAGTCAAATGTAGGCAAGTCGTCACTGATCAACGCACTCATGAACAGAAAGTCACTTGCCAGGATCTCTTCACAGCCCGGCAAGACACAGACCATCAATTTTTACAACGTCAATGACGCCATGTATCTGGTCGATCTGCCGGGCTATGGCTATGCCAACGCCAATATCGAGATAAAAGCTAAATGGGGACAGATGATAGAAAACTATCTTCACACCTCAAAAAAGCTTCAGGCAGTGTTTCTTTTAATAGATATAAGGCATGAGCCATCGGACAATGATATCATGATGTATGACTGGATGGTAAACCAGGGCTTTGCACCGATTATCATTGCAACCAAATCTGATAAATTGAAAAAAAGCCAGATTGCCGCACACATAAAAACTATCAAGGATGTGCTTCATGTGAAGCCGGGCACGGTAGTTATACCGTTTTCGTCCATGTCAAAGGAAGGCAGGGACGAAATCTGGAATCTCATAGATTCACTCGTGTTTGACGAGGATACGCTTCTTGCCATGAAACAGGAGGAAGAAGCAAAGCGCGATGCAAAATCAGCTGCAAAAAGAGCCGCTGCATCCCAGCCGCACAAAAAGGAGCGCTGGAAGAAGACCGGAAAGCCGGTTGCCAAAAAGACTAAAGAACGCAGAGATAAGGCCAAGAGCAAAAAAAGCGTTAATAATAATAAAAAGAAATAAAGTTATAGAAAGAAAGGCGAATATTTAATATATGAAGAATAAATGCAAATTTGTAGGCATTATGTTTTTGTGTATATTGATAATGTGTACGCTTGCGGTAATGGCATATGAGCACACAGCAGGTATGAAAGGCGCTGCCGGTGGAGCATCAAATGCTTCGGGCAATACAAAAAATACTGACGAAGCTGACGATATACTTACAGTCGTGACATCCTTCTATCCAATGTATATTGCAGCTTTAAATATAGTAGACGGAGTGGAAGGCGTGAGACTTGAAAACTTAAGCGAGCCACAGACCGGTTGTCTGCACGATTTCCAGCTCACACCGGAGGATATGAAGCTTTTATCCACTGCCGATGTTTTTGTAATAAACGGAGGCGGTATAGAGTCGTTTATGTCTGATGTGGCAAAGGCGTATCCGAAGCTTGATGTGGTTGAGGCATGTGAGGATGTGGCACTTCTTTCTGAGGATGATGCAGACAGTGACCACGACCATGATCACGAAGCAGATGCAGAATCGGACAGTGACCACGACCATGATCACGAAGCAGACACAGAATCAGACAGTGACCATGAAGCAGACATAGAATCAGACAGTACGCATGCGCATGACCATGGTGATGAGAATGCCCATGCATGGATGAGCGTGCCGCGTTACCGCACCATGGTTCAGACAATCGCATCCCGGCTTGCCGAAAAGGATGCAAAGCATGCTGATGAATATTATGCAAATGCAAAAGCATATGATGCAAAGCTTGCAGTGCTTGAAGAAAAGATAAATAGCCTAAAGAGTCTTACCAATGGACAGAATATCATCATATTCCATGAGGCCTATGCGTATGTAGCTGATGATTTTTCCATGAATGCATGCTATCTGTTAGACCTTGACGAGGAGCGTTCAGTCAGCGCAGGTGAGATAAAACAGGTAATAGGTGCCATAAAGGATGATGGAGTGTCGGTAATACTAGCTGAGGAGCTCTACGGAAAGAGCATGGGAGATACCGTATCGCGTGAGACAGATGTGCATGTGATTTATATCGACCCTCTCAACAGGGGAGAGTACGACAAGGACAGCTATCTTTATGGTATGGAGCACAATATAGAGCTTATCAAAGAGGCATTTACTAAATAAAATTGGAGAAAATATGCGGAAAATAATACAGCCATGTGGCTTTCATTGCATAAAAATAAATAACCTTGGAGTGAGCTTTGGAGAGCAGACAGTGCTTGAGGATGTAAATATGCACATACACTGTGGCTCCTTCAATGTCATAATAGGCCAAAACGGTGCAGGAAAATCTACACTCATAAAGGCGATACTCGGCGAGATACCTCACACCGGTACGATTGAGTTCAAGGATACTAAGGACGGACATATGGCTAAGCTTAAAATCGGCTATGTGCCGCAGTCTGTCAATATCGAGAAAAATACACCGGTCAGCGTGTATGACCTCATAGCAAGTTATCAGTACAATTATCCTGTTTTTCTGCCAAAGAGCAAAAAGATAGAGGCAAAGATAAGGGAGACACTCGAGGTATTTGAGGCTGAGGAGCTCATCGACAAGCAGGTGTGCAACCTCTCGGGAGGACAGCTGCAGAGAGTGCTTCTTTCCATGGCAATCATGGACGAGCCGAACCTGCTGCTGTTGGATGAGCCGGTGTCCGGAATAGACCAAAACGGCATGGAGCTTTTCTATAAGACCATGGATTATTTAAAGACTCACTATGACCTTGCAATCATACTGATATCGCACGATCTGGACTATGTGGCAAAGTACGCAGACCATGTTGTACTGCTTGATAAGACCGTTGCAAAGCAGGGAACTGTTAAGGAAGTCTTCGAGAGCAAGGAATTTGAGAGAATTTTTTACACAGGAGAGGAATCCTGGGTGAGAGAGGAGGAGCACAAATGAATATAACCTCCTGGCTTCAATATGATTTCATGAGAAATGCCCTTATCGCTGTGCTCATCATCACACCGCTTTTTGGCATAATGGGAACCATGATTGTAAACAAAAAGATGGCATACTTTTTCAGATGCACTCGGACATTCAGCACTTACCGGAATCGCTGTCGGAGTGGTATGCGGCATGGCAGACACCTCGCTTGCCATGGTGATATTTGCGATAGTGTTTGCACTTCTTTTAAATAAGATAGGCAGTCTGAACACTGCATCGACAGATACCATTATATCGGTATTTTCATCGTGCTCTGTGGCGATAGGTCTTGCGATACTGTCAAAGGGCGGCAATTTCAGCAAATACTCAAGTATACTGGTGGGCGATGTGCTAAGCATCACAAAGACTGAGATAGTTTATCTAATTGTGATTTTTGTGGTCACGATAGTGTTCTGGGTGTTTTGCTTCAATAAGCTCAACGCCATATGTATACACAGAAGCGTGGCAAAAAGCAAGGGCATCCATGTGCGTCTTCTGGATAATCTGTTTGCGGTGCTTGTAGCACTCATAGTTATGCTATCCATCAAGTGGATAGGTATACTTATAATAAATGCTCTGCTTATATTACCAGCGGCTTCATCAAGGAATATTTCGGAAAATATGCGTGAGTATCATTTCTTTTCAGTGCTATTTTCAGTTTTTTCAGGAATAGTCGGTCTTGCTGTGTCATACTACACCAATGTGGCAACAGGTCCGATGATAGTGATTATTGCATCGGTAATATATTTTTCGACATTTATATTTGGCAGAAAATTGAAAAAATAACGGCAAGGGCTATAAGAAACAGAATATGATATATTAGAGGGACTGCGCGCAACGTGCAGTCCCTTTTTAGGTTAATTTGACTGATGAGATGTAAAAATTAACAATTAAATGAGAATATTTAAATTTGCTCTTTTTGGCAGGGTGTGTTATAATCCTTGTATACAAAAAACAGAGGTAATACAATATGGGTAGTAATAACGATATTTCATTAAAAGCATTAGCCAAGATTAACCTGGGGCTGGATGTGGTGAGGCGCAGAGAGGACGGATATCATGAGGTCCGCATGATTATGCAGACCATTCAGCTGTATGACAGGCTCGATATCAAAAGGACACAGGAGCCCGGCATACAGATACAGACCAATCTGTCTTTTCTCCCTGTAAACGAGAACAATCTCATATACAAGGCTGCAAAGCTTCTGATGGATGAGTTTTCTATAACTGACGGTGTATCAGTGAAGCTGGACAAGCGTATTCCTGTTGCAGCAGGGATGGCGGGGGGCAGTACTGATGCGGCAGCCATGCTTATAGGTGTAAACAGGCTTTTTTTCACTGGGACTGACAAAGAGACAGCTTATGGAAAGAGGTGTGCAGATAGGTGCGGATGTACCATACTGTATTATGAGAGGTACGGCGCTGGCCGAGGGTATAGGAGAGGCGCTTAGTCCTCTTCCTCCAATGGTAAAGTGTCCGGTGCTTATTGCAAAGCCGTCCATCTCGGTATCCACAAAATTTGTGTATCAGAATCTGAAGCTTGATGATACGACTATTCATCCGGATATAGACCGCCTGATAGATGATATAAAGGCTAAGAATCTGCATGATATCGCAGCGCATATGGGAAATGTCTTAGAGACTGTGACCATACCAAATTATCCGGTGATAGATGAGATAAAGAAGCATATGCTTTCAAATGGCGCGGTAGGAGCCATGATGAGCGGTAGTGGTCCGACGGTTTTTGGTCTGTTTGACGATGAAGATACTGCAAAGAAAGCGTACAAAGCCATGAGAAGCTCACATCTTGCCAGACAGGTGTATCTGACATCTGTATATAATAATCGCAAATAACGTGATATCCGGATAGCACAGCGGGTGCTTTATAGTTACTTTTTTCTTATATGTGAGAATGATAATACAAGAGATAGGAGAAGTTTGATGACTGATAATTTAACTTTAAATATGGATGCATATCTGCCACTGCGTGATGTGGTGTTTAATACACTTCGTGAGGCAATTTTAAAGGGCGAGCTCAAGCCGGGAGAGAGACTTATGGAGCTGCAGCTTGCGTCAAAGCTTGGAGTCAGCCGTACACCTATACGTGAAGCAATCAGAATGCTTGAGCAGGAGGGGCTTGCAGTCACAATGCCGAGAAAGGGCGCAGAGGTTGCCAAGATGACTCTCAAGGATATGGAGGATGTGCTTGAGGTGAGAGAGGCTCTCGATGAGCTTGCAGCCAAAATAGCCTGTAAGAAAATCAGTGATGAGCAGCTTGCGAATTTAAAAACCATAAAGGACGAGTTTAAGAGGAGCATGGATTCAGGAGATGTGAAAAAGATAGCTGAGGAGGATGTGAAGTTTCACGATGCTATCTATGAGGCAACAAACAATGCGAAGCTTGTATCTATGATGAACAATATCCGTGAGCAGATGTACCGCTACAGAGTGGAGTATTTGAAGGACCCAAAGAATTATCCGATGCTTGTGAAGGAGCATGATGCCATCTACAGGGCGCTTGAGGCAAGAAATATGGAGCTTGTGACTACAGAAATGCATACGCATGTGGCTAATCAGGCGGTTGCTGTGAAGGCTGTGATACAAAAGCAGGATGAAGAGAAGAAATAAAACAGAATATAACAAACCAGGGGCTGTCGGTCGCACTGATGTGTGAACGGTGGCCTTTTTAGTGGTTTAGATAGTTACCAAAAAATAAGTAATCAGGGATATTTGTGGGAATGTATGGTCATACTATATCAGGGATTTTAAATCTTACGGGATTTATTGGGTATATAGGAGAGTTAAAGATGACCACAAACATAGATGAGAACATAAAAAGCTTCAGGCAGATATATTCTGATTGCTCAGATATCAAGATGCAGGAGATGTATCTGGGGCGTGATGCCTCAATAAAGTGTTTTGTTGCTTATATTGAGGTGACATGTGCAGGCTCAGGTATCAATAACAGTGCATTTGGACGATTTACCTCATACCTTGAGGGGATAGAACGGGATCAGGTTAAGGAAGTACTTGACAAAAATCAGGCAGCTCTATCTGAATTTGCACATCTGCACACGGTTAATGAGGCGGCCCAGATGATGCTGACAGGAGACGTGATTTTTTTTGTGGATGGTTATCCGGATGCTTTCAAGCTTCCTGATAAGGGATATCCTGCCATGTCAATTCAGGAGATTGATTCGGAAAAGGTCATAAGAGGCTCCAATGAGGGTTTTGCTGATTCCATAAAGATAAATACAGCGCTTATCAGGCGCAGGTTAAGGAGCACACGCTTAAAGTGTAAAGAGGTGAAAAAGGGACTTCGAGGACACAGCAATGTGGACATACTATATGTGAGAGACCTCGTAAAACCGGGGCTTGTAGAGGATGTGGAAAGAAATCTGGACAGCTATGTAATAGACCATGTGGGTGATTCGGGAGTTCTTGAACAATTTGCTGAGGCAAAATGGTATTCACCGTTTCCACAGCTTCAGACCACAAAGCGGCCGGATGTGGCGGTAAATGCGCTCCTAGAAGGGCGGATGGTGGTGCTGTGCGATAATTCACCGATAGCGATAATATTGCCAACCACCATGAACAATTTTTTAAAAACCGCAGATGATTACTATAACAGAACGATAGCGGCAAGCTTTGCCAGACTGATAAGGTACGTGGCTGCCTTCATGTCATTTACATTGCCGGGGCTTTATCTGGCGGTCACAAATTTTCATACACAGATACTGCCGACACCTCTCATACTGGCGTTTTATGAAGCCAGACTCGGCTGCCCGTTTCCCCAGCTCATAGAGGTGCTCATGATGGAGCTGTCCTTTGAGCTGCTTCGCGAAGCCGGCATAAGACTTCCCGGAGCAATGGGAAACACGATAGGCATAGTCGGAGGCCTCATAATCGGACAGGCAGCAGTGGATGCAAATTTAGTAAGCCCTATAGTGGTCATCCTGGTTGCATTCACCGCACTCTGTTCGTTTGCCATACCGAGTGAGGAGTTTGCATTTTCATTTAGGATACTCAAATTCGCTGTAATAATGATGTCGGCATGGCTTGGATATTTTGGATTTTTAATAAGTCTGATGGTGATACTTTTGCATCTCGCAAAGCTCAAAAGCTGTGGTTACCCATACATGATGCCATTTGTGGGCAGCGAGCTGACAGGCGGCGAGGATGAAAAGGACAGTATCATACGATTTCCGCTTCGCAGACTATGGAGGCGGCCTGTATTTGCAAGAGAAAAGGAGTGCAGAAAGCTGAAAGGAAATAAGGATGACTAAAAATATGAGCACAAGCTACACATTTGCACAAAACGAAAGCATATCGCCCCGCCAGCTATACAGGCTATACGTCTTTAATCTGCTTGGAGTCGGCACACTGGTGCTTCCAAACAATCTGGCAAAGCTTGGAAAGTACGCTTTTATCTCAATCGCACTCGGAGTTTTCATGGCATGGCTATTCATGTGGATAGTAAGCGAGGTGCGTGAACGCAGGAAAACAATATATGACAGAAGCATTGATAAAACAAAATGTGCGAAAATGTTAATTTATGATTTAATTATTGCGATATACGAGCTGTCACAGGCCGCATTTCTTGCATGGATATTTGTAAAGCTGATACGTGACAGCCTTATACCGGATGAGTCATTTACAGTTGTACTCCTTGTGATAATGGCGGTATGCGCTTATGCGCTAAGTGGCGGAGTGGAGTGCCGGGCAAGGGTATACGAGGTAGTATTTTTCTTTGTGCTGATACCGCTTGCTGCTATGCTTTTGTTTGCGATATCGGATGTGAGATTTGACTATCTGATGATTAAGGACAGAGTCGGTGTGGACTTTGGCATAGCGGATATATTTGCTGGTGCATACTATGTGTTTGCAGCATCCATTTCCGTGTTCAATATACTGTTTGTAAGGGAACGCACTGCCTCACAGATACGAGGGAGTGTGAGTAAAGCAATATTCACATATGCAGGCATTCTTTTTTTATTGTATGCAGTATTGCTTGGAAACTTTGGAAAATATTCACTGTCGGAAATAGAGTTTCCGGCTGTCGTACTGATGAGTGATGTGCAGATAAAAGGCAGCTTTTTCAAGAGGGCAGATGCACTGATGCTGTCGGTGTGGTTTTTCACGCTGTTTTCAGTACTCAATATGAGCCTTTATTATGCGGTTTTAAGATGTGAGAATTTTGCTGAAAATACGGGAAAAATTATATTTACATTTAATAAAAACCGGCATTCCTGCAGCAATAAGCAATCTGGCTCTGACAGACAGAAAAGCCATGACAAGGAAAAGAGCACTATGAGAAGCAGGTGCATCATTTTTGTCATAGCAGTCACAGTGACCTTAGCATATATTCTTGAAAGTGGAGGTGAAATCGTAGAAAAACTCAATAAATATTGGGCAGTAGGTGCATTAGCATGTATGGTTGCTACTTTTTATACCGGCTTCAGAGGAAAGATGAAGGAACATAAGATTTTTGCGATTGGAGCAATGGGATGTATGTTATTTTCTGTACTCTCTGGGTATAAGATGATTTCGGGCAAAGGCGCAGTTAAGAAAAGTGAAGAAGTAGAAAAGAATTAGAATATTTATGCAATTTGGTAACTTATATGAGGTGGATTGTAAGGTGGTTTTATGACAGTAATTACATTTGATGATAATTTAATAACAGGCAATAAGACAATAGACGAGCAGCATAAGGAACTGATTGATCGTATTCAGCAGTTTGTGAGTGCATGTGAATCAGAAGATGCAAGAGTAAAGGCAATTAAAATGCTTGATTATCTTGATGAATATACGGAATTTCATTTCAAAGAAGAAGAAAGACTTCAGGAAAATGACTGGTTATCCAGAGTATAGAAAAACATACAACGAAAAACATA
>ENA-OQJV01000003-OQJV01000003.1-human-gut-metagenome-genome-assembly--contig:-NODE-3-length-39226-cov-3.394895_pt1 | contig 39226 bp, 38 predicted proteins | sample MGYA00242616_ERZ504783 | MGnify/ENA primary metagenome ERZ504783 (study PRJEB26092, sample SAMD00036360) | human gut metagenome | host: Homo sapiens | study: EMG produced TPA metagenomics assembly of the...
AAATGCTTCTGGCTTTAATTCCATTTTCGTCCCTATGTATGCTCTGTGATAATCTATTATATTCCGGCTCCTTATCTCAAAGCACGCGTTCTTATCCTCATATTTTATTTATACGTTTTCCTCTTGAATAAGATTATACACCTCTTTGGTCACACAACGGTCACACAGAGCCCTTTTCCACAGATTTTGTAAAAAGTATACATTAAAAATGCCGAAAGCCGTACAATTTTAGATAATTTTCGGGATTTGTGCATTTTTTATTCGTTATAATCAACTATTATTTATTATATTTTTGTTATATCTTTTCTAAACGACAGGCATGGAGCGCTTTATCATTTCCCTATCCACACAGTATGATATTCTCACCCAGCCCGGACAGCCGAAGCCGTCTGCTGCTACTATGAGCACATCCTCCTCCTTTGCCTTCTCGCAGAATGCATTGCTGTCATCCTCGAGTGCCTTTACAAACATATAAAAGGCTCCGTCCGGCTTGAAGCAGTGATAGCCTATCCTTGTGAGTCCCTCGTACAGAAGGTCTCTGTTTTCTTTGTAGGCATTGATATCACCGGTTGCCCCCTGGCATTTTACTATCATCTTCTGGAACAGGCTTGGTGCACACACGTAACCGAGTGCTCTTCCCGCACCACAGACTGCTGCATACAGCTCTGCCTTATCGTACACCTCATCAGGCACGAGGACGTATCCTATTCTCTCTCCCGGCAGTGAAAGTGACTTGCTGTATGAGTAGCATACCAGCGTGTTGTCGTAATATTTGGTCACAAACGGTACCTTGATTCCGTCGTAGACTATCTCCCTGTACGGCTCATCTGCGATGATGAATATCGGTCTTCCTATCTCCTTAGACTTTTTTCTCAAGGAGGTCTGAGAGCTTTTTTGATGGTCTCCTCAGAATAGACTGTGCCGGATGGGTTGTTTGGTGAATTGATTATGACACCTCTGGTGTGCGCATTGATTCTCTCCTCAAGAGCCTCAAAATCTATCTGAAAATGTTCTGTGTCTGCAGGCACCTCTACAAGCCTTGCTCCTGCTGCATTCACAAATACCTTGTACTCCGGGAAATATGGCGCTATGGTAATAAACTCATCATATGCGTCGCTTGTCAACGCACGAAAGCAGATTGACAGCGATGCCGCTGCTCCCATTGTCATGTAAAGATTGTCCGCATTAAAATGTGTGCCGTGTGTGTTGTTCAAAAATTCAGCTATCGCCGCTCTCGTTTCCACGTCTCCCTGTGCTGAGGTGTAGCCGTGCAGCGCAACAGAATCATAATCTGTCACAAGCTCCTTTATTGTGTCGTTTACTATCTGCGGAGCCGGTATGCTCGGGTTTCCTATTGAGAAATCATATACATTTTCCTTACCTACAATTGCTGCTCTTTTTTTACCATACTCGAAAAGCTCCCTGATTGCTGAGCGCACGCTTCCGAGCTGGTACATGCTTTCGTTTACTACCATTTTCTTGTCTCCTTATCTCTGATGTTCTTGCATGTTTACTATTATAATATCTCTGCTTATGACATACAAATGTCTTTATAAACATCTCTTTATACACATATTGTTACCATTCATGACCGTTTATCCTGATATGAATGCCTCCATCCCGGCACGCTTCGTCATCTCAATATGCTCCTTAAGCTCGCGGGCTGACATTCGCAGTGCCCCCAGGCTCATGACCGTCTGCTGCTCCAGTCCGTCAGAGGTTGCCACTGTTACCTTGTACCTGTCACGTATGCCAAACACAGTCTTTTCGATAAATGCATCGGCTGTCTCGTCCTGCTTTGTATACACAACCTCTATATTGTGGAAGGTCTCTCTCTTTCCGGCATTGCCCTTCACCTTGTACGCATCAAACACCAGCAGCAGATGACAGCCCTTATAGCCCTGATAATCCGATAAAACATCCTTCAGCGCATCTCTCGCCGAATCGATGTTTATGCGTGAAAGCTCCTTTAAATCCTCCCATGCAAATATTATATTATATCCGTCAACTATCAGGTACTCTTCCCCCGGGGATTTCTTCGGATAAATCGGATTGCCGTGCTTATCATGCTTTACGGTGCGCGGTTTACCACTTAGACCTTCATACTCATTTTTCTTTTTACCTGACCATTTGCGCCTCTGATCCTCTGCGATATCGTTTTTGCCCATGCCAAACTCCCTGGCATAAACATCTGCAAGCTGCTCATCAAGCTCCACCGATGACATACCTGAAACAGCTTTCTCAAAGCTCGTCCTGCGGCGGTTTCCGGCAAGCGCCTGCGCATCCTCCGCTGAAAATGCATTCTGCGTGCGGGCACTCGCTGCAAGTGCCTCCTCAGACTCATCTCCGTGGTAGACATACGGCAGGTGCATATGCTCCGGGACCTCATCCCACGGCACCACGTAGCCTGAGCCGTGCGCACAAAATACCGAGCCTGTCGGATTGCGGAAATCCTCCTCGCTGTCATAGTGCATCTGCGCAATCACCTCCGCAGGATTGTGACACTCATCATAACCCCACAGCTCCAGTGTCAGGTGCCCGAGCCCCTTTGTATACGCATGCACCAGACTCACATAATCCTGCATTGTCGCAACCGGTGCCTTTCCTGTAATTGTTGCCATCTCCCTCGCAGCGGTTGTGGCAAACTGCGGGCTCTCGGCTCTTGCAAATCTCTGCTCCAGATCTGTCATCGCACGGCCGACATACTCCATCGGCACCTGTAGGATAAAGCTGTAGTATGGCTCAAGCAGCACGCTCTCTGTGGATTTAAGCCCCTGGCGGATTGCTCTGTATGTAGCCTGGCGGAAATCGCCTCCCTCCGTGTGCTTTACATGTGCTCTTCCTGTAAGAATAGTGACCTTCACATCGGTAAGCGCTGAGCCTGTGAGCACACCCCTGTGCTCCTTTTCCTCAACGTGTGTGGCTATGAGGCGCTGCCAGTTTTTGTCGAGCACATCCTCACTGCAGGTGGATGTAACTGTGATTCCGCTGCCACGCTCCGCCGGCGACAAAAGCAGATGCACCTCTGCATAGTGGCGCAACGGCTCAAAGTGTCCTACTCCCTCGACAGCCCTTGCTATCGTTTCCTTATATACAATGCTGCCCGGTCCGAACGTGACAACAACACCAAACCTGTCCTTTATGAGACGCACAAGCACCTCCATCTGCACCTGTCCCATGAGCTGCACATGGATTTCCTTAAACTCCTCCACCCACACTATGTAAAGCTGTGGGTCTTCCTCCTCAAGCTGCTTTAGCTTTTCCATAAATGCCGCCGGATTTACATCATCCGGCAGAATCATCCTATAGTTTAGTACCGGTTCAAGGATTGGCATATTGGACTGCTGCTCACCCCCGAGCCCCTGCCCCGGAAATGTCGAGCTAAGACCTGTGACAGCAACTATCTCCCCAGCCTCTACCGCATCAGCTATCTCATATTTTTCGCCGGAATACTTTCTTATCTGATCGATTTTCTCAATCAGAAGGCCTTTCACCTCGTCACCGCCATGCGCTTTGTACTCTATTTTGTCCCTGACCCTAAGACAGCCTCCGGTAACCTTTAAAAATGTCAGCCTGCTGCCTCTGTCATCCCTGCCTATCTTGTATACGCGGGCAGAAAAATCGTCAGGGTAATTTCTTTCACACATAAACCGCGAAAGTCCCTGAATCAGCGTATCCACTCTGTCAAGCTTAAGTGCCGAGCCGTAAAAGCAGGGGAACACCTCCCTTTGAGCCACCGCCTGCGCAATATGTGCATCCGCAAGCTCTCCCGATTCCATAAATTCATCTAAAAGAGGCTCACTGCACATGGCAAGCTCATCAAATAAATCATGTGAAGAAAAGTCAACGCAGCCATCGCTCAGCTCACTCCTTAGCTCTGCCTGCACTTTCTCCGCATCCGTGCCCTGCATATCCATCTTGTTTACAAAAATAAATGTCGGCACGTTATAGTGCTTTAAAAGTCTCCACAGTGTGCGCGTGTGCCCCTGCACTCCATCAGTTGCGCTGATTACAAGTATTGCATAGTCGAGCACCTGAAGGGTACGCTCCATCTCTGACCGAAAAATCCACATGCCCCGGTGTATCAAGCATGACTACATGCCATGTACGAGCTGTATCTGCCGTACGTGCTACATCTGCTGTACGTGCTGTATCTGCCGCATTTGTGCCACGCGAAATATCAAGCCTTGCCTGCTTTGAAAAAATGGTTATTCCACGCTCACGCTCCTGCGCATCGTTGTCCAGATACGCGTCCTGATGGTCCACGCGCCCGAGTGAGCGAATCTGCCCGGTGCTGTAGAGCATGGCCTCAGACAGGGTTGTCTTTCCCGCATCTACATGTGCGAGAATTCCTATTGTAATGTGATTGTTTGTCATTTTCTGCTCCATTTATGCCTCAATCCAAGAACAGAGACACCTGTGGATGTCTCTGTGTCAGCCTTTATATCATAATCCGTTGATTTCCTAAATTATAGCATTTTGTGGTTGGTCTGTCATCTTTTTTCTTGATTGACAGCGGGACATAAAAGGCGCCGCTTAATTGACAAATATTTATTCCATACATATAATGTGATTACGGAAATTTTTGAATGGTATGAAAACAATGCGAGGATAATATGAACAAAAAAGAAGTATTGGAACTAAAACGAAGATTAAAAAAAGACCAGGCAACCTTCAGTCGTCTGGTCGGATGCTACGTGGACTGCAACCATGAAAAGGTCTGCAAATTCGGTGGCAAATTTCTCACTCTGGAGGAGGATGAATACTACAAATATCTCGAGATTTCAAACAAGGTGCTTTCCGGCACTCTCGGAAACAACCTGCTCAATCTGCAGTTTCCGCTTGAGGAGGAAGAGGTCGGAGGCCGCCAGCAGATTCTCATGGCGCTTCGCGACAGCGAGCTTAATGATGAGACTCTGCTCGATACATACTATGATCTGGTCATCGACACCTACGATGAGGCTGGGAACTATCTGATTCTTTTGTATCTCGACAGCTACGATGTCATGACACGTACAAAGGACAACATCAACGTGGATGAGTCCGAGGAGGTGTACAAATACATGCTCTGCGCCATCTGCCCTGTCACACTTTCAAAGCCGGGCCTTGGCTATCTGGAAAAGGAGCAGCGTATCGGAGCCCGCATAAGGGACTGGGTGGTTGGTGCACCTGAGACAGGCTTTTTATTTCCTGCTTTCAATGATAGGAGCACTGACATACACTCCACTCTTTTCTATACGAAAAACACCAAGGAACCGCACTCTGAGTTTATGACAAACGGCCTCGGCTGCGGTGTGGAGCGCACAGCTACTGAGCAGAAGATGGCTTTTCATTCAATCGTCAGAAACGTGCTAGGTGCTGAGGACGAGAGCACGGATGACAAGCTGCTTGATATTCAGCAGAATCTGTCCGAGATGGCCGATGACTACGCTGAGACTCACGATGATGACGACGATCCGTTCATTCTCGACAGCGAGGCTATGAACAAGGTGCTTAGTGACTGCCATGTCTCTGAGGAAAAGATTTCTCGCATTGAAAAATCCGTCAATGAGGCCTTCGGTGACAAGCCGCCTATCGCAGCCAATGTCATTGATTCAAAGGCTCTTGTAGCTAATGAAATCCGCGTGGAAAAGCTTGCTCTTGAGAGCCAGGTCGGCGATTTAACTCTCGAGCTCAATGAGAAAAATGCGCAGCTTGAGGAGAAGGATTCTGTTATCCAGGAGAAAAATAATCAGATTGAGGAGCGCACCTCACAGCTTCTTGAGAAGCAGGAAGAGATTGATAATTACACTGCCCAAATTAAGACCTATGATGTGGTGCTTCATGTAAAGCCGGAGAAGGCTTCACAGATTCATGCGCAGGTCATCAATGGGGAGAAGTGTCTCGTCATTCCTATGAGGGAGAATGAGAATGCGACCATAAATGGGGTGAATACAAATCTGTAGGAACGCATCATAGTGCATCGCTTATGGTACTGCGCTTTATAGGGCTTCGCATATCTAGTTTGTGGATACCGGCCTAGCATGCAGTATATTCCTCAGAAAAATATAAAATCAGCCACGGCAGCATTTGCGGATAGTTTATTGATAGTTTGCTATGAATTGTCGTATCCACATTTTATGGAACGCCGTGGCAGTTTATATTTTTCTTCGGAACACACCGCATACTCTCCGGTAAATTTAGGGTACTTATGCGAAGCAATCTACTATGAGTTTATAAACCATGTCCGTGGATGCAGAAATGCTCTCCCGAAGCTAACGCTTCACTTACTATATTCTGTATGGAATTATACAAAAGGGCGTGTAGAAAAAAACTTCGTTTTTCACACGCCCTTTATAATGTTGTCACCTATGAAATAATGTCTGCTAATAATAGCACTCTGATAATACTTACCGGTTTACCAGCTCAGCACCTCATGGCCATCCTCTGTGACGAGTACCATGATTTCCCACTGGGCTGATGGAAGTCCGTCGTCGGTGTATACTTCCCAGTTGTTCTTGTCATCTACGTAGATATCGGCCTTGCCCATGTTGACCATTGGCTCGATGGTAAATATCATGCCGGGTGCCATGACCATGTCGGTGCCGCGCTTGGTGTTGTAGCCTACCCACGGATCCTCGTGAAATTCAAGTCCCACTCCGTGTCCACCGATTTCACGCACTACTGTGTAACCGTTTGCAAATGCATGGTCGTGCACCGCCTGTCCCATATCTCCGAGGAAGCCCCACGGCTTTACCTCTTTGAGTCCAAGCTCCACACACTCCTTTGTGACTTCAACGAGCATTTTCTTCTCAGGGCTTACATTTCCGATACAGTACATTCTTGATGAATCCGAAAAATATCCGTTTAAAATTGTAGAACAGTCTACATTTATGATGTCACCATCCTTTAAGATGACGTCCTTTGAAGGAAATCCGTGACAAACCTGCTCATTTACTGATGTACATACGCTGTAAGGATAACCCTCATAGTTGAGCGGTGCAGGGATGCCGCCCATGCTGGTGGTCATATCATAGACTATTTTATCAATCTCTGCTGTGTTCATACCCTCGTGGATATGCTCTCCTATGTAGTCGAGCACTGCGACATTTATCTTGGCGCTCTCCTTGATTCCCGCTATCTGGTCAGGCGTCTTGATGATTGAATGGCTCGGTATCTTATGATGTGCCTCAGCAAGCTTTTCAAGCTTCATATCAAATGCCGCATGACAGGTCTTATATTTCTTTCCGCTGCCACACCAGCAAGGGTCATTTCTTCCAATTTTTGTTGACATAAAATCTTCTTTCTAGTGATCAAGAGTAACGTTTCCCATATCGACTCTTTTCCACACTTTTTCTTTTATTTTATAGTTATTTTTCTCCAGCAGCTTCTTATATCTGCCTCCCGAGAAATCATAATCCGTTATATCGGCATTGTCAAGCACTGCATATATATGCATACACGCCGGCTATGACAGCCAGCACTGCAAGTATAATTGTTGTGATGTGTTTTTCTTATTTTGCGCAAAGCTTTGCAACCACCTGATTTATGACCTTTCCGTCAGCCTTGCCCTTGAAATGCGGCATGACTGCCTTCATTATCTGTCCTTTGTTTCCTGTTGCGATTACATCCGAAAACTGCTCTGTGAGCTCCTTTTCTACCTCTTCTGCCGACATCATTGCAGGAGCGTACTCCTCAAAGATTGCATATCTGGTATTGTACTCATCAAGCAGATCTGTTCTTGTGGCAGGGCATGTGTCAATCTGCTCCTTCACAGACTTCATTTCCTTAAGAATGACCTTGTTGACAAGCTCCTCCGGTATATTGTCTCTGCAGCCCTCATCTATTGCCGCCTTTTTGGCTGCCGATACAAGTGAGGATATAGCATCCTTTCTTACCTTGTCTCTTGCTTTCATTGCTGCAATCATGTCTTTTTGTAATTGTTCCATCTGCATGGCTTGTTCCTCCTGCTTTTCTTACTTTATTTACAGGCTTGCTAGTTCGTTTTGTGCGAATTGGTGCCGTCTATCTCTATAATACACCTTATGGGTGGAAATTGCTATTATTTATTACAATGAGTTTGTTGCCGGTTACTAACATTGGGTCGTGGCATGTCCGCGTCTTACGCCCTTACTTTATTGGTAACCATTCAGCTCTTTGTGGTAAAAATAAAAAGAGCCGGTAAGTATAATAAATATACTTATCGGCTCATAACCATCCTATACAAGACGTCGTATAGCAAGTATTGTATGACACTGTACGCTTCTGTTTGCTGTGATTCCTGCCTTTGTGGACTGTGCCTCCACTATAACACCACCACCTGCATATATAGCTACATGTCCCGGATATACCACTACGTCTCCCGGCTGTATATTATCGAAGGATACGGCCTGTCCCACAGACTTAAATGCCTGTGAATATCTCGGTGTGCTGATACCAAAATGTGCATATACCTCATGTACAAAGCCTGAACAGTCTACACCGTTTGTAAGACTGTTTCCAGCCCATACATATGGATTGCCCACAAACTGCATAGCGTATGATACTACAGAGCTTCCTGAAACTCCTGTTGAAGCACCCGGGTTCTTTCCACCGCCTGCTGCATAGTCACTGGCAATACTTCCGCCCTTACCGGCTCCACCACCATCATAGCTTGGACTGATTGATGAGCTGTTCGCTCTGGCAGCGGCTGCGGCTGCAGCTGCTGCCGCTGCTTCCTGCTCCTGAATGATTTTGCCCTGTGCCGTAATGATATTCTGATAATTATCTGCCTGCTGCTGTGCCTGAGCTATCTGGCTTGCATACTGCTCCTTCTGGTTTTCAAGAGCTACTATAGCCGCCTCGACATCTGCCTGCTGCTTCTCATAGTCATCCTGCATGGCTGTGAGCTCATTCATGTCGTTGTCAAGCTTAGTACCAATCTCCTTCACCTGCTCAACTGCTGCCTGATAAGAATCCATAAGAGCACGATCCGAATCATATACATCTGACACGTACTCTATACGATTGAGCATATCTGTGATACCATTTGACTCAATAATTGCTGTCCAGATATTGTCCTCAGCGCTATTTTCATACATGAACTGTATACGCTTCTTCATGGCGTCATACTGCTCCTGCTGCTTTTCCTGAGCAGCTGCAAGATCCTTCTGATTCTGCTCTATCTCTGCCTGTTTATTTGTGATATCTGTCTGAAGCTTCTTTTGTGCTGCAAGAATCTCATCAAGCTTTGCAGATTTATTCTTTATATCATCAGCAGTAGTCTGCTGCTGATCCTTTAGACCATTAATCTCATTCTTCTTATCCTTGAGATCCTTCTCAGCCTGTGACTTCTTCTTTTCTGCATCCTTCTGCTTCTGTGTCTTGGCATATACCTTCTCAAGTCCACTGTTTATGTATCCGCTAAATGTAGTGCCCTCTACTGCCGGTCCTGTAAAAACGAGTGCCGATGTTAACACAGTACATATAGCACGTGTCCATTTCTGATTCATTTTATTCCTCCTGTAATACGACGGTCAGATTGACCTTTCCTTCCACAATTTACGTTCAATATACATTCGGATATATTATCGCACAAAATGAATCTTTTTTCCACATCTTTTTGTAAATTTACAGAATTTTCCACATTTTATATAATGATATGATTAAAAAGTCAAAAGGTATCTTGCCCCTAATTTATGATTCACATACGCGCTATTATAAGTCTATCATCAGGTTTGATGCTATCTGATGTCAGAGCGTTTATTTCCATTATGTTTTCAACAGTGGTGCGGTATCTTTTTGCAATGTCCCACATTTTATCATCCTTCTGCACTATATAGCCAACCAGAGCTGCTTCCTCTTCTGTATCAGACGCTATTTTTTCCTGCTCCACCGATGTTATGACTGACACTTCATCCTGCTGCAGGGCAATAGCGTTTATGCTGACAACACCCTTAATTTCATATTCACTGTTGTCGAGTAGATTGACCTGCACCTGGTCTACCTGCAGATTTACCTCGCAGCAGGTGTTGGCATCCATGCCGGGTATCTCAACAAACTGTTCAAACGGCACAGAGTCTGTATGCATCTCTATCGGACAGCCATCGTCCTCCACAATATTCACACAGTTCACCTGCAATACACCTGACACAATAATTCCTGTGTCTGCATTTTTTATCTGTGCAATAGCGGCCTGCGTCTTTGTACCGCATATTCTTAAAATTCTCTTTTTGCTGTTTTCTCTGTACAACTGCTCCAAAATACGGCATTTTGTGTCATTTTTCATAAGAAGGCTGCATACCTTCATATTTTCAAACACAGGTTTTACCGGACATGATACGCTGTACATGTCATTGAGCACCTCTACTGTTTCCTCACTCCAGACCTTTCCATCCACAGCAAGCGCTGCCTCAATCGAAAGCTGCCTGAGCTCTCCGTCATAATCATTTTCCGCCTCAACCTGATGCATGGCAGGCTGTGTGCGAAGCCAGGCAATATTTCCGGCATTATCACCCTCACAGCGTATTTCATTTGAGAACCCCTCCTGCACCTCAAAGCAGCAAATTTCCTGTTCTTCGCTCAGATACACTATACACGCATGGCACTCGCCTGTCAGTGTGATATGGTCACGCTCGTATGTATACTCCAGATTTCTCATATCAACAAGACTTGATATGAGCTTGCATATATTCGGCTTGGTCTTTGGCAAGGTAACGACATTTTTAATTCTGACAATATCCCTTACAACACTGTCAAGCTTAAGCACCTTCATCTGCCCCATAAGCTGCTCCACGTCCTTGTCATCAATCCTTTGTGCAACTTCAAGATTTTCTTCCCTCTCTCCATAAAGCTCCACGCTTATAATGCCTCTGACCGAGAGCTTTCGCGAATTGATAACCCCAACCGTAAGCTCATCAAGCCCGGTATACACACGAACCGTATCCTTCTCGCAGACTCCTTGAAGAACAAGCTTCTCCTGAAACGGTATTGCATCCTTTATATACTCCACTCTGTTTCCGCCGATATTTTCCTCCGGCTCATCGCCTTCAAAAACTTCCTCTCTCGTATACAGCACTTCAAATTCAATGCTTCCACTCAGCCAGATATTCTCGCCTGACGCTTTTATCTCGTCAAGCTTTACCTGCCCGTTCTGACAAACCACTTTGGAAACATCAGGCTTATTGTCCTTTATGACATAATCCCTGTCGAAGCCAACCTGCGACATATCCTTTACCTTTTCTATGCATTGTCTGATTTTTTGTGTAATTAACTCCATAAAAATACCCCACTTCAAATATGTATATAAAATACATATTCAAGATGGAGTAACTTTATGCAGATGCAAATATTTAAATTCATGATCATTATAATAAAGATGCAACATCTTTACTTCATGATACTAGCAAAGCTGCATCCTTATATCTTTTGTAATCACATCAGTGTAGGTGAAAGATAAGAGCTGTGGCGGATTCTGCTCAAACTCATCATCTATCAGAACCGTAAACACACTTGGGTATGCCTGCTGAATAACACCCTCCTGAATGTCAACCTTGTTGCGGCCAAGATCCTGCTGGATTTTTACCCTGTTGCCACACTGCTGGTGAATCGATGCTCTGACTTTTCTAATTTCTGTCTGTTCCATTTTAAGCCTCCTTATTGTGGATATGCCCACTGGCACATAACTATAGTCCTCATGGTAACCAGTATTGTAACGACGGTGTCATATATATGAAATCAATCTCTGTATAAATATAAAACAGGTCAAATTAATCAACAATTATATCAATCAATATATTTGAATATATAAATATGTCACCACAATATCTAGTAACTTTACTATAGCAAAGTATCGCAGTGATAGCAATAGGGCATTAGTACTGATTGTCAGTTTTTTCGCAACTTTTAACACAATTTACGAAATTTTCACTCAAACACAACAGGCATTTCACTCAATTCCGTCTTTATTACTATGTACGGATAACTCGCCTGATTGCTGACCTTCTCGCCCTTATCCGGGGCTATCAGACGCGTATCAAAATACATTGCCTTATCCTTAACATAAAACTGGTTAACCGTAATACTGTAGCCACCTGTCTCCTTTGTGCCAAAGCCTTCCGCTATGTATAAATATTCATCATCCTTGTACGTCAGCTTCATCGCCTTCGCCTTGTTTTCATTTATCTGCTTTTTAAACTCCTCCGGGATTTCATCCCCGCAGATCACCGTGTACTCAACCATCCTGTCACTCTCCGTGCCTGAAATATTTGCGCGACAGCCCGAAATCACTGTCGTTTCCAATATAACAAGCACACCTGCAGCCATCACCAGAAATTTCCTCAATTTTTCTGACATTTTTTCCTCTCTTTCTTATCATATCGCTTATGATATGATATAATATCAAATATTGAACTACAATTTATATAGAGTATGAAAAAGAGAGGTCAAATATGCGTTCAGTTTTAATCGTAATATTCGTATTTTTCTATCTGCTGCTCGGTCTTCCGGTGCTCGGAGCCATGTGGATAATACACAAATTTGCCCCGGCATGGGCCGATATGGCACAGCTTCGCCTGGTACAGTGGGCTTTCAGTGTCATCATATTCCTAAGCGGAGCAGACATTGAATTTATTGGGGAGGAAAATGTGCCAAAGGACGAGGCTGTACTATATATAGGAAATCACCGTAGTTTCTTTGACATCATAATCACCTACTCCAGATGTCCACGCCTGACCGGCTACATCTCAAAGCAGAGCATCACAAAAATACCGGTGCTGGGTCTCTGGATGAAGCGCCTGCACTGCCTGTTTTTGGACCGCGATGACATCAAGCAGGGACTAAAGGTCGTGCTTGCAGCCATAGATCAGGTCAAATCCGGCATCAGCATATGTGTATTTCCTGAGGGCACACGCTGCAAAAACAAAGATGACCTGACAGATGTACAGTCTTTCAAAGAAGGTACTTTCAAGATTGCCACAAAGAGCAAATGCAAGATAGTGCCAATGGCAATCATGGGAACAAATGAAATATTCGAGGATCACCTTCCATGGGTCAAAAAGAGGCATGTGGTTATCCGATACGGCACTCCTATTGATCCGGCAGCACTCAGTAAAGAGGAACAAAAGCATCTCGGAGCTCATTGCAGAGAAGTGATTGTGGATATGCTTCATGAAATGGTATAGCTGAAAAACCGCCCAGTCGGGCGGTTTTTCATATTTCTTCTTCAAATTCCTTTAAACTATTAAATTTTTATTCTCATCAACTATTTTTTACTTCAAAACAAGCACCGAATACGCCGGCAGCTTTGCCGTTCCATCCTTATATGATGGTGCTTTCTTTGTAGTCTGAAGCATTGCAACAGCATCATTTACTCCAAGCGATGACACATCCACACTTGCTTCATCCTTTGATGGATTAAATATAAGCACTGCTTTCTCACCATTGTACTCTCTTGTGAATATACACACATTATCATTTGACAGATCTTTTTCAAAGGTATTTGTACCTCGTGCTATCTCCGGGAAAGCATTTCTTATTGATATTGTCTGCTTCACAAAGTTGTAAATAGAGTATGGATCCTCCATCTGCTTATCTAGGGTATCATATGTCTGCTCGGTTTCTTCTGCATTCTGAGGTCCCACACACATTCCCTTAGCTTTTGAATCCCCGCTCCATCTCATGGCAAGACGCTTCGTCTCATCATTGGCTGTGCCTCTCATGCCGATTTCCTCTCCATAATACAGAAAAGCATTTCCGGGCATAAGAAGATTCATGGCCTGCGCCATCTTGGTTTTCTCCTCGGCATTATCTCCGTTGTAGTATCCTGCGCTGCGTCCCATATCATGATTTGTATAGAACGGTGCATCAATGTATGAGTCTGTATACTTCTTTATCTCATTTTCCACATCAACCAGAGCATTGCCGTATGTGCTGGCACCATGATTTGCTGCACCATTTAACACCTTTCCAATATATCCATCCTGCTGTGAAAAATCAAAGTTGAACATACTGTCAATTCCACTCTTATAGTACTTCGCATACTCTCTGTATGTAGTCCAGCCCTCACCAACCATATAAGCATCGGCCTTTTTGCTCTTCACATTGTTCACAAGCCATGTGAGGTCATCTATAGTCTCAGTCTGGTTATTATTATTGTAATAAATCACAGCATCCAGTCTAAAGCCATCTACGCCGTGGTCAAGCCAGAAGGATGTAACCTTGTCAATCTCCCCTCTTACAGCTTCGCTCTGCAGGTTAAGGTCAGGCATGCTGTCTACAAACTGTGACTCGTAATACCAATTCGTGCCCGGCAGCTGGTTGTAGCCTCCGGTATTGGTTTTGCTAAAATTATAGTAATCAACATAAGGACATTCCGAAGAATCCGGCTCTGCCCCATCAGGAAGCGACTTGATATAATCTGCAGCCGCCTTAAACCACGGATGCTCGTTAGATGTGTGATTTATTACAAAGTCAATAATCACATTGATGTTTCGCTTGTGACACTCCGTAATAAGCGCATCAAAATCATCCAGAGTACCATACTGCTTGTCAATATTCATATAATCAGTAATATCATACTTGTGGTATGAAGGAGAAGGCATAATAGGCATCATCCAGATTTCATTGCAGCCAAGTCCCTCGATATAGTCAAGCTTCTCTGTAAGTCCCTTTAAATCCCCAATGCCGTCACCGTCACTGTCAAAAAAGCTGTATACGAACACCTCATAGCAGGTTCTGTAATTGTCCTGAATCACATTAGGATCATTTTTCGCATTCATCTGCTCCATAGCAAAAGGCTTGTACTCCTTCTTTGCTGCCGTCTCGGTATTCTTTCCACCCGCAGCACATCCCGCAAGCATTGACACCGCCATAGCTGCCGTCAATGCCACAGCAGTCAACCTGCCCGCCAATCTATTCACAGCCCTGCCGACCATGTTGTGGCCGCCTATTTTATTATTAATCATACGCACTCCTTTTCTTATTTTCTAAACTAAATTCTGAGCAAACTTGTATCTACAAAATCACTACACATATTCGCTAAAACATACGATTCTCTTGCTTTGTCCACACTCCATTTCAATACGCACTGAACAATCGTCCACCGGATATTTTGCGACGCTGCAACGCAGCCAGCATTACTCATAAGTATGTAGTTAACTCAATTCTCACATCTTTCACAAGGTAGCAACAAACTTAGCACACGGTACCCTCCGGCCGGAGGGTACACAGTGTGTTCCGAAGAAAAATATGAACTGCCACGGGGTACCATGCCCCACAAACAAGCCACACACCTCATCTCTCCAAATCCAAGCAGCGAAGAAAGCCCGTGGCTGACTTCATATTTTCCTGAGGAATATACTGTGTGCCATGCCGGCACCACACAACCTGAAAGTGCTAAGTTTGCCACACACCCCAAAATTTGCCATCTATATAAACCAAAAGCCGCCGCACAAAAGTGCAGCGGCCTAAATAAAACCAAATTAGCCTTTGACAGCTCCTGTAAGTCCATCCACGTAGAATCTCTGCATGATAACGAAAAGTATTGAGATAGGTATTGATACAATAACTGCAGCAGCAGCCCATCTTGTGAACCATCCGTTTATAAACTCTTTCTCAAGCATGTTGTAAAGGAGAAGAGATACTGTCCAATACTTGTCGTTTGGACCAACGATAACCCTTACAAATACGAAATCAAGCCATGGAGCAAGGAATGCTGTAAGTACTGTATATACTACGATTGGCTTACTGAGTGGCAGGATAACCTTGTAAAATACCTGGAACTGTGTACATCCGTCAAGGATAGCCGCCTCAGTAAGAGACTTAGGCACAGTATCAAAGAATCCCTTTGCGATATAGAAGCCTGTTCCTGCTCCTGCTGAGTATATGAGAATCAATGAAAGGCGAAGCATACTTCCCTCTGTAAGTCCGATAGCCTTTAAGATAAAGTATACGGCAACCATTGACATGAAGGCTGGGAACAATCCAAGAATCATAGCCAGATTCATGAAAGGCTTACGCATCTTAAATCTCAGTCGTGACATACTATACGCAACAGAAAGTACAAATACTGTTGAAATGATACATGAGATCACTGAAATAAACAGTGTATTAAAAAATGCTCTCGGGAAGTTCAACAGTGTAGTCTCTGTGAACAGCCTTGTATAGTTGCTAAATGTAAGGCCATGTGGGAAGAAGTACTTTGTATAAGCACCACTCTCAGCTCTAAAGCTTGTCATAATAATCCAGAAAATTGGGAACAACCATACTACAGCAAGTATTCCAAGAATGATATGAACAAGGGAATTCTTTGCTACTTTCTTAGCACGTCCGGCAGACATAGGTTTTTTTGCTTTTGCTACACTACTCATTACATGAATCCCTCCTCATCCTTGTATGATTTTGTATTTCTGTATGTAACAAGCGCTACGATAGAAAGTACAATGAATGTGAGGATACCGATAACGGCACCGATATTGTACTCCTGATTATCAATAGTCAGCTTGTACAACCATGTAACCAGAAGGTCCGTCTTTCCTGCACTGTCTCCGACAGGTGTAGGCTTTCCTGCTGATAACAGGTAGATAACGTTGAAGTTGTTGATATTTCCGGTAAACTGTGTGATGATATATGGTCCCATGATAAACATGATATATGGGAGTGTGATCTTAAAGAAGATCTGTGCTGCGTTTGCACCATCAATCTTTGCAGCCTCATAAAGCTCTGAAGGCACATTCTGTAATACACCTGTAACCTGAAGCATGGTATACGGAATACCTACCCAGCAGTTGATGAGAATAACAGAAACTCTCGCCCACATAGTGTTGGTCCAGAATGGAAGCGGGTTATCAATCCAGCCCCACTCCAAAAGCAGGTTATTAACAGCACCCTGTGGCTGGAACATCTGTCTCATTACAAGGAGTGATACGAACTGCGGTACCGCAATTGAGATAACAAAGCATGTACGCCAGAAAGCCTTGCAATGTGTCTCTTTACGATTGATAACGATAGCAAGAATGAGTCCAAGGAAGTTACAAAGGAAGGTTGCAAATACAGCCCAGCAGATTGTCCATCCAAGTACTCTCCAGAATATCTTACCAAGCTTACCACCAAGTCCAAGCACCTGTCCGAATGAAGCGAAGCCTGTCCAGTCGAACAATACCAGATGATCACCCTTTACCGAATAATTTGTAAAGGCCATTGGAATCATGAACAGCAATGGTAAAACGGTAAAAACAAATATTCCCATAAGTGGGAGAAACATAAGTGTCTTATGTAGGTTTTTATCAAATAAATCCTTGACATCTTTGCCAAAAGAATTGATTTCTTTTCCAGCTTTTGAAAGGCATTCTGCCTTATATCCGCTCTTTAAATTCTCGCACCACATGTAAATAAATAATACTGTGATGGCAATTGTTATGACGCCATATAACAGTAATAATACTGACTGGTCGCCCGCAACATATTCATAAATCTGCTTCTGCTCATTAAATACCTCTTCCTGCTTTCTCCAGCCAAGTGAAGGCAGCATGGAAATGTAATAAGCACCAGCGCTAACCATATATGCTATATATGCAATCTCTATAGCAAGAAAAATCAGACCCTTTATAATCTGCTTATGAGCCATATTGGCAAGTCCCATTACGAGTGCCGATAGCTTAACTGTAGCTCCGCCTTTTGTGAGGGCATTGCCAACAGTATACGGAGTAGCAAATTCCGAAACTTTTTTCTTTTTGTTTGCTCCTAACATACTTTTCCTCCTGGCATGCATTATATATGCCAATCCTTTAAACTAATTTATTCCAAGATTCCGGCTACCCGGAACCTTGGAATCATAATCTGATCTACTTAATTATTTAAGAGAATCATTAAGCTGAGTATTGAAGTCCTCTGTCTTCTGAGCTGCATTGTCCTTTGTAATCTGACCTTCTGCACCGTTCTGGAAAGCATCACCGAATGGTGTAGCTGCATCCCAGTAACCTGACATATCAATGATAGGCTGTGCTACTGAACAATCAGATGAAACCTTAGCCATAGCTGCTGCTACTGGATCTGCTGCAACTTCCTCGTTTGTTGCAAGATCTTTGTTTACAGGAGCCTGTCCTCTTAACTTGAAGTGAGCAAGCTGTGCGTCCTCGCTGCCAAGGAATGCTGCAAGCTTAACTGCTACTTCCTGGTTCTTGCAGTTAGGGTTAACACCGATAGCCTTAGATCCTAAGAATGCCTTTAACTGGCAGTCTTTTCCACCAATATTGATTGTAGGAAGAGCTGCAACACCAACGTTCTCCTCACCAAGTGCCTCTTTAACTTTGTCATAGTTCCAGTTACCATTGAAGTAAGCGTTGATAGAACCATCTTTAAGTCCAGCAAGACCAAGTGATCCCTCATTGTTATCCATTACAAAGTTTGGATTTGCAAATAAATCTACGATGTAGTTTGTAACTGCTGTACCCTTATCTCCACTGAAGTCATATCCGGCAGCCTTGTCTGTTCCATCTCCAAAGATTGTACATCCGTTTGCTGCATAGAATGCATTGAGATACCAGCCATTATCAAATGGGAATGAAACCTTACCCTTTGTAAGCATTGTATCAAGGCTCTTTACATCATCCTCAGAGAAGACTCTCTTGTCATAGTACATGAACCATGTGTTTGATGTATAAGGAACTGCGTAGATGTCTCCATCATATGTAACTGTTGCAGCCATAGCCTCTGAGTTAGATGACTTAACATACTCTGCTGTATCTCCGCCTAACTTAGCAATAGCATTAGCCTTAATTAATGGCTCAAGCTGATCGTTTGCAAACATGTAAACATCAGCTGCTGCCTTAGGATCCTTTGTAACAACGTCCTTTGCATCACTCTCAGATGATGTAACATACTTGAACTCGATGTTGAAATCAGGATTTGCTTTAGCAAATGCCTCGCACTCTGTCTTGAGCCAAGCACCCTTTGCATCATCTAAATCCTCTGAAGGTCCCATTACTGTAATGGTCTCCTTACCGCCGGCCTTCTTGTCGGCTTTCTCTGTTCCATTTCCTCCGTTGCCGCTTCCGCATCCAGCAAACATTGTTGCTACCATAGAAGCGCAAAGTAAAGATGCTAATACTTTCTTCTTCATATCTTCCTCTCCTTTTTGAATATAAAATGTAAAAAAGTATATATATAAATTGCCGTGCAACTTATATCAAATTAATTATCTGCGGTAAACCACCGCAATGTTTCTAATCCAGGCTATCTTTTCGTTGTCCAATCTGTGTGGCTTACTTGTCATGCGCCATCTCCAGTTATGTCCGACTGTCGAAGGATAATTCATCCTTGCCTCATTTCCAAGCTCTAATATATCCTGCATCTGGACTATCGCCAGCTCTGCGGTGCTGTGATACAGCTCCCTGATAAGAGCATTTGGAACCTGTGATTTATTTTCAATATTCAGATACTCATACAGATAAGCAAGCTCATAATCTGTCTTGTCACTGAATGAACCAACTATCGTCTCATTGTCATGTGTGCCAATATATGCAACTACATGTGAATCGGTATAATTGTGTGGCAGATATTCGTTTGTCGGATCACCATCAAAAGCAAACATCATGACCTTAGTTCCCATCCAGCCAGATTTTGCAAGGAGTTTTTTCACTCCCGGTAAAAGGCTTGCTGATGTATAATCATCAGCCACTACATTAACCCCTTCAAGCTCTTCGTTAATTGCATTGACAAGCCTGCGTCCCGGTCCCTTGAACCATTTCCCGGATAGGCTCTTATCCTGTCCGTACGGTACCGCATATGCTTTCACAATTCCTGCGAAATGATCAATCCTGACAATATCAAAAAGTTCTCTGCATACACGCATTCGCTTTCTCCACCATGAGAAGTTGTCCTCCTTCATGGCATCCCAGTCATACATCGGATTGCCCCACACCTGTCCGCTCTCTGAATACTTATCAGGACCGGCAGCTGCAACATACTCTGGTGTATCGTTTGCGCTCATCATAAAGAGTTGTCTCTCTGCCCACACATCTACACTGTCATATCCTACATAGAATGAGATATCGCCTATTATGTAGACACCTTTTGAGTTAGCATAATTTTTTAAATCCTCCCATTGCTCGAAGAATTTATATTGACAGAACTTCCAAAAAGTAATTGTATTATAATTCTTTTTTTGGTACTTTTCAAGCGCAACCGTTTGCGGATTTCTATACTCGCTTGGCCACTCGCTCCAATTTTTGTATAAATTGTCGGTTTTCAGTGTCATAAATAATGCATATTGCTCAAGCCACTCCGACTGTTTTTTTACAAAATCCTGAAACTCTTGTGCATTTGTATCAAATCTTTCAAACGCTTTTTGTAAAATCCTGCATCTGTTCTGATGTAATGCTGCATAATCAATTTCTGATTCGTCTGTGCCCCAGTTATACCCCAGGATCTCTTCCTTCTCTAACAACCCCTCATCTACCAGCTTATCTAAATCTATGAAATAGATATTGCCCGCACAGCCTGATGATGGTTGATATGGACTATCGCCAAATATGGTGGGGCCAACCGGAAGAACCTGCCAGTACTTCTGTTTCAAATCACCAAGGAGATCAACAAAATTGTAAGCCTCTCTCCCAAGAGTACCTATACCATATGGTGACGGCAGACTCGAGATTGAAAGAAGTATTCCGGAGCCTCTGAGATTTTCTCTGGCCTCCAAATTACCATTCCTCTTTCCTAAAATTTTCTATTTTTTTCGTATCTGAGATTATTTTATTTCCTATTGTCAGATTTGTCAATCTTTTTAGTGGTTTTAAACTCATTTTTGCCATTTTTCACGTAATTTACATTCATTTTTTGGTAGTTATTACCACAGTTTCGAAGATTTTTTTCGAAAAATTTATTACAGAAAATATTGCCTATTTCTGATAGTAAATGTATAATTTAATTATCACATAAGAAAGGACAAATACTATGGCTACTATTAAGGATATTGCCGCCCGGCTGGGCGTGTCAATCAGCACTGTTTCAAAGGGATTAAATGGTGCCAGCGATATAAGTGAGGAGCTTCGTCAGACAGTTTTAGACACTGCTGTCGAAATGGGCTACAGCACAAAGCGCTCCAGAAAGGTAGAAAACCGCAAGCTGGCTCTGTTTATTGAAAATATGAACTACGAGTCTATCGATGAGTTCGGATATGATGTAGTGCTTGGTTTCAAACAGAATGCTTTTAAGCACAAATGGGACGTGGACATCATCCCTGTCACACCTCAGCTTCAGGCAGAAGAAAAATATGATACATATATATTAAAGAATGGCTATTGTGGCGCATTTCTGGTAGGTTTTGCTCTTCACGATGAATGGATGCAGCAGCTCAAAAATACTACAATGCCTACCGTTTTGTTTGATAACTATATAGAAAACAATCCCAATGTAGCCTATGTAGGCACCGACAGCTACGAGGGCATTGACATGGCTGTAAAGCATCTGCACAATCTGGGTCATAAAAAGATTGCCTTTATCAATGGTTCTCTTTTTTCCCTGGTTTCAGATCAGCGTCAGGAAGCCTTTGAAAACTCTATGCGCGATGCCGGTCTTGAAATCTACCCGGAGCTCATGGGACACGGCTACTATATTCCTGAAACCGCACAGTATTACGTTTCAAATTTTATTGCAGCAGGTGCCACCGCTATCCTCTGCGGAAGCGACACTATAGCAAAGGGTGTTATCTTAGAGTGCCAGCTGCACGGCTTCAATGTGCCAAATGATATAAGTGTGGTAGGCTTTGACGATGTCAAGTTTGCCGCAGCCCTTACCCCTCCTCTTACCACTATCAGACAGGAGCGTAATGATCTGGGCCGCTGTGCATATATTATATTGAATTCGCTCATTCACCATATTCCAATCAGCCGCACACAGCTACGTCCGATGCTGATTGAAAGAGAATCTACTGCACGAGTTTCCACCGCACATGCTGCTGAGGAATAGCCTGCATATACACCACCTTCCAAAGGAGTCAAAATTGTTCAAACGCAAACATGTAACCACTTTAATTACATATTCGCTGGTATTTTTCAGTGCAATCTCCATGACAGCCTGCTCTTTTTCGGATGTCTCTTATCTATTTAAGAGTCCCGCACAAAAGCAGGCTATTCTGCACAAATCACCTGCGTTTTGGGAGGATACCACAAGTGTTAAAGGAAGCAGCAATCTGTCTATCCTGCACAATGTCGCCTTTGAGGGGCAGCCGTACAATGATACAAGACAGTTTGGTGATAACATCCTTATGGTAGGACAGGGCAGCTACAATAATTCCATCATAGAGACCGATGATCAATCTGTTCAGTATTCATTTGATGTATATAATCCCTGGTCCAATGAAATCACGGCAAGCCTCACTCACGACAAAACCGACTGTGATGACTACATGATAAAAGGTGACCGACTCTGGCTCATCAATTCCGATGCCGGCAGGGCAACAATCTATGATAAGGATTTAAAGGAGATAAAAACCTGCAAATATAATCCTGAGGACTATGATGGCAATTGCGATACATCAGATTCTGATGATGGCGATGTGCCGAATCCCGGCAATTATTATGATGTCTCACAGATTGCCACCTCCGCTGACGGAAAATACGCTCTCGTGTCAGGTGTCACACCCGATACCTACAAATATGCAGTCTCTGATATAAGGATTGACGATAACACAGTGCTTTCAACCTACGAAGGACAAAGTTTTTCCATGTCATGTGTCGACTCAAAGGGCTTTGTAATCGAGGCAGATACGGCCAACATATCTGGAACTATCATTCATCCGATGGAGAAACAGCTTTTTTCACTGCCGGATGTGGTGGATGTGACTTTGGCAGAGGATGGTGACATGCTCATACGATGCCAGGATTTATCCTCGGACAACATCATCAGTTACTATAAATATTCACCCGCCACCGGTGTCAGTTCATCCTTTTCATACAATCTGGCGACTCGAAACACAGGCAAAATGTCCGACAGCTCATCCGACTCTGCGGCAGCCGATACCAAGACCTACTGTTCTGCCAACTCGGTATATCTGCCTGATGCAAACTGTGTTATGATGCTTTTGTACACAGCGCAGTGCAACCCGGAAATTCTCATCTGGTCACTCGACAAGGGCAAGAATGACAGCAAAGCCGAAATCACGTCATACAATGACTGTGATACACTGCTACAGGCCTTACGCGATGATGGCTCATATGTATCCCCATATTCTGCCATAGACCCATCTGACAGTACCGATGAAAATCAGGAGGCTATGGAAGAGGCCGGGAAGGATTCTGACTACAATACATACGGCGATGAGGTCACTCTGATCCCCGACACCGCTTCATATGACTGGGGTGATTTATCCGACATAAATGCACGTATCACAGCCCTTGAACAGAAATACGGCTTTTCCATATATTTCGGGCCTGAGGTGCCAAAGAGAATTGATTACTACGATATCCATCAATTTAAGAACAAGGATAAGCTGTCGGTCGCTCTGGATTCGCTTGAGGAAATACTTGGCTGTTTCCCTGATGACTTTTTCACACAGCTGTGTTATGGCGATATAAGAGGCATGCGAATCTATCTGTGCGGTGATATTTCATCAGGCCACTCAGATATGATAAATGAGCCAAGTGGCTTCGTAAATATAATAAACAACCACAATGTGATGGTTCTAAACTGCAACTACAGCTGGGATTTCAGCTACACTGTAGGCCATGAGATTTCCCATCTGATTGACCAGAGACTTACATTCATACACACCTACGATGAAAAGAGCGAGTTTTCTGAGGGGAAATGGAACAGCTTTAATCCTGACAGCTTCTCCTATGATGACAGCTACGCAAACTACAATCCGGATGATCCATCGAGCCACATATCCGGGTATTTCATTGATTCCTACGGCATGACCTTTGCAACAGAGGACCGCTCTGAAATATTCGGAACCGCGATAGACAATTATATTAACGGCATCTATGATGATGCAAGATTCACAGATGATTCGCCGATACGAAACAAGCTGGACTACTACAGCAGATGTATCCGTGATGGCTTTGATACAAAGGACTGGCCTGATACGATGGCATGGGAGTCTGTGCTTACCGCCACCGGGGCGCAGGCCGATTAAATGATAATTTCAGAATAACACAAAAACCTCAAGTCATACGACTTGAGGTTTTTTAATGGGCAGAGATGGATTCGAACCATCGAAGCAAGTTGCAGCAGATTTACAGTCTGTCCCCTTTGGCCACTCGGGAATCTGCCCATGTATTTAATTACGATACTTGCATAGTTTATCACAATAGATGTGATTATGCAAGCATATTTTTTAACTATTCAGAACCCCCACGCACATTCGCAAAACCGCACGATACTCGTGCTTTACCGCCGCTACGCAGCTAATTTTGCTCATATGTGTGGGGGGGGTGGCTCTATTCGAGCCCCCTTGAGAACAAGAAAACCTGCTGCTTACATGCAAGCATGACGCATCAGCTTTTCTTGTTCTCAATTGTTCTGAATAGTTACTATTTTTTTAAATTAAAAAAGACAGCCTACGATCGGCTGCCTTTTAGGAGAAGGTATTTTTACTATGGGGTATAGCAAAAACTATATAATGTATTGGGGGGTTTTTACGGTTATTATAATATCACGGTTATAACGATAAGTGTTCACAAATTGCATAAAAATCATGGTTTGTTTTTATGCAATTTGTATAGTACTTTAGTTGTATTTAATATTTTTTTATATAGTGATTCTGTACAAAAGCATAGCTGTTTTTTAAATATTATGTCCAACTGCTGTTTTGCTGTCCTCATCAAACAGTGCTTCAAACTCATCTCTTGTGATTTTTCTCTTTCTCAAGAAGAAGTGCTGCACATCTGTCAAGCACATCGCGGTACTCTGCTATCATGCTCTTTGCCTTGTCGTACGACTCGTCGATGATGCGCTTTACCTCGACATCGATTGCCGATGCTATGCCCTCGCTGTAGTTCTTTGCATGGGCGAGGTCTCGTCCGATGAAGACCTCCTCCTCATCATCGGCATAGCAGATAAGGCCGATGTTGTCTGACATACCGTATTTGGTAACCATCTCGCGCGCAAGCTTTGTAGCCTGCTTGATGTCCTGTGATGCACCTGTAGTGATATCGTCAAACACAAGTTCCTCTGCGACACGACCGCCTAAGTCTACTACGATTTCCTGAAGCATACGTCCCTTTGTGTTGAACATCTCATCCTTCTCAGGCAGAGGCATGGTGTAGCCTGCTGCGCCTGCTCCTGTAGGGATGATTGAAACTGTGTATACAGGTCCCACATCCGGAAGCAGATGGAAAAGGATTGCATGTCCTGCCTCGTGGTAGGCTGTGATGCGCTTTTCCTTGTCAGAGATGATACGGCTCTTCTTCTCAGCTCCGATACCAACCTTGACGAAGGATTTTCTGATATCATCCTGTGTGATATATTCTCTGTTTTCGCCCGCTGCACGGATTGCTGCCTCATTCATCAGATTCTCAAGGTCTGCACCTGTGAAGCCTGCTGTAGTCTGTGCAATCTGCTTTAAGTCTACATCCTCTGCAAGAGGTTTTTTCTTGGCATGGACACCTAAAATTTCTTCTCTGCCGCCCACATCCGGTCTGCCTACTACAACCTTTCTGTCGAAACGTCCCGGACGCATGATAGCAGGGTCAAGTATATCCACACGGTTTGTGGCTGCCATGACGATAATGCCCTCATTGACACCAAAACCATCCATCTCGACAAGCATCTGGTTCAATGTCTGCTCACGCTCGTCGTGTCCGCCGCCCATTCCTGTGCCACGGCGTCTGGCTACTGCATCAATCTCATCGATAAACACGATACAAGGCGTCATTTTTCTTGGCATCCTCAACAAATCTCTCACTCGTGAGGCTCCGACTCCGACGAACATCTCCACGAAATCAGATCCTGAAATGGTGAAAAACGGTACCCCTGCCTCTCCCGGCTACTGCCTTGGCAAGGAGAGTCTTACCTGTTCCCGGAGGTCCTACAAGAAGGACACCCTTTGGGATTCTTGCTCCAAGTCTGGTGTATTTTCCAGGATCACGAAGGAAATCAACTATCTCTGCAATCTCCTCCTTTTCCTCCTTTAAGCCTGCTACATCGGAAAACTTGATATGGTTCTCCTCCTGTGTGGTGAGCTTCGCACGGTTCTTGCCGAAGTTCATCATCTTGCCACCGCCGCCCTGTGCTGCTGCGTTGTTGTTCATCACTGCAAAGAATATGAACATGGCTCCGAATACCAAAACATACGGAAGCAGTGTCATAATCCAGCTCTCAGCCGGAACATCCGCAACTGTATAGTCGGTATACCCTGCTTTTGTCATGGTCTTTTCGATATTGTTTACATCTGATACATAAAGTACCTTTGATGTGCCATCCTTGAACTTCACCTCCAGACTTCCTGTCGGTATCTCCCTGTTTTGCACTACCTTTACGCTCTTCACCTGATTCTTGTCAAGATCCTTCTCGAACTGACTCTGTGTGTAAGAGTTGGATGTAGCCCCGGCGCTCAGCCAGTACCAGATGCAGATTACTGCAAATACAATGATAATGTATACGCCTATTCCGCGCATACCGCTTTTTTGTTTATTCAATTTACTTCTCCTTTTTATTTTATTTCGCCCTCGACGAAGCCGATGTAAGGCAGATTTCTGAACCTCTGATCATAGTCAAGGCCATAGCCTACCACAAACTTATCAGGAATCACAAAGCCCACGTAGTCTACATTTACATCATCAACCACACGGCGCTCAGGCTTGTCCAAAAGTGTACAGATTGTGAGACTCTTCGGGTTCCTTTTGGCAAGGAGCTTTGAAAGCCTGCTAAGAGTATTTCCCGAATCAATGATGTCTTCTATGATGATGACATTCTCTCCCTCGATAGAATGCTCAAGGTCCTTTTTAATCTTGACATCGCCTGATGACTCTGTGCCTGAGCCATAGCTGGATACCGACATGAAATCCATAGTCATAGGCAAATCAATTCTCTTTGCAAGCTCAGTGGTAAAGAATATTGAACCCTTGAGTATGCAAATGAGATATACTGACTGTCCCCTGTATTTTTCTGTGATTTGCGCTCCAATCTCTGCGATACGCTTATTGAGCTGCTCCTCTGTCAGGTAAACCGAAATATCATATTTTTTTGAAAAATCCATTTTGTTTTCCTCCGTAAAATGTGATCTTAAGTACTTTTCCTGTCTGTGGTGTGACAAAGTGCGCCACAGCCGGATCTGTATCCGATAATGGCATGCACCAGTGATTCATGGGCTATGAGCCACAGCCCCCGCTCTCTGCTGTGCCGGAATTTTTATCACCTGTAAATACCTGCTTCAGCTTCTTATGATGGCCCTCGTCATCCACAATTATATAGTCACCGGCTTTTCTTGTTCTTATTTCAAAGCCTTTTTTCATCTTATCATAATCAAACCATTTCGTATATGGTTTTTTGGGAATTTCGTCCATTTTACCATTAAAATCTTGTATACAAAGTGTGACATATGAGCCATCTGCCGAAAGCTTTATGGTTTTTTGCTCTCCCGTGGCACTCAGTGCCTCAAGCTCGTTTTTGCGTAATTTGAATTTCTGCTTTTTCATCGTCACACCTTCCGGCGAAGAGTATCACCTCGCCAAATGATTTTTCCGCAATAATGCCATACGGCAGATTGATTTTTCTGCCCGACTGCTGCCCTGCAAGCTTCACAAGTGCACCGATATGCGTGCTCGTGATGTCCTTGAGCCGCCCTGACGCCAGATGTATACACTCGCGCGCCACTCCGCTTTTTAATGCCGGATGCAGACTCTCAAAGCGACTGATTTCAAGTATCACCCTGCCTTCTTTTTGGGAAACCATGCTGTCACACGCCTCTTTTAGCTGCTGCTCGTAAAAATCATTCATCACCGCAAGCTGTCCTGCGCTCTCATTGATATGCTCTATCGCCCTGTCATTAATCTGCAAAAGCAGCGGAAACACATCATGGCGCAGCTTATTTCTGGAGTAGGCTGTGTCAGTGTTTGTGGCATCGGTGACAAAAGCCTGTCCGTTTTCCTTCAGATATTCCTCTATCTGTGCGCGTGTTGCTGATAAAAGCGGCCTGATATAGGTGACACCATTCTTCACAGAAACCGGATGCATGCCGGATAGACCCTTTGCTCCGCTTCCGCGAAGCATCTGAAAAAGAACTGTCTCTGCGTTGTCCTCCATATGGTGCGCAACTGCAACGACTACCTGCCTCCTGTTATCCTGATTTGGGTCTGATGCATTGGCCGATTCACAGGGATATCTGCCTGCCTCCTCTTCAAACGCTTCATAGCGCAATATCCTGGCGGCCTCCTCCAGTCCGAGTCCATGACTTGCTGCATATTGCGGTACATCCACGGAATGTACATGGCACGGTATGTTAAGCCTCTCGCAGAGATCTGACGCAAACCTCGCATCCTCCCTGCTCTCGGCTCCTCTGATACCATGCTCCACATGCACTGCCTCCAACGCAAAATCAAGCTCATCTGCGCACTGTCTTTTTATCTCATTTAAAAGCAGCAGAAGGCAGACCGAATCCGCACCGCCCGACAGCGCAACAAGCACCGTGCTGTGATTGTTTATCATCTTGTTTTCCAGAATATAATCTTTCGTCCGTCTAATCATTATTTTTCCCAGATTCCTATTGCAACTACAGTCATATCATCCATGGCGTATCCGCCTGTGTCAAGCAGCACCCTGTCCAGAATTTCCTGTGCCATAACGCCTGCATTGTCGCTTTTGACGCCTGCGATGATATCCATAAGCTTCCCCTGTCTGTCCTTTACATGCAGATATTCTAGCACACCATCCGTCACCATGACAAGGAAATCGCCACTTTGAAGTGTATTTTTTGAATGTTTGCTCTCCTGCGCGGCATCGACCCCCGCCGGGAGTGATTCAATTTCTATAACACTTACTTGTTTCCCTGATTTGATAAATGACGGTGCAGCGCCTGTTTTGGTCAGCTCAAGCTCACCTGTGTACATGTCTATTGTGGCAAAATCAACCGTGGAATAGGACTCCTCGCCCGCCGATATGACCATGGCAGAGTTCATCAGCTTTAGGGCACTTTCCCTGCTAAAACCGGCCTCCAAAAGCTTTTCAAGCAAATCCACCACCAGTGTGCTCTCGGCCTGCGCCTGCTTGCCCGAGCCCATGCCATCGGATACACATACATGATACATGCCATCATCCAGCTGAAACATGCTGCAGCTGTCGCCATTTGCCTGAGAGCCGGTCTTCTTTTTGGTCGCCACCCCCGAAAGTGCATAGAACTGATTCTCCTCGTAAAGCACAATAGATGTCCTCTCATCGGATATTATTGAAACTGTCCCATGTGCCTGCCAGAGCTTCACTCCCATGGCGCGTGAAACCGCCTGCACATATTTTGAAATTTCAATCCCACCATCTATCTTGGTGCAGACATCTGCCTTTATACATACCTGCTGCCTTGCGTTCTCATAAATATGGGCATTTTCCACCTGTATACCAGCCTCTTTTGTATATACATAAACTCTTGAAAGACGCAGCCTTCTTTTTTTATCAATACATTTTTCAGCCCTGCACCAGCTATCCATGAGCTCTGCCATAGCGTCAAGCTGTGCGGCTATAACGCGTCTGTTTTCCGTGAGACGCCTGTACCAGGCTTCATTTAGCTCAATACGGGCAAATGCCTCTGTGGCGGCTTCCACCATGCGCGTATAGTGCGGGCAGCCATCCACATATCTGTTTTGCACAATTTCCTCTGTTTTCATACGTTTGCGCACTGCATCAGCAAGCATTTTTATACTGTCGGAAATCGAAGCCCCGCTTGTCCAGCACACACTGCAGCCCTCACAGCATGCACAAAGTCTCCCTGTCACCTCAAGCTGTATTTTCTCACTCTCATCAGGGATTTCATCTGCCGTACATTTTACAGCCATGACATTTGCAGTCGAAATAATGCCTGAAAGTCCTGAAACTGCTGTGGCAAATGCCTCCTCCCTGTCGGGCAGAAGTCCTGCTATGACCGGGTTTTCATTGTGCTCAAGAGCTCTTAAATATTCGCATGCTCTGCAAAGCACAAAGGCCATCGAAAACACAACAAGGCTCTCTGCTACCGACAACACTATCTCATCCGTATTCGGCCTTCCCAGAAATGTTACCGACAGATTCATCACCGCCGTGGCACAAGCTGCTACAACGGCTGTTGTCAGACATCCGTTTTTACTGCTTTTTCTCACAAATAGCCTTTCCCCAAAGTAAATCACCGCAATAATAAAGAGATACTTACATATCGACGGTATCGATATAAAGTATCCCATTCCAATAATTAATCCTATGTAAAAAATAATCGTATGCCCACTGCTCAGACAATAAACTCCATACACTGCAGGTATCAGCGGATAACAATCCATCACACACACCAGTGTGGATGCAAATGCCATAAGCCCCCACACGGCCTTTTTAAATTTGTCACTCCTCATCTTTTTGCCTCCATCTTTTTTCAACGATTATATGTGGTCAAAAATGAAGGTTTTGACGAAAAAGCGCAACTATATCTTCAAAAATTATTTGTCCTTTTCCTTGAAGATTATTTCATTGTCATACGCAAGCCCCAGCTTGCTCTTTGCTATATCCTCTATGTACTGGTCACTCTGCATATACTGCTGCATGCTTTCTATCTCATCAGCACGCTCCGATTCTTTAGTGTACTGCTTTTCAAGCTCCGCTTTTTGTGCGGCATATGTAGATTCCTTCTGCTTTAGCTGCACAACCTGGACTACCATAACCACAAGAAATGCTATAACTATGATAGAAACACTTAAAGTTCCGCCCCTTCTCTTTGCACGACGTTTACTCATTATTCCTCCTTAGGTGCTTATCTGAATATCCTGCCAAACATTTTTATCTTTTTTTTCCGGTCACCTCCGGTACCTTCGAATACGTAATCATGTCTATCTCACCTTCTATATCGGCTTCTCCCTTCTCAAGGTTTAGCCTGTTTACGTGAAGATCCTTGCCCTTTAGGTCAAGCATGCCTAGCTCCGTCTCCAAAAGTATCTCTCCCACATCAAAGGAGAGCACATCCAAAATGCCTGTAAAGCTGCCTGTTCTGCGATTATTCAAGATAAGCTTATGACTCTTTGTGCCTGATATTTCTTCCATTTCCTGTCCCTCACATATTTTTTATATGTCCCAAAAACAGCCTCACATATGGCTGCCATCTGTGGAATCACATATGTAAATATATGCCGGGATTCATGAAAATATAACCTATATATACTCAAAAAGATCTTTTGCTTCTTCCTTCTTTGTTGTGTCAAGGAGATTTAACACCTTAACCTTGACTGTCTTTTGTCCAAACGCTATCTCTATTATGTCTCCGACCTTGACATTTACAGATGCCTTTGCCGGTCTGCCGTTTACTGTGACACGGCCTGCGTCACATGCCTCATTTGCCACTGTACGTCTCTTTATGAGACGTGATACCTTCAAAAATTTGTCTAATCTCATTGTTACCTCTGTGTCTTACCTATAATAAATAAATTCATAACTATTACCCTGATTTCAGTGGATATAGTCAAAAATGGGCGGAGCCTTAAAGGCTTCACCCATTCTTCTACTACGGATAGTCTGACTTATTAGTTAAGAGAATCTTTTAAAGCCTTTCCAGCCTTGAACTTAGGAGCCTTAGATGCTGCAATTGTCATCTCAGCGCCAGTCTGTGGATTTCTTCCTGTTCTTGCTGCTCTCTCAGATACCTCGAAAGTACCGAATCCAACTAACTGGATCTTCTCACCTTTCTTTAACTCCTCAGCAACAACATCTGTGAATGCCTTTAAAGATGCCTCTGCGTCCTTCTTTGATACTCCGGCCTTCTCTGCCATAGCTGCAACTAAATCTGCTTTGTTCATGATAAAATTCCTCCTCTGGATTTTCATAATTTATATAATTCGAGCTATATTCCCAAATTACCTACAAGAATATATATACTTGTTTTTATAGGGTTTGTCAAGGAAAATGCGCTATTTCCTAGGCTTTTATGTACTTTTACCATTCTTAAAACCTTACTTTGAACTTAATAAAGAGGTTAATGTTGAAAGATAATCTGATATGTCTTTATTTGTCAGACTATTTCCCGAGCTATCAGATGATTTACTGTCGGTTTCCGTGATGTATGTATGAACTTTTCTTAACAGACTTTCCACAATAATAATATATCGTATAGTCATTTACTTTTCAATTAAATTCACTATATATATGCATTACTGTTTACACTATGGCATGCAGATACTCCTCGCGCTCCCCGCTTAGCTGTATGAGCTGTGCAAGCTTATCCACATCACGGTCGCATACCCATGACTTGCGCGAGTTGCTATAGTGATTGCAGAGCTTACAAAATTTTTCAGGAAACAAAAGCAGTGCTTGAAGCAGCCTCATTGAGGTATCATCAAGACTTCTTACGCTGCAATAGCTGTCAAGAATTGCATCTGCAACCGCTGTATCCCAGTGATTTTTTTCGAGCATCTTGCGCATGTACTCCGCAAGATCAGTTTCCGGATATCCCGGATGCATGGTCTCGAAATTGACAGGGAGCCATCTTCCGGACTGTGTATACACGACATTGTGCTGGTTGAAGGCTCCGTGACAGTATGTCGGAACCAACGTTTTACTATTTTCCAGCTCACACAATATTTCCGCCGATTTCTTTCCCTGCTCTAAGAATCTCTCATAGCATTCATAAAACAGATGCTCAAAAGCATTTGTCTTGCTGCGACGCAGTATGTAGTTTTTAAGCTTTACTATCTGCGCACATTTTCGCTGAGCTTTTTCATGCAGGCTTTCTACCTCAATATCCGAAGGCAGAGGATACTTTTCCAATATATTGTGCAGCTGCGCTAATGCCCTGCTGCCGCCACGCATATCATCTATGCTGTCCGTGCTGCACTCTCTGCCTGCTCTGTAATCCTTCAATATGTATGCGTCCTCACAGTTGTCTAGCGATATGATACACTGCTCCTTTGTCTGTGATATCTGCTCCACATCCATACCGTTTCTCTGGATAAATGCCAGCGTATCCCGCAGGGTACATGCCCTTTGCTCATGCCCTCTGTACGGCACGAGCAGCTTCTGCCCGATGCCTGTATCACATATATATGCTCCTCTGCCCTTTATTATCCTGCTTACTGTAAGCTCATATTTTTCCAAAGCCACTTCCGGCTGATTATACAAAAAAATCCCCCCTCATATGATTAATGCATCATAACTATTCAGATGCTTTTTAATCATATGAGAGAGGTTATTATTTTATTCGCAAGCTCTTTAAGTTTTTGTGCTTCATTGAGCGATGGGTCATCAAGCACCTGCTCATAAAGCCTGTCCAGGATATCGCCAAGCTTCGGTCCCGGCTCTACTCCCATTTTAATCAGGTCGCTGCCATTTATCTTCATTTCCTTTTTGGATACACACTGGTGGTCTGCGAGGATTTTCCTGTATACGCGCTCATATTCTGCGATGTATTCAAGCTTTTCTGCGCGCTTATACATGCTCTGTCCGAGTGTATCGGCTCTTTTCACCTCAAACAACAGCGGAAAAAGCTCTGTTCCTATGCGGCTCATGGCACGCCTTACATTGCGCTCTGTGATGGCCGGACGGTCATCATGCTCTTTTACGAGCTTACAGCAACAGTCTGTAGTCCTGTTATCAAACTTAAGGCGCCTGAGTATCTTTCTTGTCATATCAGCTCCCACAACCGGATGCTTCTTGAAATGATTCTGGCCTTCCTCGTCTGTCGTAATGCACACCGGCTTTGCCACATCATGAAGCAGCATGGTAAGCCTTAGGATTTTGTCCGCTCGCACATGCTCCAAGGTATGAAGCGTATGCTCGCCGACACTGTACATATGGTGCTTATTGTGCTGAGGTGTCTGCATCATCACATCAAACTCCGGCATGAATACCGCTGTGAGTCCTAGCTCATACAAATCTCTCATCATCTGCGGATGGTCTGATGTCAGAAGCTTCACAAGCTCCACCTGGATTCGCTCTGCGCTGACCTTTGACAATGCAGGGGCAAGCTCTTTTATGGCTGCTTTAGTCTGTGCCTCTATATCAAAGCCAAGCTGGGCTGCAAATCGCACCGCACGAAACATCCTGAGTGCATCCTCACTGAACCTGTCGTGCGCACAGCCCACACATCTGATCACATGTGCTTTTAAATCTCCTATGCCGTCAAATTCATCGACAAGCCCCATCCTATGATTATACGCCATAGCATTGATTGTGAAGTCGCGCCTCTCCAGGTCAAGCTTCAGATTGGAGGTAAATGTGACCTCCTTTGGATGGCGTGCATCCTCGTACTCTCCGTCTATCCTGTAGGTGGTGACCTCATAGCCCACATGCTCCAGCATGACCGTGACTGTGCCATGCTGGATACCTGTGTCTATCGTATGGTCAAATATCGCTTTGACCTGCGCAGGCTTTGCAGATGTGGTGATATCCCAGTCCTGCGGTGTCCTGCCAAGGAGACTGTCACGCACGCATCCACCTACCGCATATGCCTCAAAGCCATGCTCGTAGAGCGTGTCTATTATGAAGTTGACATTCTGCGGTAAATCTATGCGCATCGTTTAGTTCTCCTTTTTTATTTCTAAATGACGCTCGCCGAATGGGCACATTGCCACAGCATATGACTGTAACACATGCTCTCATAACTCCTTAGTCTGGTGAGAGTAAATACCTCCTGCGGCAGAGCTTATTAGGCGCGAAAAAATCAAACGCACTTACGCTTGAACGAGTATTTTTTGCGCCAGCTTCAGCCGCAGGTGGCATTAACTCTCACACACGACACGTCGTAAATCGAGCATGCGCCACAGTCGTATACTGCGTCAATGCGCCCCTCCGGCGAGCTGTTTATCATAATAATATACAAAAGTAATGATTAATTCGCGAAATAAATTTTCGTAGACGGATGATTACAAACGCAGGCGTAGCGGTACTACGCCGAGGCTTGTAACATTCGTATACGGGAATTTAGGCGCGAATTTAATATGCCTTACCCCAGTATACGAGCTTATGCGCCGGCTTTCCACAGCATACACATACGTCGGAAATCTGCTCCTGGTCACCAAATGGCATACAACGGCTTGTAACTGTTGTGTCCTCTTTGATTTTGTTCTCGCAGGCCTCGTCTCCACACCACATAGCACGGATAAAGCCAGGCTTTGTCTCTGCGATTGCCTTGAACTCATTGTAGTCGTGTGCATCGTTTATATGGCTTGCAAGGAATGCCTTTGCCTTCTCGAGCATGTCATTCTGCATTGTCTCAAGTACCTCTGCGAGCTTCTCATTTACCTCATCGAGTGAGACAACGATTTTCTCTCTTGTGTCTCGGCGGACGATAACGCACTGGTTTTTCTCGATATCCTTTGGTCCAATCTCGATACGTGTTGAGATTCCCTGAACCTCCTGTGCTGCGAACTTCCAGCCAGGTGTCTTGTCGGTTGCATCGATTTTCACGCGGAAATCCTTTGAGAGCTTGTCCTTGAGGTCGTATGCCTTGTCAAGGACGCCGTCCTTCTGCTGCTGGATTGGAATGACCATAACCTGTGTTGGTGCAATCTTTGGTGGAAGCACAAGTCCTGAGTCATCTCCGTGAACCATGATGATAGCTCCGATAAGACGTGTTGAAACGCCCCATGATGTCTCATGACAGTACTGTAATTTATTGTCCTTGTCTGTGTACTGGATGCCGAAGGCCTTAGGGAAGCCGTCACCAAAGTTGTGTGAGGTTCCTGACTGGAGTGCTTTTCCGTCATGCATGAGAGCCTCTATTGTATATGTAGCCTCTGCTCCGGCGAACTTCTCCTTGTCTGTCTTTCTTCCCTTTACCATAGGGATTGCAAGGTATTTCTCACAGAAATCCGCATAGATGTTTAACATCTGTACTGTACGTGCCTCTGCCTCCTCGGCTGTTGCATGAACAGTATGTCCCTCCTGCCATAAGAACTCTGATGAACGGAGGAATGGACGTGTTGTCTTCTCCCAGCGCACTACTGAGCACCACTGGTTATATACCTTTGGAAGGTCTCTGTGTGACTGTACTGTTTTGCTGAAAAGCTCGCAGAAAAGTGTCTCTGATGTAGGTCTTACTGCAAGTCTCTCCTGAAGTGTCTCAAGTCCGCCCTGTGTGACCCATGCAACCTCAGGTGCAAAGCCCTCAACATGATCCTTTTCTTTCTGGAGCAGGCTCTCCGGAATGAACATTGGCATGTATACATTCTCTACACCTGTCTCTTTAAACATTGCATCGAGTATTTTTCTGTATATTCTCCCAGATGGCATAACCATTGGGCTTAAAGATCATACATCCCTTTACAGATGAATAATCCATCAACTCTGCTTTCTTCACAACGTCTGTATACCATTGTGTGAAATCTTCCTCCATGGAAGTGATGGCCTCTACTAATTTTTTCTCCTTAGCCATTGCTTTTCTCCTTTTTTATTTAAATTATTCTATGATATACGGGCGTTTATATCTCATCCGGCCCCTGCACCACGCATAATTTTACTAACATATATTATTCCATAAGCGAGCTGATGTCAATAAGCCTAAAAACTTGTTGTGCGGTATTTTTCATGTTTTTTTGAGCATTTTTGATATCCATAGCCTCATTAAGCGTTGTTGCCCCTCTTATAATAGGGAAAAACGCATCTATGCCTTCTTTATTACATGCCACTGCATCGTCAGTTACACTCCCTGCTAGTGCGATTACTTTACAGCCGTTTTTTCTGCCTGCTTTTGCCACTCCTACAGGCACCTTTCCCATGGCGCTCTGTCCATCAAGCCTGCCCTCTCCGGTCACTACGATATCGGCATTTTTCAGTTCCTTGTCAAGCTGTATTGCGTTTAACACTATATCTATGCCGGATTTAAGCTCCACGTTCTCAAGTCCAAAAAGAAACGCAAAGCCAAGACCTCCCGCAGCGCCTGCTCCCGGTGTCTCGCTGAAGCTTTTTCCCGCATACTCCTCAACACAGTCTGCATACTGTCTCATCATTTTATCCATCTGTGCCTTTTCATGCTCCTGTACGCCCTTTTGCTTTCCAAAAATGTATACGCAGCCCTGCTCTGTGCACAGTGGATTAGTAACATCACATGCTATTTTGAAATGACACTGCTTCAATTCTGAAGGAACCTTATCAGCCTTTATCTTTTTTACCCTTGCAAGCGAGCCAAATACCGGTGGAAGAATATTGTCATCCTCATCATAAAACTCATAGCCGAGCGCCGACAGCATTCCTATGCCGCCCTCAGTGGTTGCGCTTCCGCCTATTCCGATTATGAAATTCCGACAGCCCTTGTGCACGGCATCCAATATCATCTCTCCCACACCCAATGAGGTCGCTTTCCATGGATCAGGTTTACCTTCAACAAGTGTGATCCCCGACGCTTCTGCCATTTCCATAACAGCCGTATCATCCTCAAGTACTCCATATGTTGCGTGCACCTTTTGTCCCATCGGTCCTGTTACATCAACATGTTCATATGTGCCATTCATGCCCTCTACCAAAGCGGTTACAGTTCCCTCTCCACCATCTGCAAGTGGTCTGACCACCACATCTGCTTTCGGTATTGCCGCCAATATGCCTTCTTTACAGGCCATCCCGGCCTGCATGCTTGTCATGCTTCCTTTAAATGAATCAATTGCTACTACAACCTTCATTTTACCATTCCTCTATTTTTGTTTATATGTGGTTCAGTAAGGTATACATCGAATTGCATGCATCGATAACACCTTTTTCCTCTAATTATATTATTTTATCATAATTTTAAAGTCAGGTGTAGTTTCCAAAAACAATTTGAAAGTGCATTTTCATAAAATTTGTGCTAGAATAACATGTTGTTATATTATGCTAAGGAGAATTTAGAATGGAAAACTATAAACGAGGACTGACAGCAGGAATCCCGATTGCGCTGGGATATCTGTCAGTTTCATTTACTTTTGGAATTATGGCGGTGTCATACGGACTATCCTGGTGGCAGGCTGTGCTCATTTCGATGACCACTGTCACATCTGCCGGACAGTTTGCAGGCATCGGAATTATGATGCATCCGGGACAGTATTTCCAGATGCTTATTTCGCAGATTACTATTAATATAAGATATTCCTTTATGTCGATTTCGGTTGGTCAGAAGGCTGATTCCAGATTTAGCGGAATTTCAAGATGGATACTCGGCTTTATGATGACTGATGAGATTTTTGCCGTGGCAAGCCAGGAGGATTCTGTGAGCAGAAGCTTCTTTGCAGGGCTGTCAACTCTTCCATACATCGGCTGGGCTGTCGGTACGCTGATAGGTGCTATACTGGGAAGCATTCTGCCGGATAGGCTTATGAGTGCGCTGAGTCTTGCTATTTATGGCATGTTCGTGGCTATCGTGGTTCCTGAGATGAAGAAATCGCGTGCAGTCGTGTTTGTTGTGCTGCTTGCACTCGTGCTTAGCTGCATGTTTTACTACGTACCGTTTTTGTCAAGGATTTCAAGCGGTATCACCATCACTGTTGTAGCCATTGTGGCTGCAGTTATCGGTTCGCTGCTGTTTCCGGTTGCAGATGATACTGATAAGGAATGATTTATTAAATATTTGATAATAAGCGTATAAGGAGATTTTACATAATGAAAAACAGTGTATTTTTTATATATTTACTCATACTCGCGGGCTCCACATATCTGATCCGCGTTATTCCTTTTATCGCAATAAAAGAAAAGATCAACAACAGCTTCGTGCGATCTTTTCTATACTATATTCCGTATGCAGTTTTAACCGCCATGACTATTCCGGCAGTGTTTTATGCTACTAACTGGTGGGTTGGTGCAGCAGCAGGACTTATCGCTGCAGTGATATTTGCATTAAAGGGCAAGGGGCTTACAACCGTGGCCGTGGCTTCCTGTGTGGCGGTATTTATTGTAGAGATGTTCCACTAATTATTTATTTTCCCACTTGATAAGCCATAACTAAAGTGATAAAGTTTTGAGCTGCGCGTTTATATTTTTTTAATAAATATTTTATAATTACCGAAAGGATAAATCAGCTCAGAAGTGAAAATGCAAATACCACGATGCCAAGTATTACAAGCACAATACCTGTGGCACGGTTTAAGGTTTTTGCGGATGCCTTGTTTGCAAGACCGCTGCAATTCTCGCCCAAAGGAGTGTAAATGCAATACAT
>ENA-OQJV01000005-OQJV01000005.1-human-gut-metagenome-genome-assembly--contig:-NODE-5-length-38424-cov-3.427553_pt1 | contig 38424 bp, 38 predicted proteins | sample MGYA00242616_ERZ504783 | MGnify/ENA primary metagenome ERZ504783 (study PRJEB26092, sample SAMD00036360) | human gut metagenome | host: Homo sapiens | study: EMG produced TPA metagenomics assembly of the...
GGCTAATTCGTTCATTCAGATAGAATCTGAATTTACTGTTTTAAAGGTCTTCAATTTTCATTGAAGCGTTCTGATTGATTCTCAAAATCTTTCAAGGTTTCTCACTGTTCAGTTATCAATGTTCTTTGTTTCGCTCTCTTGCGACAGCTTGATTATTTTATCAAATCGCTGTTCGTTTGTCAAGCACTTTTTTTATTTTTCGAACTCCGTTTTAAGTTCTCTGTCTTGCGACAGCTTGTTTATTCTATCAAAATGTTTTGCATTTGTCAAGTAACTTTTTTCATTTTCTTTACATCTCTGTTTTAAGGCAAAAGAAGCGCAGGGGGTGGATTCGAACCCACGCGCCCTTGCGGACAAACGGTTTTCAAGACCGCCTCGTTATGACCACTTCGATACCCCTGCGTGTCACAATTAACACGTAATTGTTTAGTTGTCTGCACTTGTTCAGCGCAGGATTTATATTATCATCAATGTTACAATATGTCAACACTAATTTCTAATTTTTTTACATTTTTCTGCGTTTCTTTAAAAAAAGTTCTGCAATCCCCATATCTTCAGGAGTTGTGACCTTTATATTTTCATACGAGCCTTCTATGAGCTTTACTTTTGTGTCACTCCCATACTCGACTATCATTGCATCATCCGTAATTGCCGGCACACTTTTCCCATATGACATGTCACTAAACAGCTTATCATAGGACTGAGCCAGCAAATCATATTCAAAGCATTGCGGTGTCTGAATCTGCCACAGGCTTTTCCTGTCAGGAGTATTTTCTGAATATCCCAATTCATCTGACACCTTTATTGTGTCCTTTACAGGCATTCCTGCTACGCATGCTTTTTCTTTTTTCAACCGTATGCATAGAACGGACTATTATTTCATTATCCACCAGAGGGCGTGCGCCGTCATGGATCAGCACATAGTCCGTGCCGTTTGCTGCTTTAAGCCCCTCATATACAGAGTTGTAGCGCTCTTTCCCCCCCTGCACTATTGCTTTCACCTTCTTAAAGCCATATTTTTCGATTATCGAATGTCTGAAATACTCAATATAATCTGCACTGCAGACTATGACTATTTCATCCACCGGACTATCCTCAAATGCTTTTATACTATAATAAATCACAGGCTGCCCCAAAAGCTCCATATACTGCTTTGGCATATTACTTTTCATCCGGCTTCCTGTACCGGCTGACAGTATGATTGCTGTGTATTTCTTCTTATCCATATTCTTTATTTTCCTATCCATGATAAATCTGCACATTATGTTTGCACCACGGTGTACCCGGAAGCAATTACAGAATCATTCACCAAGCTTTAGATTCGGAACCGCATTCAGATCAAGTCCGGACCTCTTACCTGCTATAAAATCATAGTATGCCGCCGCACCTATCATAGCAGCATTGTCTGTACACAGTATCGGTGACGGACGATAGAATTTAACACCCTTGCGCGCACACATTTCCTCCATTGCATGACGGATAACACCATTAGATGCAACGCCTCCCGCAATGGCAAATTTGTCCATTTTAAACTCATCAATAGCATTCTCAGCGTGTCCGACCAGCACATCTGTAACCGCCTGCTGGAACGATGCTGCCACATCTGCCCGGTTTATTTCCAATCCTTTCATCCTGCAGCCGTTTAAATAATTGAGTACTGCCGACTTAAGTCCGCTAAAGCTGAAATCATAGACTCCACCCACAATCTTTGCTCTAGGGAACTCTATGCTGTGCGGGTCGCCCTCATGTGAAACCTTTTCTATCTTAGGGCCGCCCGGATAGCCAAGTCCTATTGCTCTCGCAACCTTGTCAAAGGCCTCTCCTGCCGCATCATCCCTCGTACGTCCGAGGATCTCATATTTGCCGTAATCTACCACTCTCACCAGATGTGTGTGTCCTCCTGATACAACGAGTGCCAAAAATGGCGGCTCTAAGTCTTTATTTTCTATATAATTGGCGCTGATATGTCCCTCTATATGGTGCACTCCGACAAGAGGAATGTTTCTTGCATATGCTATGGCCTTTGCCTCTGCCACACCTACAAGCAGTGCTCCTACGAGCCCCGGACCATATGTGACGCCTATTGCGTCTATATCATCGAGTGTCATATGTGCATCTGAAAGTGCCTGCTCTATGACCTGATTAATTTTCTCAATATGCTTTCTTGAGGCAATCTCCGGAACTACCCCTCCATATAAAGTATGAAGAGCTATCTGCGATGAAATCACATTACTTCGCAGATCACGTCCATTTACTACAACTGCTGCCGCAGTCTCGTCGCATGAGCTTTCAATTGCAAGTATTTTAATTTCTTTTTTTGTTTCTGTATTTTCTGTCATTTTATTACACCAATCTTAATTATATTACTCTATTCTGTTTCCGTATCAGAATCTGCCGCAATCTTATAATCTGCCGTGACAGACTGTTTGTAGGTATCCTTTGGATTGTTTGCTGCAAGCTCGTCATCAAAAAGCTTAGTTGTTATTCTTTGTCCCTCCTCAGTCCTCGTCAAACATGAGTTCCACACTCTTTGCGTCCTTTCCAAGATATGCGTTTGCAAAAATATCCCTCACCTGTGGCATATAATCCTCTGCACGGACAAGTGACGGCGAAAAATGTGTAAGCCACAGCTCCTTCACGCCGGCTCTCTTTGCCATGTCTGCTGCCTCGTAAAAGGTCATATGCTTATACTGCTTTGCTTTTACTATCTTTTCCTTTCAGCATACATGCCCTCGCAGATAAAAAGGTCTGATCCCTCTGCTGCCTCCACTATCGTGCCTCAAGTGGCCTTGAGTCCGTACAATATGTTACCTTTATGCCCTTTCTTGCCGGTCCAAGCACCATATCCGGAGTATACACTCTGCCCTCAAATTCAACGGTATTGCCTTTCTGAAGAGGATTCCACAGGCGCATAGGAATTTCTTTTTCCTTTGCTCTTTCCACGGAAAATCTGCCACTACGCTTTATCTCAACCGAATAGCCATAGCACAGCACCGCATGCTTTACGCGGAATGCATGGATATGATATCCGTTCATCTCAAAATATTCATCCTGCTCATTGAGCTCTATGCATTTTATCTCAAAAGGCAGCTCCGGCGCAATCGTCCGAAGTGCAGTGACAACCCTTGTAAGCCCCTTAGGTCCAATAATGGTAAGCGGCTCGGTGCGCTCGGCATTTCCCATTGTAAGAAGAAGCCCCGGCAATCCGCTGATATGGTCTGCATGAAAGTGGGTGATGCACAAAATATCTATCGGCTTGAAATTGATTCCGGCCTCTTTCATCGCAATCTGCGTTCCCTCACCGCAGTCAATAAGTATATTGCTGCCGTTATATTTTAGTGAAAGTGCCGTAAGCCATCTGTTTGGCAAAGGCATCATGCCTGCTGTTCCAAGTAAACACACGTCTAACATAAATTTTCCTCCGCAGTATAGGACATGATGACACCGTCCTCTACCGGATGCTCATATAGATTTTTTCTTATTCCAAGGTTTACAAACCCCATCTTCTGATACAGTGATATCGCAGCCTCATTAGTCACCCTGGCTTCGAGCACAATGCGCTCAACACCTGGCTCTTTTGCCTTTTCCTGCAGGCATCTGATAAGATGCGCACCCACACCTTTTCCTCGTGCTGATTTTTTGACTGCTATATTGGTCAGCTCTCCCTCATCAAATGACACATACGTGCACTGATACCCCAGTATCTCGCCATCCTCCTGTGCCACAAGCATGATATTCTCCGGAAGCCTCATGGCATCCAAAAATCCCTGTCTGCTCCAGGGCTGTGTGAAGCTGTCTTTTTCTATCTGCGCCACCGAGTCTGCATCCTCCGGCTCCATGGGTCTTATTATCATACTCTAAAATCTCTCTCCTTTTCCTGTCTCTCTCTCTCCGCCTGTGATAATCTGAGATACTCAGGCTTATGGTCTGCTGCATTTTCTGCCCTGCCCTGCTCATAGAGCACCTGTCCAAGACATGCTACAGCCGATGCTCTTTGCTTATTGCACATGGCAGGTGCAAAGTCATAGTCCACCTTTACGTGCTCATTAATATAATCCCTGAACACATCCACTCCGTCTCCAAGGAAAATCACCCTGCGGCCGAGCTCATTGATTTGGTCAACTATCTCTTCTATCATCACTACGCACTGCGGTAAAATGGTATTCATCCTGCCATCAGTAAAATCATACAGCCCTGTATAGGTCTGCTGTCTTCTTGCATCCATAAGCGGACACACAACATCTGCGCTGCCCCACAGATTGTATGCTAGTGCATCTACGGTAGGTACAGAAACTATCTGCTTATCCAGTGCCATTGCAAGCCCCTTCGCCGTCGCAGAGCCTATGCGAAGCCCTGTGAACGATCCCGGTCCTGCTGAGACTGCAATAAAATCTATAGTCTTAAGGTCAAGCTCTGTCATCTTAGCCACCTCATCAAGCATCGGAAGAAGCGTCTGCGAATGTGTCTTTTTATAATTTATCGTGTATTCTCCTATCAGATTATCGTCCGATACGACAGCCACACTGGCCACAAGCCCTGAGCTGTCAAGCGCAAGTATCTTCATTATAAAACCTCTTTTATTGTTATTTTTCTATAGTCAAAGCCTTTTTCCAGGTCTTTTTCAATAGTAATCTCTTTTCTCTTCTTTGGGAGTATCTCCTCAATGAGATTTGCCCACTCTATCATCGTAAGCCCATCTCCGTAGAAATAATCCTCATAGCCTATTTCATCCATCTCCTCAATGTCACCAATCCTGTATACATCGAAATGATAAAACGGCAGCCTGCCATCCTCGTACACCTGCACTATGGTAAATGTAGGGCTGTTTATAGGCTCTGTGATGCCAAGCCCCTCTGCTATGCCCTGCGTGAGCACTGTTTTACCCACTCCTAAATCACCCACAAGTGTACACACATCCCCCGGCTTTGCCTGCAGTCCAAGCGTAACCCCAAGTGCATGCGTATCATCTGCCGAAAAGCTTTCTATTACTGTTATATTTTCTTCACTACTCATATTACCAGCTTATACCCTTATCTATTTATTTTATCTTATATCTATTTTGTTTATTTGATTTTCAGTCTGTATTTCTCCAGTGTACTGCCTGCCAGCTCCTTTAACGGCTCATAGCTGTCGCCCAACTGCTCCTTTGAGAGAATGTATGCATTCTTCCTGTTGCTGAATATAAGTATCCTCTTATCATTTGCCACGAATCTGTACACCTGCTCCCACGGAAGCTGCGCCATCTCCTCGCCCTGGCTTACTTTTATGTTCTTTTCATCTATCTCAAAATGCAGTGGCTTTGAGAAAACTTCATTTGTCTTCATAATCATCTTTACCCTGCCCTTGAGTGAAAACGGCACATATAGCAGCACCAGAATACCCACTATAATATAAAGCACCACATACTCCGTATTGCCTTTTTGTGCGCTTAACACTGCTGCCGCAGCCAAAAGCACAGCAAACAGCAATGATATGACACCCTGACTGCCCTTGTACGCCTGCTCTATATTAAATGAATATAAATCTTTTTCTGTTACTTTTACATCAAATTCAAGCTTCATATCCTGCTCCCAACTAAATATTTGGATTTATTATAACATTCCTTTTAAAAAAAGAAAAGAGCGCAATTGACTGCGCTCTTTATGTTTGTGACTAATATATATTGTGTCAGGTATTTTCTCTATCCTCTGCCCTTTAAAACCGGTGACAGTCTCTTGTATATAAGCACTGTGATAAGTGTTGATATAAGTCCCTTTACGATGGTAAACGGAACATTGAATATTAAAAGTGCCTGCCACAGCTTGCCTACTGATGGGAGAAGCTCACTGTAGGCACCAATGATTGCTTCCATTGGCATGAACTTTGTGTATGCAGGATACACGATAAACAGATTCGACGGGAAGCTGACGATTCCCATTACCACTGAACCGACTACAGCGCCGATTATTGCTACCCTTTTTTGACTTTATTTTTCTTGTAGATAAGTCCTGCTGTTGCTGTAAATACTGCTCCAAGAATAAAGTTTGAAAGCTCTCCTACCGTAAAGCTCTGTGTTACTGTACAGTGAAGCAGGTTCTTGATAAACTCTACAATCACTCCTGCTAACGGTCCATATGCAAATGCGCCGATAAGTGCAGGCAGATCTGAGAAATCAAACTTAATAAAGCCCGGCATGATTGGAATTGGGAACTCGAGGTACTGAAGTACAAATGCAAGTCCGCTTAACATTCCTGTGCCGACTAAAAGTCTGATGTTTACTTTTGATTTTGTGTTGTTTGTTGTTACGTCCATTTTACACTCCTTTGATGCTTAAGGAATCCTGAGGATATTGTGAGTGCAGCTATCTAAAATCTGAATAGCTGATTTAAAAAATCCCGGAAGAAAATCTTCCGGGACTTAATATCACAGTGTAATGACACCTAATAATCTTCTCTCATCCAGACTATACTGTCGGCTTCGGAATCACACCGAATCATGCCTTGCGGCTCGTGGGCTGTACCACCGGTAGGGAATCGCACCCTGCCCTGAAGAATTCCTATTTATTTTACAATCGTAACTGTTCAGTACCTTCACAGTTGCGAGTCGCAAGCGCATTAGAATCAGCTACGCTGATGGGCGCTTGCTCCTACATAATATACGTTTTCTTACGAAATATGCGGTACCGCATATTTCTGTACTGAATAGTTACTTACAAACACATGATATGCACTTTATGGCGTTTTGTCAAGGTGTTTTTAATTATCAAGAATAATATTGTCAAAGAAATTATTTTTCTTGCCCTTTATGTAGTGTGGCTTTTTGTTTCTGTTGTTATTATTCTTGCTGCCTGTACTATTTCTATCGTTTCTGCTATTCTTGCCACCGTTATTTCTATTACTTCTGTCAGCCTTGTTGGCAACACTGTCTTTGCCGCTGCCGCTGTGTTCTGACTTACCGGCCTTGTCTGTACCCTGTCCGATTTTCATGGTAAGCTGGATGCGCTGCTTGTTGAGGTCAACGCTCATAACCTGCACATCTACTATGTCCCCTACACTGACAGCCTCAAGCGGATGCTTGATATAGCGGTCACATATCTCTGAGATATGCACAAGTCCGTCCTGATGCACTCCTATATCCACGAAGCATCCGAAATCTATTACGTTTCTGACTGTGCCCTTTAATACCATACCCGGTGTGAGATCCTTCATCTCAAGGACATCGCTTCTTAGAATTGGCTTTGGCATATCCTCACGCGGGTCTCTTGCCGGCTTTTCAAGCTCTTTAACGATGTCACGCAGTGTGATTTCACCAACTCCTGCCTCGTCTGCGAGCGCCTTGTAATCAGATATCTTCTTTGAGATTCCAACTACATTTCTGTTCTTTACATCCTCCATTGTGTAGCCAAGCTTTTCAAGCACTGCCTTTGTGGCATCATATGACTCAGGATGCACGCCTGTGGCATCAAGCGGGTTCTTTCCGTCTGAGATACGCATGAAGCCTGCACACTGTTCAAATGCCTTCGGTCCAAGCTTTGCTACCTTAAGAAGCTGTGAACGTGATGTGAATTTACCGTTTTCCTCTCTGTAGTCCACAATGTTTTTGGCAATGGTCTTTGAGATGCCTGATATATACTCAAGCAGTGAAACTGATGCCGTATTTAAATCTACACCAACCTTATTTACGCAGTCCTCTACAACTCCTCCGAGTGCCTCTGAGAGCTTTTTCTGGTTCATATCGTGCTGATACTGTCCGACTCCGATTGACTTTGGATCAATCTTTACAAGCTCAGCGAGCGGATCCTGAAGTCTACGCGCCATGGATGTGCACTTCTTTGTCCCACATCAAAATTCGGAAACTTCTCCGTGGCAAGCTTGCTGGCTGAATATACTGACGCACCCGCTTCATTTACTATGATGTACTGCACCTTTACCGGAATTTCCTTTAACAGCTCGACAATCACCTGCTCTGACTCACGCGATGCTGTTCCGTTTCCAAGTGAGATAAGAGTGACATGATGCTTGTCTATGAGCTTTTTGATTACGGCCTTTGCCTCCTCGACCTTGTTCTGTGGTGCTGTCGGGTAGATTACTGTGGTATCGAGCACCTTTCCTGTAGGGTCTACGACAGAAATCTTGCAGCCTGTACGGAATGCCGGATCCCATCCAAGCACAACCTGTCCTGCAATTGGAGGCTGCATGAGAAGCTGCTCCAAGTTCTTTCCGAATACCTTTATGGCACCATCCTCTGCTTCCTCTGTCAGATTGTTTCTGATTTCACGCTCTATGGCAGGTGCAATAAGCCTGTCGTACGCATCCTCCACTACCTCTGTGAGTACGGCTGCTGTAGGCGCTCCATCATTTGTGATAACCTGCTTTTTAAGATATTTTATGATATCCTCTGTCGGTGCCTCTATCTTTACTGTAAGGATCTTTTCCTTCTCACCACGATTAATTGCGAGTGTTCTGTGACCTGCCACCTTGGAAAGAGCCTCATCAAATTCATAGTACATCTCATAGACAGACTCTGCCTCCGGATCCTTGGCTGTCGATATAAGACGCCCCTTTTGCATGGTAAGCTCTCTGATTTTTGTTCTGTAATCGGCATTGTCGGATACGTTCTCTGCAATGATATCCTTTGCTCCGGCAAGTGCAGCCGCTTCATCTGCCACGTCCTTTTCTGCATCCACATATTTAGCTGCTTCTGCCATGATATCAACAGACGATTCCTGCGCTAAAATGGTCTGTGCCAGTGGCTCTAAGCCCTTTTCCTTTGCGATTGTGGCACGGGTTCTTCTCTTCGGACGGTAAGGTCTGTACAAATCGTCAACCGCCACCTGTGTCTGTGCCTCAAGGATTGCCTTCTTAAGCTCATCCGTAAGCTTGCCCTGCTCCTCAATGCTTGCAAGCACTGTCTGCTTCTTGTCCTCAAGATTACGTAGATATGTCAGTCTGTCGAAGAGATTTCTGAGCACCTCATCATTTAATGAGCCGGTTGCCTCCTTTCGGTATCTGGCGATAAAAGGGATGGTATTTCCCTCATCTATCAGCTTGACAGCGGCCTCGGCCTGTCCTTTTTTTATCTGCAGTTCTTCTGCAATTGCAGCAATAATATCCATTTTTTTACCTCTTTAAAAAACTTATTCTTTTCGTATTATAAATGAAGTGATACAATAAAATCAACTTTATAGAAAGGAATTTGATTATGGATCCACAAAAATTTGATTATAATCAGGATTATAACTATAATTTCGGCAGCAATTATGGGCCGGGCTTTAATCCCAACAACAATTTCTACAATAAACGCTCACGCAATATGGAGGTTGCAGCACTTGTGCTTTCAATAATTGCCATCGCGTCGTGCAGCTGTATTTATGTGTCTATCATATGCGGCTCGCTTGCCATGATTTTTGCGTTACTGTCAAAAGGCGGTGCCACCTCAATGAGCAGCATGGCTATGACCTCATTCTGGATTGCGTTTGCCGCTGTTGTTATCACTCTTATTATCTATATCGGTTCGTTTGCCGCCATGCTTCACGAATACGGAAGCATAGAGGGTATATTAAAGGAATACCAGAACCTGACCGGTATCGACTACAATGAGCTACTTAAGCAGATGAATACCGCAAAATAATATAAGCATATTTTTGACTATACAGTTTACCACAATAATGGCAAGTGCAAGCCACATATATAATGGCCTGAAGTGCATTCCGATGTGCAGCCTGCCGCGGCTTATCCGCTGCAGTGTCTGTGACAGCATAAACCAGCCTCCAAAAACGGCTGTATACGGCACAAACGGATGGAGTACAAACGACCTTATCAGATGTCCATGCAGCAGCGCAAATGTGGCTCTCGTGCCACCGCACCCCGGACAATAGTAGCCTGTATATGCGTGCAGCGGACACGGAGGCACCTTTGTGAGTATCTGCGTACCGCATACTCCAATCACTGCCGCAAGAGCCGCAAATATAGCTATGCATATCCAGCCCGTTATATAGAAATACCTGTCGATTGTTTCATCTGTCTGCATGATATTAGTGGTCCTTCCTGTGATTTTGTGTAACCATATGAATACAAGTATATGCTATATATCTGACAATTGTCAAAGCATTAATTTAAACATTAACTTAAGCCTAACTTAAGCATTAATTCAAAACTATTATTTCAGGAGAAATATAATGAACCCAAAAAAGAAATCCAAAGAATTAAAAAGAATATCAAGAGAGAACCTGAACGGAAGATACAGACTTAGCATGAGCGTTTTTCTCACTGTCACACTCATAAATCTGTTTAGTGACCTGCCGTTTACCTACCTGCTCGGAAATGTATATGCGACAAAGGTTCAGACCGTCATCTACTACATTGCCGAGGTGCTTTTATCTATCGTGGTCGGCGTGCTGCAGATGGGACTCATACGTTTCCACCTTAATATGGCAAGAAAGAAAGAGTGCCGTATCAGCGATGTATTCTACTGCTTTATGAATCACTCCAACAGATATTTCGGAGCATACATCATATATTATGCCATCTCTATGATTGCAAAGGCGCCTTTCCTTGTAGCAAAAAACTTTTTCAAGCTAAGCGGCGACACTATGGGAATTGCTATCGCTTTATATGCTGCAAGTGCCGTACTCAGCTTTATTGTACTGGTTCTGTTTCCGTTTTACCTGTATCTGGTACTCTCTCGCGATGATTTATCAGTATTTGCATGTCTGACTCATGCCATAAAGCTGATTCGCGGCAACATACTCAGAGTCATCTACATTAACGTAAGCTTCATCGGTATGCTTGTGCTTTGCGTGCTGTCGCTCGGCATCGGCCTGCTCTGGGTGGAGCCTTACTATGAGCAGACCTTTACAAATCTCTTCCTCGATGTGACCGGGGAGCTGCCGACAGTGGACTGCATGGTGTAACAATACCGCAGATGTAGTTCTTAAATTTTATCATAAAAGTATATTAGGTGCGTGGAGTGGGTGGCTTACAGATTATATGTCATCTGCTCGATTTACGACGTGCCGTGTGGAAGTTATATGCCGCCATCAGCAAAAGCGGCGCGGAAAATACTCGTTCAAGCAGCACAACCTGAATTTATATATTGAGGTAAAATGCGCGTTTGATTTTTCGCGCCTAATAAGCTCTGCTGATGGCGGCATTTACTACCACTAGGCTAAGGAGTTATAAGAGCAGGTGACATGTAATCTGTACGCCACCCGCTCCACGCACCCACTCTCAACCTAAAATCGAAGCTCTACATCTGCAGCAACCGGTCCATAATCCTTGACGCAACGCAGCTCTTGTCCATGATTTCAAGCTCTGTGCAGTCGTCAGCCGTGATGAGTGTGACCACATTGGTGTCTGTTCCAAAGCCTGCGCCTGCTACCTTTAGGTTATTTGCCACTATCATATCTGCATTTTTCTTTGCAAGCTTTGCTTTCGAGTTTTCAAGCATATTCTGGGTTTCCATAGAAAAACCGCATATGAGCTGTCCCTTAGCCTTGTGTGCTCCGAGGTATGAAAGTATGTCCTCTGTGCGCTCAAGCTCAATTACAGACTCATATGAGCTGTCATTTTTCTTTATTTTCTCATCAGCCGGATGTGATGGGCAAAAATCCGCTACTGCTGCGGTCATGATGATAATATCCTGTTCAGCAGCCTTTGATTTCACCACGTCTGCCATGTCTGCGGCCGATGTCACATTTACCACATCTACAAACATAGGTGGCTCAACCGATACTGAAGCGTTGACCAGTGTAACATGCGCACCGCGGAGCATACAGTTTTCTGCTATGGCACGCCCCATCTTGCCTGTTGAGTGATTGGTGATAAAACGTACTGGATCTATTTTTTCCTGCGTCGCTCCGGCTGTGATGAGTACATTCTTGCCCGCCAGGTCCTTTTCACAGGCTATTGTCCTCATTATGTAGTTGAAAAGTGTCTGTGGCTCCGGCATTTTTCCTGCACCGGTGTCTCCGCATGCAAGATATCCTTCAGCCGGCTTTATCATCTCAAAGCCGTAGTGTTCGAGCTTTTTGATATTGTCCTGCACAATCCTGTTCTCGTACATATTGGTGTTCATGGCAGGAGAAACAAGCTTAGGACATTTGGCTGCAAGTATTGTGGTGGTAAGCATATCGTCTGCGATTCCGTTTGCCATCTTGCCTATCACATTGGCTGATGCAGGTGCCACCATAAAGATGTCTGCTCTCTTTGCAAGCGCCACATGCTCTACATTGAATTCAAAGTTTCTGTCAAATGTGTCCACGAGGCACTTGTTGCCTGTGAGAGTTTCAAATGTGATTGGATTTATAAAATTTGTTGCATTGTGTGTCATTATGACGTTGACATCGGCGTGCTGTTTTACAAGCATACTCGCAAGGTTTGCTATCTTGTATGCCGCTATACTTCCTGTCACTCCCAAAACTACTGTTTTTTCCTTTTAACATGATTTTCACCTCTGTATAAAACTATTATTATTCTGCAGTCATTTTTTTGTTTACATCGCAAAATGCTTTGTAGCCATCCACAGACTTTGCACTTCTAGCTGCATTGGCAATGGCCTTTGCCATGACATAGGCACTCATTGGCCCCACCAGATTGATATCGGCAGGCACACTGCCCACTGATACAGCATAGATTGAATCTCCGTCTGCCATCGTATGCACGGGTCTGATTGCTCTGCCATAGCCATTGTGAGCCATGGATGCCACCTTGTTGAGTGCGGTCTTGTCAAGCTTTGCATTTGTTATTATTGTACCAATTGTGGTGTTTCCTGTAAACATATTCTGAATCTTCGCCGCTGCCTCAAAATACGCTGTCTCGTCATCAAAAAGCAGCCCATTTTCATCCAGTGCTCCGGCAATTTTCTTATCTGTATCTATATCATATATGTCACCAAGTGCGTTCAGTGTCACCACTGCTCCAACCTTTAGTTCTCCAAGCTGTACTGCATAGGCTCCTATTCCGCTCTTCATGCTGCGCTCACGCCCCCATATATTTGCCGACTGTTGCGCCCATTCCGGCTCCATAATTTCCCTGTAAAAAGGTATCATAAGAAGCGTTCTCACAAGCCTTGTATGCCATTTTGCCATCTGGCCTTGCATTTTTATCACCTATTACCAGGTCAAAAATACACGACTGCACCACAAGAGGAACCTTTGTGACTCCCACATCAAAGCCTATATCGCGCTCCTCGAGATACTTCATCACGCCTCCCGCTGCATCCAGACCAAAGGCAGAGCCGCCTGACAGTACAAGAGCATGGATACCCTTTGCATCTGCCACAGGATTTAAAAGTGGTGTCTCCCGCGAAGCCGGTCCGCCTCCCCTTATGTCAACTCCCGCCGGTGACTGTTTATCAAAAAGAAATACCGTACAGCCGGTCAAGCCCTTAGTGTCCTCGGCTTGGCCTATTTTGAAGCCGCCGATATCCATTATGTCTATTTCATGCATATGTTTCACCTTGTATCATGCCTTTCTTTTAACTCAAATGCTTTTTACCATTCCTAGTCCAACTGCTTATAAAACAGGCGGACCTTATCAGTCCGCCGTACATACAATTTCACATTTATTTTAAATCTATCTGAATTTATTTTGCTGCAATTGGTTTGATAGTATTTAAAACCAATCCAACCAGGTATACGATGATTGCGGCAACTATTGCCTCAATTACTCCGTTAAAACTGATGACTCCTGTGATAACGCCCAGCACCGCGTTTCCTGCCACACCGATTGCATCTGCATAAGCATCCTTGTAAAGCACGAAGATTGAGCCCATTACAAGCAGTGTATTGGTCATGGCACCGGCTACACCTGCATATACAAACGGAATAACCTGTGTGCTCTTTCTGATAAATACAGCCTCAACTACTATAAATACTACAGCTCCGACTGCTATGCCGATTCCTAAAGCGGCTGCCTGTGAAAGTGACTCTGACATCTTGCCGAGGAATGCATATACTCCGAATGCAAGGAATGCTGACATGAGCACATTTAAAACTGTGCCCCAGAGATTTTTCTTCTCTGACGCAAGCACCTTTTTGATGCCTATATATACAAAATAAGGTATAACACCTACTAAAATTCTTGGAACAAATGCTATGAATAAGCTCTTAAATATACCTGAGGTTCCGACCAAGGATGCGGCAAGCACCGGCGAAAATACAAAGGATGAAAGAGTTCCTCCGACTATAGTTGCCTTTAGGCAACTGGTAAATCCGAATACAAATCCAAGGAATGCTCCCTTTTTAGGTCCGCAGAAAAGTGAACCAAGGATTACCGGAATGTGAATAATCGTAGCGTTGATAACTACAAGCGGAATATATCCGAGTGGTGTGAATGCCATGATAATGATAATGGCTGTGAATAAACCTGTCAGTACAAGTTCGTTTGTTTTTGAATTGCGCATTGTTTTTCCTCCTTTTGGTAAAAGCCCATATGGGTCTCGTCCTAATTCTGTTATGCTGTGATTCTGTCACACGGCATAAAAGCGCACATGAAAATTGTATGGCTGCTGGATTCTCGTATGAGTAACCCGCATTTATGTATCATACCACCGTGCAAGAAGTGTGTAAAGCAGTTTTTCGTTATTTTTTTAACAATTTTTTAACAAAATGTGTTGTTGCATTGCAAATCACTGACATATACATCGATGTCTTACATATGCTGCATTGTATCACACAAGCGTGAAAAAAAATCCCCGGACATTGTATAAATGTCCGGGGAAATTATTTATTCTACGGTAACTGATTTTGCAAGGTTACGTGGCTGGTCAGGGTTTAAGCCCTTTCCTGTTGATGTGTAGTAAGCGATAAGCTGACAGATTATAACTGACTCGAAAATCACAAACTCATCCGGTGCCTGTGGGAGTGAGATATGCACATCACAGATTGACTTATCTGTAATATCCTTGTCCTTGCTAAGAAGGATAACGTATGCGCCTCTCGCCTTTACCTCGCGGATATTTGAGATGACCTTGCTGTATACATGGCTCTGTGTAGCAACTGCAATAACCGGAACCCCCTCGCTGATGAGCGCGATTGTACCGTGCTTTAACTCGCCTGCTGCATAAGCCTCAGCATGAATATATGAAATCTCTTTGAGCTTGAGTGCGCCCTCCATGCTTAATGCATAATCAAGTCCTCGTCCTATGTAAAACGCATTTGCAGCATTTGTCATTCTCTTCGTAAGCTGTTCAATCTCAGGTGCCTGTGTGATAACTGACTCAATGAGATTTGGAACCTCCTGCAGATTCTCAATAAATGTCTTTGCCTCTTCCTTGGTCATACGGCCGGATACAAGACCAAGCTTGCATCCAATCAGGTAAAAGCTTGCCACCTGAACTGTGTATGCCTTTGTACTTGCAACAGCAATCTCAGGACCTGCGTGTGTATAAAGTACATAGTTGCTCTCACGGGCTATTGTTGAGCCCTTTACATTTACGATAGAAAGCGTCTTTTTAGTATACTTATTAGCCAGACGAAGTGCCTCTAAGGTATCGATTGTCTCACCTGACTGTGACACAAAAATAACCATTGACCTGTCTGTGAGAACAGGCTGCTCATATCTGAACTCTGATGCAATCTCAACAGAAACGGGAATACCAAACTTGTTCTTTAAAAGAGCTTTTCCGACCATTCCAGCATACATGGCTGTACCGCATGCTACAACTGTTATGTCGCTTATATCCTCGAAGAACGAATCCGGGATATTATCATCCTCAAAACAAGGAAGTGAATCCTTGATTCTTGGAGTGATAGTCCTTGTGATAGCTGTTGGCTGCTCATGAATTTCCTTGATCATGAAATGCGGATATCCATCCTTCTGAGCTGCCGTTACATCCCAGTTTACCTCAAGATAATCCGGCTCAACTTTCTTACCCTCTAAATCCTCCATTTCGATTCCATCAGCAGTCATTGTCATGATAGTGTACTCCGGAAGTATAAAATAGCGCTTTGAATATTTAATAAACGCTGTAAGATCTGATGCAATAAATGCTCCATCATCGCAATATGTTGCAACCATCGGGCTTACATTTCTGACAGCAAAAATCTTTCCCGGCTGATCCTTGAACATGATACAGAACGCAAATGAACCCTGAAGCTCTGCTACTGCCTTCTTAATAGTAGCCTTTGGATCTCCGTCATAGAGCTTGTTGATAAGAGCCGCTGCTACCTCTGTATCTGTCTCAGATATAAGAGAGTCTGCAAGATCATACTTGTTTACAATCTCGTGGTAGTTCTCAATGATACCATTGTGGATGAGTGCGACATTTCCAACCTTGTGAGGATGAGCATTGGCATTGGTAACTCCGCCGTGTGTTGCCCATCTTGTATGTCCGATTCCACAGGTTGAATTGTTCTCATCATCGCAGATAGCTAGAAGATCCTTAACCTTTCCGACGGTTTTGCGAATAGAAATCTTGCCTGTATCCTTAAAATAAGCAATACCTGCACTGTCGTATCCACGATACTCTAACGCTGCGAGTCCTTCCGTCAAAATCTTCTGTGCCTCTAAACGGCCTGTAAATCCTATAATTCCACACATAGTGTTAGATCTCCTTTTCGATATATAATTTTAAATGTACAAATTGTAACTGTTCTGTTCTGAATAGCTACTTGATTTTTATGGTTCTCTCGCTTTGTTTTGATGTCTCCATCATATTTGGTTTGAGATGCGCATCCATATATGCGTCCAGGCATCCGCCGAATTTTCGATAACCTGAAACCTCGTTAACCGGCATCATTTTTACGTACCTGCCGGTGCATGGCGCTAAAGTTTTTAACTTTTCGAAATTCAATTCCTCCACATTTGATTGAACGTTGTTATTCTATCACATTGGGATAAATGCCTCAATTGTAAAATTAGCTGAATTTTTCATAAATGTGTGGGTAAATTTATAATATGCGACTAGATGTCGTAGTATAACAAAGATTACGCTATATTTATGGTCAAAAAAACACAGCACTGCGATAAACAGTACTGTGTTTAAATGTATTAGTAATGTAATTTTATTGCATTATTATGCGATTATGCGTCAGCATTTGCCTCTTTAAGAGCTGCTGTAAGCTGAGGAACGATCTTCTTTAAATCTCCTACTAAGCCGTAATCAGCTACATCGAAGATTGGAGCATCCTCGTCCTTGTTGATGGCGATGATGAGATCAGACTCCTCCATACCTGCTACGTGCTGGATGGCTCCTGAGATACCGATTGCAAAGTAAATCTGTGGACGTACAGTCTTTCCTGTCTGTCCTACCTGATAATCCTGTGCTAACCAGCCGTTCTCTACTGCTGCACGAGAGCATGATACCATACCACCCTTGAAGCATGAAGCAAGGTCACGAAGCATCTCGAAGTTCTCAGCGCTTCCAACTCCACGTCCGCCTGATACAAGTACCTTAGCGTCCATGATGTTCTCTACGTTGCCAACTGCCTTAACGATATCCATGATCTCAACATAACGGTTGTTCTCCTCGAGTGCAGGATTGAACTCGATAACCTCTGCTGCTCTGCCAGCCTCTTTAGGAAGCTTCTGCATAACACCAGGACGAACTGTTGCCATCTGTGGACGGTTGTCAGGACAAGCAATTGTTGCGATTGTGTTTCCACCGAATGCAGGACGTGTCATGAGAAGCTGGTTGTGCTTCTGCTCCTGTCCAGGCATAGCATTGATTGGGAAATCACCAATCTCAAGCTTTGTACAGTCAGCTGTAAGACCTGTCTTAACTCTTGCTGAAACTGTTGGTCCGAGGTCACGTCCGATAGCTGTTGCACCAACTAACATGATCTCCGGCTTGTACTCGTTGATTACTGATACAAGAGCCTGTGCGTATGGCTCTGTTCTGTATGTCTCAAGTGCAGGATTGTCTACAACGATTACCTTGTCTGCGCCGTACTCACCGAGCTCTGTTGCAAGAGCCTTTACGTTAGATCCAAGAAGTACTGCAGTAACCTCTGTATTTAAATCTGCTGCTAACTCTTTAGCTTTACCGACTAACTCAAAGGCGATGTCGCTAAGCTTATTGTCTACCTGCTGTGCGTAGATATATACGCCCTTATATTCTTCTAAACCCATTTTTGGTTCCTCCATACTAGATGATATGTTTCTCTTTGAATTTCTCCATGAGATAGTTTACTGACTCTGTTGGATCAAGGTTAACCTTTTCTCCAGCTCCCTTAGGTACCTTGTCAGATGCCTTAGCAATCTTTGTAGGTGATCCCTTAAGTCCAAGATCTGAATCGTCAACATCCTTAAGGTCAGCTCTGCCCCAGACAGTTACCTCTTTGTCAAATGCATCGAAGATTCCGCCCGGTGTCATATATCTAGGCTCATTTAACTCTGAAAGAGCTGTGATAAGACAAGGCATCTTAGCCTTAACTACGTGATATCTGTCCTCATACTGACGCTTAACGACTACAGAATCTCCCTCAACCTTGATATCCTCTGCGTATGAGATTACAGGAAGTCCAAGATGAACTGCGATCTGTGGTCCAACCTGTGCTGTATCTCCATCGATAGCCTGACGGCCTGTGATGATTAAATCATAATCGAGATTTCTTAATGCACCTGCAATTGTAGTAGATGTAGCCCATGTATCAGCTCCACCAAGTACTCTGTCTGTTACTAAAACTGCATCATCAGCGCCCATAGCCATTGCCTCACGAAGGATTGCATCAGCCTTTGGAAGTCCCATTGTAAGAACTGTAACCTTTGCGCCTGTCTCGTCTTTGATTCTAAGTGCTGCCTCAAGACCAGCCTTGTCATCTGGATTCATGATTGCAAGCATTGAAGCTCTATCAAGTGTTCCGTCAGGATTGAATTTTACTCCACCCTTTGTATCAGGAACCTGTTTAATACATACTACGATATTCATGTATTTGTTCTCCTTTATTTATTCTAAGTAGCTCTACAGTTATGATAGCTCTCTTAACTATCTGAGTAATGAGCCTGAAATAACCATACGCTGAACCTCTGAAGTTCCCTCGTAGATCTCTGTAATCTTAGCATCACGCATCATACGCTCTACATCGTACTCACGGATATATCCGTATCCACCGAATAACTGAACGCACTCTGTTGTAACAGCCATAGCAGTCTCTGCTGCGAATAATTTAGCCTTTGCTGCATCTACTGAGTAAGAAACCTTAGGGTTCTTAGCAAACTCTGCCTTCTTCATTGCTGCTGCGTATACAAGATACTTAGCTGCATCGATACGTGTAGCCATATCTGCAAGCTTGAACTGTGTATTCTGCTGCTGAGCGATTGAACGGCCGAACTGCTTTCTTTCCTTTGTGTACTCGATAGTTCTCTCTAATGCGCCCTCTGCAATACCAAGTGCCTGAGCAGCGATTCCGATACGTCCACCATCAAGTGTATGCATAGCGATTGGGAAACCTCTTCCCTCTTTTCCAAGTAATGCATCCTTTGGAATACGTGCATCCTCGAAGATAAGCTCGTATGTAGATGATCCGCGGATACCCATCTTCTTCTCTTTTGTTCCGAATGAGAATCCAGGTGTTCCCTTGTCTACGATGAATGCAGAGAAGTTCTTCTTCTTGCGTCCACGCTTGTCCTCTGTGATGCTTGTAATAGCAATGATGATGTAAACATCAGCAACCTTACCGTTTGTGATGAAGCACTTAGATCCGTTAAGAACCCACTCATCTCCGTCTAAAACGGCCTTTGTCTGACATCCCTGTGCATCTGTACCAGCGCCCGGCTCAGTAAGACCGAAAGCACCGATCTTCTTGCCTGAAGCAAGGTCAGGAACATTATTTTTTCTTCTGCTCCTCTGTACCGAATGTCATAATAGGATCGATACAAAGTGATGTATGAGCAGATACAATAACGCCTGTTGTACCACAAACCTTTGATAATTCTTCTACACACATAACGTATGTAAGTGGATCACAGCCCTGTCCGCCGTACTCCTTTGGTACAGGAATGCCCATGAATCCATATTTTCCCATCTTAGCAACTGTCTCTGCTGGGAATACCTCTGTCTCGTCAGTCTCCTGTGCAAGAGGTTTAACTTCTGTCTCTGCGAACTGTTTGAAAAGGTCGCGAGCCATCTCATGTTTCTGATCTAAAGTGAAATCCATGATTTATTCTCCTTGAAATTTATAATTTGTTTTCAATTTATCCGAAATAAAGCCAACGAATGGCTTTATTGCTCCTACTGTGCGTCTACAGGTGTCTTTGTGCGGTCTGCATTGTAAACGTAGAATCCCTTGCCGCTCTTGCATCCAAGGTTTCCGCCTCTTACCATCTTGCGAATGAGTGGGCATGCACGATACTTGCTGTCACCTGTCTCATTGTAAAGAACGTCCATGATTGCAAGGCAGATATCAAGTCCGATGAAATCTCCAAGCTCTAATGGTCCCATTGGATGGTTAGCACCAAGCTTCATAGCTGCATCGATTCCGGCGATATCTGAAACGCCCTCCATCTTGATGAAAGCAGCCTCGTTGATCATTGGGATAAGGATACGGTTTACTACGAAACCAGCAGCCTCGTTAACCTGTACAGGTGTCTTGCCGATCTCCTCTGCAATCTTCTTGATTGCATCAACTGTCTCAACAGGTGTGTTAACACCTGCGATAACCTCTACTAACTTCATACGGTCAGCAGGGTTGAAGAAGTGCATACCGATTAATGGACGTGTAAGTCCGTTTCCAATCTCTGTGATTGAAAGTGATGATGTATTTGAAGCGAAAATACACTCTGGCTTAGCAATCTTGTCTAACTCAGCGAATGTAGTTTTCTTAACCTGCATATCCTCGAAAGCAGCCTCAACGATGAGGTCACAATCCTTGCAGAGATCTTCTTTTAAACCAGGAGTGATGCTTGCAAGAATGCCGTCAACCTTCTCCTGTGTCATTTTCTCTTTTGCTACAAGTCTTGCATATCCTTTTGCAATCTTGTCTTTTCCGCCTTCAGCCCACTCCTGCTTAATATCGCAGAGTGCTACCTCATATCCATCTACCTGTGCGAATGCTTTTGCGATTCCCTGGCCCATTGTACCAGCACCGATAACTCCAACCTTCATTTTAATTCCTCCTAAAATATATTATGGTGCAAAAAGCTTTAAGTGCTAAGCCTCTGCAGCATAACTTAATCATATATATATAAACTGATGTGAATAAACTAATTCACACTACAAGGGGATGCACCTGCATCCCCTCATATATCTATTGGCAAAGAAAATTAGTACTTCTCAACGATAGTAGAACATCCCATTCCACCACCGATACAAAGTGTTGCAAGACCTCTGTTAGATCCTCTCTTCTGCATCTCATGTAATAATGTAACAAGGATACGACAGCCTGAAGCTCCTACAGGATGTCCGAGTGCGATAGCACCACCGTTTACATTTACCTTGCTCATATCGAAACCAAGATCTCTTGCTACAGCGATTGACTGTGCAGCAAATGCCTCGTTTGCCTCGATAAGATCGAAATCATCAATTGAAAGACCTGTCTTTGCAAGAACCTTCTTTGTAGAAGCTACCGGTCCAACACCCATGATCTCAGGCTCAACTCCGCCAAGTGCTCCTGCTACCCATGTAGCTAATGGCTTAACACCGAGCTCCTTAGCTTTCTCTTCGCTCATTACAACTACTGCTGCAGCACCATCATTGATTCCTGATGCGTTACCAGCTGTAACAAGTCCGCCCTCTTTACCTGAGCAGCAACGAAGCTTAGAAAGAGTTTCTACTGTTGTTCCGGCACGAGGTCCCTCGTCCTTTTTGAACTCAACGATTTCTTTCTTAACCTTAACAGGTACAGGAACGATCTCATCATCGAACTTGCCTGCTGCGATAGCTGCCTCACACTTCTGCTGTGAGTTTGCTGAGAACTCATCAAGCTCTTCACGAGTGATGCCGTATTTATCACATACATTCTCAGCTGTGATCATCATATGATAGTGGTTGAATGCATCTGTAAGAGCATCGTTAACCATTGTATCGATGATTGTTGCATTGTTCATTCTGTATCCGAAACGTGCCTTTGTCATAGCGTAAGGAGCCATTGACATGTTCTCCATACCACCGGCAACAACGATATCAGCCTCACCGGCCTTGATCATTGTAGCAGCGTCGTTTACACACTTAAGACCTGATCCACAAACGACATTGATTGTGATAGCCGGAACCTCGATTGGAAGTCCTGCCTTGATAGAAGCCTGACGAGCTACGTTCTGTCCCTGAGCTGCCTGGATAACACAACCCATCTTAACCTCGTCAACCATCTCAGGAGCAACACCTGCACGGTTTAAAGCCTCCTTAATTACGATTGCACCTAAATCTGCGGCTGGAGTATTGCTTAATGCTCCGCCCATTTTGCCGATTGCTGTACGGCAAGCACTTGCGATTACAACTTTCTTTGCCATTATATTATCTCCTTTAAATTGTATTGCACATCCGTGCTGTTAATTTTTTAACAAAGTTATTATACTACAAATTTATGTAAAAATCAATTGCTTTTGTTAATAATTTGTCAAATTTCTATTAAACTTTGCATATTTTTCACACGTATTACTTATACTATTCCGTCAGATTAACAAAAACCGGTGCTATTATAACCTGCGGCATGCATACAGGCATAACACATCATATTTTTCATTTTATAAAAAATCCCCGGGCAGCATATCCGATATACTGTCCGGGGATAAAATATATTCTATATACTTTTAAAGATTCTTAACTGTTGCAATATCAACCGGTGTCTTCTTGTCAGAAGCAGTCTCTAATGCATGCGCAAGTGCATTGGCTGTATCCATGGCCGTGATACAGTAAACACCTGTCTCGATTGCATTTCTTCTGATAAGGAAACCGTCTCTTGTCTTGTCTCCGTTACCCTGTGTAGGTGTATCGATTACAAGGTCTATCTTGTGTCCGAGGATAAGATCCATGACGTTTGGAGACTCCTGTGATATCTTGTTTACGCGAAGAGCATTTACTCCGTGCTCCTGTAAGTACTTTGCAGTACTTCTTGTGGCATAAATCTTGTATCCAAGCTTCTCAAAACGCTTTGCAACGCCTACCGCCTCAGGCTTATCGGCATCCTTTACAGTCATAATCATCTGCTTGTACTTAGGAAGCTCGACTCCCGCACCCTCAAATGCCTTGTAAAGCGCACCATTGAAGGTCTTGTCAATTCCAAGACACTCTCCTGTTGACTTCATCTCAGGTCCGAGTGAAATCTCAGCGCCACGCAGCTTCTCGAATGAGAATACCGGCATCTTGATTGCAATGTAATCGGCTGTCGGAGCAAGTCCAGGTGTGTAGCCCATGCCCTTTATTGTCTCACCCATGATGATTCTTGCTGCGAGGTCTACGATTGGAATACCTGTAACCTTGCTGATGTATGGTACTGTTCTTGAAGAACGTGGGTTTACCTCGATAACATAGATGTTGTCGTCCATATCGATAAACTGGATATTAATCATACCAACAACATGGAGTGCCTGTGCAAGTCTCTTTGTATACTCAACCAGAGTCTCTTTTGCTTTTTCTGAGATAGTATGTGCAGGGTAAACTGAGATAGAGTCTCCTGAGTGTACTCCTGTACGCTCGATGTGCTCCATGATACCCGGAATCAGGATATCTGTACCATCACAGATTGCATCAACCTCAATTTCCTTACCCATAAGGTACTTATCTACAAGGATTGGATGATCCTGTGTGATTGTGTTGATGATGCCGATAAACTCTTCGATTTCATCATCATTCCATGCAATCTTCATACCCTGTCCGCCAAGCACGTATGAAGGACGGACAAGTACAGGGTAACCGATCTCGTTTGCTACCTTCTTTGCCTCCTCAGCTGTAAATACTGTACCACCTGCTGCTCTTGGGATACCTGTCTTCTGAAGAATCTCATCGAAGAGCTCTCTGTCCTCTGCTGCGTCTACATCCTCAGCCTTTGTTCCAAGTATCTTGACACCCATCTTCATAAGTGCCTCTGTAAGCTTGATGGCGGTCTGTCCACCGAACTGTACAACAGCTCCGTCAGGCTTTTCAATATTAACGATGCTCTCAACATCCTCAGCTGTGAGTGGCTCAAAATAGAGCTTGTCAGCAATATCAAAGTCAGTTGAAACGGTCTCAGGGTTGTTGTTTACGATGATTGTCTCCCAGCCTTCCTTGGCAAACGACCATGTACAGTGGACTGAACAGTAATCAAACTCAACACCCTGTCCGATACGGATAGGTCCTGAACCAAGTACAAGCACCTTTTTCTGTGGATTTGTCTCTGCCGCCTCATTCTCGCTGCCGAATACTGAGTAGTAGTATGGTGTCTCTGCTTCAAACTCTGCGGCACAGGTATCAACCATCTTGTAGGCTGCCACAATGCCATTGTCGTAACGCATCTTCTTGATATCAGCCTCATCAATATCTGTAAGCTGTGAGATAACATTGTCAGGGAACTCGATACGCTTTGCCTCTTTTAACAGGTCAACTGTAAGCTCCTCTGTCTTTAAACGGTTCTCCATCTCAACAAGTATTGCGATTTTATCGATAAACCAAAGATCTATCTTAGTAATCTCGTGAATATGCTCGTATTTAACTCCACGGCGGAGCGCCTCTGCGATAACCCAGATACGTCTGTCGTCAACAACTGCAAGCTGTTTCTCAAGCTCATCATCTGTAAGACCTGTAAAGTCATAAGACATAAGTGAATCAACATGCTGCTCGAGAGATCTGATAGCCTTCATAAGGGCACCCTCGAAGTTGTTGCAGATACTCATTACCTCTCCGGTAGCCTTCATCTGAGTGGTAAGTGTACGCTTTGCTGTGAGGAACTTGTCGAACGGAAGTCTTGGAATCTTGACTACACAGTAATCAAGCATTGGCTCAAAGCTTGCGTATGTCTTCTGTGTGATAGCGTTCTTGATCTCATCGAGGTGATAGCCGAGTGCAATCTTGGCTGTAACCTTGGCGATAGGATATCCTGTAGCCTTTGATGCGAGTGCTGATGAACGTGAAACTCGTGGGTTTACTTCGATAACACAGTACTCGAATGAGTCAGGATTGAGGGCATACTGTACGTTACAGCCTCCTGTAATCTGAAGCTCGTTGATGATATTGAGTGCTGATGTACGAAGCATCTGATACTCTTTATCTCCAAGTGTCTGCGAAGGTGCTACTACGATTGAATCTCCTGTATGCACACCGACCGGGTCGATATTTTCCATGTTACATACTGTGATGCAGTTGCCGTTGGCATCACGCATTACCTCGTACTCGATTTCCTTCCAGCCTGCGATACATCTCTCTACAAGAACCTCTCCGACACGTGACAGGCGAAGTCCATTTGAAAGTATGTCGATAAGCTCCTGCTCATCGTGAGCAATTCCACCGCCGGAACCGCCGAGTGTAAATGCAGGACGAAGAACTACAGGGTAACCAATCTTGTTGGTAAATGCGATACCATCCTCGATATTCTTTACAACCTGTGAAGCCGCGATTGGTTCACCGATTTTCTCCATGGTATCCTTGAAGGCCTGACGATCCTCAGCCTTAAAGATGGTCTCTGCTGTTGTTCCGATAAGCTTTACTCCCTGCTCATCAAGGAAGCCGCACTCAGCGAGCTCCATGCCGAGATTGAGTCCTGCCTGTCCACCGAGTGTAGGAAGGATGCTGTCAGGCTTTTCTTTTATGATAATCTCTTTTAATGACTCAAGAGTAAGTGGCTCTATATATACCTGATCCGCAATCTGCTTATCAGTCATGATAGTTGCCGGGTTTGAGTTTACCAGACATACCTCAATGCCCTCCTCTTTTAAGGAACGGCAGGCCTGTGTTCCTGCATAGTCAAACTCTGCGGCCTGTCCGATTACGATTGGACCGGAACCGATAACTAATACTTTTTTAATATCATTATTTCTTGGCATTACTGGTTACCTCCCATCATGTTAATAAAGCGGTCAAAAAGATATGCTGAATCCTGTGGTCCAGGGCATGCCTCCGGATGGAACTGAACTGTGAAGATATTCTTGTTCACATACTTAAGTCCCTCATTAGTGCCGTCGTTGACATTTATAAATGCAGGCTCAGCCACATTAGGGTCAAGCTTATCTGTGTCAACCACATATCCATGGTTCTGGGAAGAAATATAAACACGGCCTGTCGCAAGATCCTTAACCGGATGGTTTCCACCTCTGTGTCCGTACTTCATCTTGTGTGTATCTGCGCCTGTTGCAAGTGCCATGAGCTGATGTCCGAGGCAGATTGCAAAAATCGGCACATTGCTGTCATAAAGCTTCTTTATTTCCTTTATAATATCTACACACTCCTTTGGATCTCCAGGTCCGTTTGAGAGCATGATTCCGTCAGGATTGTCACCAAGTATCTCTTCAGCGGTTGTGTGTGCAGGGTAAATTGTAACTTCACAGCCTCTTTCATTGAGTGATTTGGCGATGTTGTTTTTGGCACCGAAATCCATGAGGGCAACCCTCTTTCCTTGGCCCTTTAAAACCTTTTTCTCAGTGCATGTGACCTTGTCAACCACATTGCCTGTAGTATATGCCTTGAGCTTTGGAATAATCTCATCGAGATTGTAATTCTCATTTGTGGTAATCATTCCGTTCATAGTACCCTTTTCCCTGAGAATCTTTGTAAGCGCACGTGTATCAATGCCGGCCACTCCCGGAATATCGTTTTTCTCAAGGAAATCCTGTATAGTACCCTCGCAGCGGAAATTACTTGGCATACGTGACAGCTCTCTTACTATATATCCATCCGGCCATGGTCTTTCCGACTCCATATCCGGTGTGATTCCATAATTTCCGATAAGTGGATAAGTCATTACAACAGCCTGTCCTGCATAGGAAGGATCTGTAAGTACCTCCAGATATCCTGTCATTGATGTGTTAAATACTATCTCACTAATGACTTCCCTTGTTGAACCAATGCTGGTTCCGGTAAATACATTACCATCTTCAAGAATTAAAAATGCTTTCATCTTTACCCTGCCCTTTCGTGTTATACTTTGTAACCATAAGCTTCTTAGCTGCAACTAACCTTACGTCTGCGCAAAAAAAAAGAAGGGCGTCTCTTTTTTCTTTATAAAGTGTAGTTGCATAGTATATCTGCTTAAATTGTAAAAAGTGTATCATAATACAGCCGATTTTTCAACTGTTTTTTGTTACATAAATATGCATATTTATGTATACAATATTAGTTACTGTTCACACCAAAGTATGACCGGCAACTATTGCAGCCCATTAAAACTGCATCTGAGCGTTACGGAGTAAGCCCAGCGCATACCGCATATATCACGCCTGAGACAAATACAAGACATGTGAAGCCAACTGAAATTGCAATAAAAGTCTTATCAGCTATATGTCGCGGTGTATACTCCACCTGATATATGCTTTTTGCTGTCATAGGAACGTACATATCGCCTTGTCCATTGCAAAAGCCTCCCTGATATGCACTCTTAAAGCCCACATGCATGAAGTATTCTGCCGTGTATGCCGGCATTGCATTTACAGACACCTGCATGAGCTTAAGCTGCATGCGTGCATATATCCTGACTCGCTCCAGAAGCTTTTTGCCAATTCCACGTCTTAAATACTGCGGATGTACATACAGCATGGTGATATGCCCCTCGTTTGTCATGCCGCACACTCCGCACAGCACATTGCTATCAAACGCACCAAATACTACAAGAGCACCGGTCCTTTCCTCGTCCGTCAGCCTGTCTGCATCCATATATTCATCAAAATATCGATGACAGTCCAGTGTCCGAAAGCAGCCTCTGATTGCGATATTGTATATACTTACCGCAAAGGCACATGCCCCTTTTATCTCTTCATTTGTAAGTTTTCTTATTTTCATCAGATAGTCTCCTCCACTATTCTGTCTCTAAGCCCGCTATAGCGTCTCTGCTGTGAGTTGTTTTGTATCATCTCATAAAATGTCTGTTCATCACCCACTATGGTAACACATTTCTTTGCTCTTGTAACCGCCGTATAGAGCAAATTTCTGTTCATAAGCATTCTCGGACCGCTCAAAAGAGGTATAACGACCGCCGGATACTCACTTCCCTGCGACTTGTGTATAGTGACCGCGTATGCAAGTTCAAGCTCCTCCAAAAGCTTAAACGGATACTCCACCTTTCTGCCCTCGTCAAAGGATATGGTCATGGTCTCGGCAAAATCATTGATTTCCTCAATGATACCTGTATCTCCATTGAAGATTCCCATGCCCTTATCCACACAAAGTCCGAATTTTGTCCTGATTTCCCACTCTATCTGATAGTTGTTCTTTATCTGCATCACCTTGTCGCCCTCGCGGAAAATCGTGCCCCTGTATTCTTTTTCGCGCTTGCTCTTGTCTGCCGGATTCATATACGCCTGCAATATACCGTTTAGACGTTCCACTCCGAGAAGCCCCTTTCTCATAGGCGTAAGCACCTGTATATCATACTCTGTAGCATTTATAAACTTAGGAAGCTTCTGCTTTATTAGCTGTAATGTAACATTTATTATCTTGTCGGCATCATATCTCTTTAGAAAAAAGAAATCCATGCTCTTATTATCTAACGATACCTCTTCTCCATTATTTATCTTGTGGGCGTTTACTATAATATCGCTCGTGCTCGCCTGACGAAAAATCTTTGTAAGCTTTACCGTGTGGAATGCACCTGAATCAATAATATCCTTTAGCACGCTGCCCGGTCCCACGCTCGGAAGCTGGTTCACATCTCCTACAAGTATGAGTCTCGTACCTGCCACAACCGCCTTTAGCAATGAGTACATGAGTGATATATCAACCATCGACATCTCATCTATGATGATTACATCCGTCTCGAGCGGATTCCTTTCATTTCTCTCAAAGCCAGCTGCGCTTCCTGTGTCCATGCCGCCGTTTAACTCAAGCATACGGTGGATTGTGCGTGCCTCGTAGCCTGTTGTCTCACTCATGCGTTTTGCCGCACGGCCTGTCGGTGCAGCCAGAAAAATATCCATGCCCTCCAGCTCAAAATACTTGATAATAGTATTGATGGTGGTGGTTTTTCCTGTTCCGGGTCCTCCGGTAATGACTAAAAGGCCATTTCTGACTGCTTCCTTCACCGCCTCTACCTGGTGCTCATCGAGCTCCATCTCTGTCTTTTTCTCTATATTTCTGATTGCAGCCTCTATCTCGATATCCGGCACATCATACGTCACATCAAGCTGCTTTAGCATGGCTGCCGTGTTTGCCTCCATATAATAAAAGGTGTTAGCATAAATCTGGGTTATATCATCCTTTAGCTGCATGACAATCTTCCTGTCCATGGCCAGATTCATGTAATGTGCCTCAACCTGCGAGCTTTCCACTCCGAGCAGATATACAGCACGCCTCGTAAGTTCCTCCATCGGCAGATATGTGTGTCCGTCCATGGCAGCCTGCTGCAAAACATACTGTATACCGCTTTTTATTCTAAAATCAGAATCAGTCTTGATGCCAACCCGCGCCGCTATCTCATCTGCAGTTTTAAAACCAACTCCGTCGATATCATCCGCCATGCGGTACGGATTTTCCTTGAGCACGCTGTATATCTCTCCGCCATACTTATTATATATCTTCACAGCCAGATTCATATTGATGCCGTACTGCTGCAAAAAAATCATGGCTTCCCTTAAGTCTCTTTTTGCATTGACCTGGCCCGCAATCTCCATAGCCTTTCTCTGGCTGATGCCCTTTACCTCAGCAAGCCTCTCCGGCTCTTCCTCTATGATGCGGAAGGTATCCTTCTTGAATCGCCTGACAATACGTGCTGCGAGTGCAAGTCCTATACCATGTATGGCTCCTGAGCCCAGATACCTCTCAATAGCCATCTCATCCTCCGGCTCCTTCTCTTCAAAGCTTACTACCTTAAACTGTCTGCCATAGGTGGCATGCTCTGTATACTCACCATGCGCCTCTATATTTTCACCCTCAGCAATGTCCGAAAAAGTGCCCACACATGTGAGCTCCTCCTCGTTCACTACAAGAACAAGTACCGTATACCCGTTTTCTGCATTTCTGTATATTATATGATCAACGTATCCTGTGACTGTTTCGGTTTCCAATTGAACTTCTCCGTATCTGTGTGTTTTTATTGTGACTCTGAATAGTTTTATTTTTTAAATATTATACGCCAGAGCATGCGTATCTGCAATTACTAAGTTTGAACTAAAAAGCCGGTAACCACATGCAAGCATGTCGTAATCTGATTAATCATAAATGAGGGGCAAAATACCTTTTGCCCCTCATATCATTATTATACTATATGTAATTGCGCTTCATCTCATTAACCATACAGGTGTGAGCGGTGTATAAGCCTTTTACCATATTTTTGACCTTTACAGTCTGATTCTGTTGATAACGTTTATCTTTGATGCCTTGTCGGCAAAATCCTTCTCTGTCATGTCGCCTGTTGTGAATGCATACTCGCCGTCAACCACATTCTCAATGTAGTCTACATGTCCGAATACAGCCTCAACCTCGCTCTTTGGTGAGTCAGTTCTCACAAAGAAGCTGTTTACACTGTCATCATAGCTTACAAGTGTGAGCTTCTCAGGCTTCCAGTCAATATAAATATTTGTGTTCTGATGCTTTGTCATATCAACAACATCTGCCACTACAGCACTTGCTGTTGGAAGCTTTCCTGCTCCACTGCCGTAGAACATAGCATCTCCGAGCACATTTCCACGTAAAAATACGCCGTTGAACACTCCATTTACTCCTGAGAGCGGATGTGTATCATCTATCATATACGGTGCAACGAGACAGGTATAGCTGTCACCTACCTTGCGGCTTGAAGCCAGAAGCTTGATTGCACGGTGCATTGCCTTTGCGTACTTAATATCCTCAGGTGTAATCTTTGTGATACCCTCACAGTGGATATCCTCGAAATCCACCTGCTGTCCTGCAACAAGTGATGTGAGAATAGCTATCTTTCTGCATGGATCATGTCCCTCTATGTCGGCTGTAGGATCCTTCTCTGCATAGCCCTTATCCTGAGCATCCTTTAATACCTCATCAAAGTCTGCACCTTCCTCTGTCATCTTTGTAAGCATGTAGTTGGTTGTTCCGTTTAAGATACCTGTGATTTCCTCAATCTCATCTGCTGTGAGACACTTGTTGAGAGGTCTGATAATAGGGATTCCGCCACCGACACTGGCCTCAAACTGGAAGTTCACTCCATGATCCCTGGCAATCTTGATGAGCTCAGCACCCTTTGCGGCAACAAGGTTCTTATTTGATGTTGCTACCTGTTTTCCTGCCTCAAGCATTGCCTTTACGAATGTAAATGCAGGCTCAACTCCTCCCATTGTCTCTACAACTATACCGATCTCAGGGTCCTCTGCAATAACCTTATAATCATGAACTATTTTGTTCTCAATAGGTGTACCCGGGAACTCTCTTAAATCAAGCACATACTTGACCTCGATCGGCTCTCCCGCTCTCTTTGCGATTTTTTCTTTGTTGATTTCTAATACTTCTACGACACCTGATCCAATTGTGCCGTAACCCATGACTGCAATCTTCATCTTTTTGTTACTCCCTGGCTAAAATTTTTACGTAATGTATGCCCTTTAAGGACTCAATCTGCTTTGCCATATCATCCACATCATCCGACTCGGGAAATACATCCACAGATAACGTGAGTGACGCAATGCCATTTACCGGTACACTTTGGTGTATGGTAAGAATATTTGCTTTCGCATCGGCTACCGACTTAAGCACAACGGAAAGTATGCCCTGCTCGTCATCCATCTGAATGACAAGATTCACTGTCTTTCCTTTACGCCCCTCATAAAAAGGGAAAATATCATCCTTATATTTGTAAAAGGAGCTTCTGCTTATGCCAACAGCATCTGTTGCCTCCTGCACAGATTCAAGCTTGCCCGAATCCAGCAGCCTCTTTGCCTCAACTACTTTAAGCAGCACCTCCGGTACAGCCTTTGCCCGTAAAACGAAGTAGTTTGATTTCTCCGCCATTTAGTTACCTCCAAAATGGCCGGTGTGTGTTTGTCACACACCGACATTTGTCCTTGACTCAAAGATTTTAACACAAAGATTACAGCTTTGCAACATCTTATGCTCTTGGTTTTCCACAATTACTGCAGAATTTACCTGTATTTTTTTGTCCACACTCACATGTCCACTCTGTGTTTACAGGTAATGGCTTGCCACAGTTTGTGCAGAATTTACCTGTATTTTTTTGTCCACACTCACATGTCCACTCTGTAATCTCCTGTGGCATAGGCTTGCCGCAATTACTACAGAATTTACCTGTGTTTTTCTGTCCGCACTCACATGTCCAGCCTGACGCATCCTCCTGCTGTGTGGCACCTGAAGCCACTCCTGCTGCACCATTTCCCGGAGCATTCATTCCGGCTGACCGGTTATTTTGTGCCATCTGTGTAAAACCATTCATCATATTGCCCATGGTGCTCATTCCCATGCCGACACCCATGAAGCCCTGCATAGCTCCACCACTGTTGCTGCCTGCATTCTTGACACCCTCTGACATATTTTTGACCATATACCCCTGTGCAATAGATGGATCTGAGAGCATTGCGCCCTCGTTTCTAGTGTTAATGAGCTCCTGAGACTTCTCATCATATGAAAGGCTGGCGATACCAACACTTTGTACCTCCATACCACGCATCTGATTCCAGCTTTCATCGAGACACTTCGCCATATATCTTCCAAGCTCAGATGCCTTGCTTGTGACGAATGAAATTCTTGTACCATCCGCTGACATCTGGTTGATGGCAGACTGTAATGCCTCTAAAAACTCTGACAGATACTGCTCATTGATATCAGTAATCTCCACATGATCCATATTCTTTGGAATAGCCTCTGCATAAAACTGAAGCGGATTCACAATTTTGATAGAATATGTACCATGGGCACGAAGGAAAAGCTCCGCATTATAAAATGTATCATAGTAGTTTATAGGATTTCTCGTACCAAACTTGATTCCCTTGATTTCCTGAAGGTTGATATAATAAACCTTCTGTGACTGTGGTGTCTGTCCACCAAATCTCACACGGTCAAAGGTTTCCTTTAAAGAATCCCCAAACTGTCCGTTGAAAAGTGATGGCATAGATGAATTGCTCACCTTGTAGTAGCCCGGCTCAGCTGTGTAATCCACAATCTTGCCACCATCAACAAGTATCATAAACTGATTGTCATATACATGAATGATAGAGCCGTTTGAAACAATATCGTCAGAGCCTTTTTTATTCTGCCCCCTGTTTACCAGCACACCCCTGGCATAGACTGTCTGGTCGCCTATATTATCCGGCTCAATAACCTCCTGCCATGTATCTGCAAAGCCGCCTCCAATTGCCTGTTTTACTGCCTTAATAATTCCCATTTTCTTCCTCCTTAGATATGGTTGTAATCAACTTCATGAAAGCTCTGCAGCTTCCATACTTTTATATTGACTGGCTCAACATATGAGCCACAATATTCACATTTCTTTGCTCCAAGACTTCTGACCGGAGCACCGCAATTCGGACATGTAGTGCCAACTGCACTACCTATCCCTGCATTATCCAGCATATCTATATCCTGTATGTATACAAGCTCCATATTGTATCTGGTCTGCTTTTTTATACTCTTTATCACCACTGATAAGCTTTCCTGAGGCAGTCTTGTAGTAAAAATACTCAACCGCACTCTGTATACTGATGACGCACCTTCCATCTCTTTTCACATAGTTTGAGATTTCAGTCTGATGCACCCTGATCTCGTCAAAATGCTCTGTAAAGCCAGCTGCTTCATTGCTGTCTATACGCACCTGCACCTGCTGTCTTACCTCATCAGAAGCCTCACGGTCCAGCTTGTAAATATCCTCAGTCGTGATTGCACAAAGTGCTGACACAAGCACTCTTTCTGACATTCTCTTAAACTGTTCCCAGACAAACTCCGGAAAATCCCTTTTTATCTGTGGCTCCATAAGGCGCGTCATGCCTGAAACCGACTTGGGAGTCGTAGAGACATTCTCCCTGATACGATTGATGCCCTCTGTGACATCAGGTGTACCAAGAAGACTTTCAGACAACCGTCTGACTTTAATGTAAACGGTCACTCCGGCAGCTGTCAGAACTGCTAATATCGCCACAGTTATAACTAAACCCACATTTGCCTCCTTAATCCGAACGTGTTGCAAGCCACTTCAGATAACCATTGATAAATATATCTATATTGCCATCGAGCACCGCATCCGCATTACCGGTCTCCACATCTGTCCTGTGATCCTTGACCATGGTGTAAGGCTGAAGCACATACGAACGTATCTGGCTTCCCCAGCCAATTTCCTTGACCTCGCCTCTGATGCCCGCCTCCTTTGCAGCATTCTCTTCCTGCTTTAAAAGATACAGCTTTGCCTTTAACATCTGCATGGCTTTGTCCTTGTTCATATGCTGTGAACGCTCATTCTGACACTGTACCACGATCCCTGATGGAAAATGTGTGATACGGATAGCTGACGAAGTTTTATTGATATGCTGTCCTCCTGCTCCACTTGAGCGGTAGGTATCAATTCTGATATCCTCGTCCTTCACCTCAATATCAAGATCCTCCTCAATATCAGGCATGACATCACATGATACGAATGAGGTCTGCCTTTTTCCCGCCGCATTAAACGGCGAAATACGAACAAGCCTGTGCACACCCTTTTCAGACTTTAGATACCCATATGCATTCTCTCCGTTTACCTGGAAGGTAATAGACTTGATACCGGCTTCATCGCCATCAAGCGAATCGAGTACCTCAAGGGTAAAGCCCTTTTTATCAGCCCACTTCGAGTACATACGAAACAGCATGGCCGCCCAGTCACACGACTCGGTACCACCTGCACCTGCATTGAGCCTCAGAATCGCATTGCATTTATCATATTCTCCCGACAAAAGAGTCTTCATTCTGATACCGTCATATGTGCTCTCAAAATCATCAAGCATCTGCTGTATCTCGGGTATGAGTGACTCATCGTTCTCCTCATAGCCCATCTCAATCATCGTCTCTATATCTTCGTACTGTTCCTTGAGCTTTGCGTATGTAGCTACATCATCTTTCATACTCTTAAGCTCTTTCATCTTGCTCTGTGACTTCTCCGGGTCATCCCAGAAGTCAGGAGCTTCCATTTCTCGCTCTAATTCCTGGATTTTTTCTCTTTATTAGCCAGGTCAAAGTGAATCCCTCACTTCCTGTAGTGGGGCTTTGTAGCCTTGGAGCGTGGACTTGAAATTATCCAACTCTACCACAGAATCACCTCTTTCTTTACATTTTAGACGCTTTGTGGTCTTTAATTACGCTTCCCGCATTCAGGTTGTGGGGTGCGGCCGGCACACAGTATATTCCTCTGAAAAATATGAAGTCAGCCTACGGGATTTTTTTCGGATAGTGTATTTTTTATTTTCACTTTGTTTCATTCATATTTTTGATGGAACCCCGTGGCAGTTCATATTTTTCTTCGGAACATGCTGTGTGCCGGCCGTAAACCTGGGTTTACGTGGTGGGAAGCTGGTTGTGGCACATATTTAAAAGAATATGTTATATGCCATGTTTTTTCGGCCAGCGTCAATACTTTTATTATACAGATTAAATGTGAAAACTGCAACTAAATTTGGCACTTATAATCATGCTTATCATCAAGCTTATTATCATGTCTGTTGCGGGTCTCACCTAACAGTGTTGTGACTGGCAACGATTACAGCCCACTTATCTTCGTGTCTTCATGTTTTCATGTTTTCATTATTTTCGGTTTCACAGCTCCTGCTGTATGCTTCGCATGCGCCACATGTGTAACAAGTGCAATAAATAGCAGCATAATGATACCGCCTGTGGTATCAATCAGCACATCGGTAAACTTGCCGGCTCGGCCGGGAACGAACAGCTGGTGAAATTCATCTGTGCAGGCATATAGGAAGGTCACGCCTATCGGAATCAAAAATCTTCTTCTGCCATGCAAGAACAAAAATGTCACATATCCAAGCAATGTGAGAATGGCATACTCACTCATGTGGGCACATTTTCTAACCGGATAGTCTATAAGCTCTGCCTTATTGAGCAGCTCCTTCTCATCCCAGTGGCTTGCGGTAATAGTATTGACCACAGAAACTATGCGATAGCTGACGCTGCCGCTTAGCTCAGATGACTCGGTATCCGGCTCCGCCGAAAACATAAAGATGACTACCATCCAGCACAGCATGAGAAAGCATGCAATCTTATTTAAGCTTTTCATTCATCACCTCAATCGCTTTCTGAAGCTGCACATCATACTGCATGTCATAGTCTGCATTTGTATCTCCTGTATATTCATAATCGACCTCTACATCAGGCTCGATACCCTTTTTGTGGATATTGTGACCGTTTGGTGTGTAGTACTTCGATGTGGTAATCTTTACAGCATCACCATCGGAAAGATTATAGATAGTCTGTACAATTCCTTTTCCAAAGGTCTTTTTGCCTACAAGTGTGGCATCAATATAACCATCCTCATTGTAATCCTTCATGGCTCCTGCAAAAATTTCAGATGCACTTGCGCTGTTTTCATCGACAAGCACTACGATAGGACAGTCAATCTGTTTTCCATCGTCATCACCAAATGTCTGGATATTTCCGTTTTTATCCTTTGTATACACGACAGTTCCTGCAGGAAGCTTACCAACTGTTTCTGCCGGAAGCAGTCTGTCAACCATTTCTGTCACTGCGGTAAGTAGTCCTCCCGGATTAGCACGCAAATCCACTATAAGGCCCTTCATACCCTGATTTGTAAGTCCGTCAAGTGCATCCTCAAACTGACTTGCCGTGTTTGTCTGAAACTCACTGACCTGGATATATCCTACTCCATTGTCAAGCAGCTTGCTGTCCACTGATGGCAGCTCAACATTTTACGCTCCACCTCAACGTAACTGGGTCAGCCTCTCGCCACGCCTGATTTCAAGCGTAACCTTAGTGCCCTCCTTACCTCTGATTTTGGCAACAAGCTTTGTGAGATCCTCGGATGTTGCCTCGACACCATCAACAGAGACTATTTCGTCATCCTTTTTAAGTCCCGCTTCCTCCGAAGGTGTACCACTGTATACCTTCGAAACTGTCACCTGCTTTGTGTTAGGGTCCTGCTTCAACGCAGCCCCGATACCATAATAAGTGCCTGTCGTGCTGATTTGCAGCTCCTTATACTCATCTGCGGTATAATAAACCGAATAAGGATCATTCAGCCCCTCCATCACACCATGCAGCAGACCGTTTTCCAAATCATCCTTATCGTAATCCTCATAGTAGTACTCATCTATGTAGTTCGCTAGCTCATCGATTTTCTGCACGGTCTTGTCGTCAAGCACATCTGCGCTTTTTGCAACGGTATGCACGCTCCTGCCTGTAATCATTGTGTATGCAAAGAGCACGATCAATCCAAGCACAATGGTGGTCACTATACCTGTAGCAATCCCGACACCGAACCCATTTCTAAAGCCTTTTCTATGAGGCTTTTTATCGCTCATATCTGAATTATCATCGTATTCTAAGCCGTTGTTGTTTGAATTATCCATTTCAGTCCTGTCCTCTCTATACAATATTTGAACTTAAAACAGCCTGTCTCCGATCGGAGCCAGGCCGTCATAATTATTATTATACTCTTAAATGTTTCCGAATTGTGAATCGGCTTCCCAAAAAGCCAATTCCAACGCCCAGTATAAGCGCTACCGGTACAAGTGTAGAGAAAATCTCCTTTGTCGGGATAAATGTCATCATATTTCCTATAAAACTAAACTTATTAGCAATATATGCACAAATCCTTCCATACATGACACTGAGCAATCCCAGAGGAATCGCTGATCCTATCAGTCCAATGAGAATACCTTCTACCACAAACGGAGACCTGACCAGAAAATCAGTCGCTCCGATAAGCTTCATGATAGCTATTTCCTCTCGTCTGACCGCAATACCCGTAGTAACTGTGTTGCTTATAAGGAAAATCGCAACACACAGAAGAATCAGAATGATACCTCCCGATACATAACTGATAAGCTTATTTAAATCGGTCAGTGTATTGGCCACATCCTGCGACTGGTTTACCTTTCTGACGCCCTCCAGACCCTTGATATAGTTGACAAGAGTCTGCTGCGCAGAGACATCATTCAAATAAACCTGCAGATTTGCTGAATTACTGAGAGGGTTATCATCACCAAAGGAAGCTGCAGCATCATCGTAGCCCTCAAAATACTCCTTCTGGTAATCACTCCATGCATCGGCCGCTGACTGATAATCCACCTTGCCAACCTCAGCCCTCTTTTCTATCTGGGCCTTGTCCGCTTTTATTACGTCCTCTGTAGTGCCCTCATTAAAGAACACTGTGACAGCAACACCCTCCTCAGCTGCTTAACCATGCTTGAGAAGTTCGTCACAACTATATAAACAGACCAAACATAAAAATACAGGCTGCCATTGTCG
>ENA-OQJV01000006-OQJV01000006.1-human-gut-metagenome-genome-assembly--contig:-NODE-6-length-38239-cov-2.811529_pt1 | contig 38239 bp, 46 predicted proteins | sample MGYA00242616_ERZ504783 | MGnify/ENA primary metagenome ERZ504783 (study PRJEB26092, sample SAMD00036360) | human gut metagenome | host: Homo sapiens | study: EMG produced TPA metagenomics assembly of the...
TCGCACCCATATGCTGTACTTTTTAGCTAAGCATATGGGTGCGATATTTTAAATAGATACTACAGTGAATGTACATCCACCACTTTTCCATCTCTCCATATTCTGTCGAGATCATAGAACTGTCTGTCTTCTTTAGAGAACAGATGCACGATAATATCCTGATAGTCCATGAGAATCCATGTAGAGTTGCCTGTTCCCTCCACCTGCTTCTGATGCACTCCGTTTGTATACATAGCCTCATCCACAGCATCCTCCATAGCTGTGAGCTGATTTGCTATTTGTTTCCGTTGCAAGTGAATAAAGTATCTGCTATAGAAGAAACCTCTCCTATGTCGAGAACTGTGATATCCTCTGCCTTTTTGTCTTCAAGTGCTTCCACTATCTTTTTAACTAAATCGATTGTCTGCATAGCAGTTATTCCTCCCTGTTGTCTCTGTATTTAGCATAATAATTGTAAGTAATCTGGGTAGTCGGATCTATTGCTCCACTCTTTGTGTTAAGAAAATTGATTGTATCATACAATATCTCTGCAACAGTCCTATCAAGGTCTGAAAAAGCAAGCTTTCTTATCTCTTCAAGCCTAGGTGCTTCACATCTGTTTGGCTCAATATAATCTGCCACAAAGAGTATTTTGTCAAGGAGCCCCATATCTGCTTCTCCTGTAGTATGCACTCTTATGGCATGCAGTATCTGCGCATCCTTAATGCCATACTCTTCCTCAGCCAGCACCATGCCTGCCTTTGCATGTAACAGACCCGGGTTTGATATCTCTACCTCTGTTATGTCTATATTTTTCTTTACACAGAGTCCGATTTTTCTTTTCAGTCGAAAGACACTTGGCACAATCATGAAGCAGGCCTGCAAGCATTGCCTTTTCTATCGGATAGCCGTTTGCCATGGCAAGACAGCCGGCAGTATACATCACTCCGAGTGTATGCTGATACCTTTGTTTATCAAGGCTCTTCTTTAGTCTTTTTCTTTATTTCTTTTACTTCCATACTCTATCACCTGTATAAATTATTAGCCTGTATATATGACATAACTGCAGCATCCAGAAACATTTCCGCTCCTTTAGGACTCCTATACCCGTCTGCCTGCGACTTGGCACGTAGCAGTCTCCTGACCTGAGTAGACGACACATCCATCCTGTCACACTTTAAAAGTCTTATATCTGCCCAAAACTGTTTTTTGATATGTGCAATCTTTTCCTCCATCTGCTGCTTTGGAAAATTTTCCCTCACCATAACAAGGATTATTGCTGTTTGGGCTATTATCTCAGGCTTCATCCATGACTCAAAATAGTCCAGAGAATCTCCACCCATGATGAAATACAGTTCATCCTCCGGATAAAGCGCCTTTAGCTTTTGGAGTGTCACATACGTATAGCTGGTGGACTCATCCTTTATCTCAATATCAGACACCTCAATACCGGGCACTGCTTCTGATGCCAGCTTACACATATTGTACCGGTGGCTAAATGCTGTCATTGCATTCTCAGTCTTGTTCGGCGAGTGACCTGACGGAACAAGCAGAATCCTGTCAAGAGAATACTCTTCCATCGCCTTTTGTGCCATGTATATATGACCTTTGTGTATCGGGTCAAATGCCCCACCAAAAATACCCTGTTTTCTATGGCTTATTCCGGTAAGCTTAATCTTTGGATTTTCTTCGCAGGACGGTAAAAATCATTTTTTGCCTATTACCTTAACCACTGCAGAGTGTGTTCTCTCACCGATTACACTTGCAATCTCTCTTGGATCATCGATGCAGTTTTTAAGAACTGCAACCTTGATCAGCTCCCTCTTTTCAAGTGCTGCATCAAGAGCCTCGATGATTTCCGGAGTAAGCGATGCCTTTCCAATATTGAAAATAGGATTAATTGTGCTTGCAAGGCTGCTTAAATATGCACGCTGTTTACTTGATAAATTCATATATACTCTTCTCCTTACTTGTAATAATCAAACTCGAAATCATACATGCGGACAGTATCTCCATCCTCGATGCCCATATTTTCAAGCTCCTTGATGATACCCTGCTCACGCAAGAATCTCTGGAAAAAGGCAAAGCCATTCTCCGAGTCCATATTTGTGTATCCGAGCATTTTCTCAATCTTTGGACCTGATATCTCATATGCACCATCGGCTGCCACCTCAACCGCGTACGGCTCATCCTTAAAGAATGAAAGTGCAGGATCAATCTCCGGCTCATATACAGTAACCTCTTTAGGACAATTTGCAAGCAGGTCCTTCACCTCGTACAAAAGCTCCTTAAGGCCCTTACCGCTTACTGCGGATATCGGGAATACCTTTATGCCCTGTGGTTCGAATTCGGCTCTTAAGGCCGAAATTACCTCATTTTCGTCTCCTGCTATGGCATCTATTTGTTGGCGGCAATGACCTGTGGCTTTTTGAGAAGCTGTGGATTGTATGCTTCAAGCTCCTTGTTTATTCGCCTTGATGTCAGCAACCGGATCACGGCCTTCAGTACCGGCAGCATCAACCATGTGTATCATCACCTTAGTACGCTCTATATGACGCAAAAACTCATGACCGAGTCCGATGCCCTCTGATGCTCCCTCGATAAGCCCCGGGATATCAGCGATTACGAAGCCAAAGCCCTCATCCATATCAACCACACCAAGATTTGGCTGTAATGTGGTGAAATGATAGTTGGCAATCTTTGGCTGTGCATTGGTAACTCGTGACAGAAGTGTTGATTTTCCTACGTTTGGAAAGCCTACAAGCCCTACATCCGCTATTACCTTTAGCTCAAGCTGTACCTCGATTTCTATTGCATCCTGTCCCGGCTGAGCATATTTAGGAGCCTGCATGGTGGATGTGGCATAGTGCTGGTTGCCCTGACCGCCTTTTCCGCCGCGCAGGATCACCTGCCTTGTATTGTCACCGGACATATCTGCTATGACTTTTCCGCTTGCTGCATCCTTTATGAGTGTACCCTCCGGCACCTTAAGTATAAGATCCTCACCATTCTTTCCGTGGCAGTTCTTTTTGCCGCCCTCCTGTCCGGGCTCTGCTGCAAACTTTCTTCTGTGACGATAATCTGTCAGGGTGTTGATTCCCTTATCCACGAGAAATATAACGTCTCCGCCCTTTCCACCGTCACCGCCGTCCGGACCACCGTTCGGCACGTATTTTTCACGGCGGAACGATACATGGCCATCTCCGCCTTTTCCTGATTTTATGATAATTTTTGCACGATCTGCAAACATAATTTTCCACCTCATGCTGAATGTCTGCATAAAACACTCAGTATACTTTATAACAAATCATTACTATGCTATATCTGTTATACTATATCTATATAAGACACAGTAATAACAAAATGATATAAGGGTCAAAAGGTATTTTGCCCCTCATTTATGATTAATCAGATTACTACATACTGCTAATTTACAACATAAAAACCCCGGCTAATAAAAGTCGGGGTTTAAATCTTATTCGTTCACTACTGGATATACGGAAGCCTGTTTCTTATCTCTTCCAACTCTCTCAAATCTTAATACGCCATCAACCTTAGCATATAATGTATCATCTCCACCGATACCAACGTTTGTACCAGGGTGAATCTTTGTACCACGCTGTCTGTAAAGAATATTACCAGCTTTTACGAATTGTCCGTCTGCTCTCTTAGCGCCTAATCTCTTAGACTCAGAGTCACGTCCGTTCTTTGTAGAACCAACTCCCTTTTTATGAGCAAAAAACTGAAGGTTCATATTCAACATGTCTTACACCTCCTTGAAGTCTAGAATGATGTACTCATTCCCATAGTCTCTTTGTATTCCTTTTAGTCCCAGAATCATGGAATCCATAAGCAGTGCAACATCACCTGTCGCCGGCTTGTCAAGTCTGTAGTCAATCATACCTGTCTCTTCGTCTGTATCAAGGCTGTACTTAGCATGACACAGCTCTTCAGCGGAATTGATGAAGTTGATCACCAGCGCTGAAACCCCGGCACAGATTATATCATAACCGGAATCTGCAAAACCTGCATGTCCCTTTGACTTAAAGCCCATCTTATGTCCTTTTGAATTCTGATAAACGGTTATAGCTATCATTATCCGTTAATTTTTTCAATCTTAACCTGTGTGAAAGCCTGTCTGTGTCCGTTCTTTTTGTGATATCCGGTTTTTCTCTTGTACTTGTAAACGATAACCTTTTTAGCTCTGCCTTCTTTAACTACAGAAGCCTCAACTGTTGCACCTGCAACTGTTGGATCTCCAACCTTGAGATCATCTCCGCCTACAACTAAAACCTGATCAAAAGTAACCTTCTCACCAGCTTCAACGCCAAGCTTTTCAATGGTAATGATATCGCCTTCAGATACTTTGTACTGCTTACCACCTGTTGCTATAATTGCGTACATATGGCACCTCCTATTTATCATTACTCGCCAGTTACGGTGTTGCGAAAGTCGCAAACTTATACCTCACTGTGCGGCATACTCCAGTATATTAGCATAGAGCCATCTATTCGTCAAGTGTTTTTTCTAAAATTTGTTTAAGAGATTTGTGGACCTTTTTTCTTGTCAGCTCCACCAGTCCAAGCTTCGTGATATCCACAAAGGTACAGACTGTATTATCGTCCTTTATATACCGTTTGAGCGCTTCAATAAGCGTATCCTTTGATGCCTCAGACTTCATATTGATGAAATCAATTATTATCATGCCGGAAATATTTCTGAGCCTAAGCTGCCTGGCTATCTCCTTTGCGGCCTCCATATTGGTCTTTAATATGCTATTGCTCCCCGACGATATATTCTTTGCACTGTTTACATCTATAAAGGTAAGTGTCTCAAGCTGTTCTATTATGATGTTGCCACCACAGTCCAGCCATACCCTGCGCGAGGTCAGATTATCAATCAGCCCTCTTATGCCATAGAGTGTTGACAGGCTGATAGCTGAATCGTCATATCTCATTATCTTTTCAGGAGCATGGTCATATATACCGTACTCTGTAAGAAGACTGTCATATATGTCATCGCAGTCAGTCTTTATCCACTCCACCGTGGCAAAATCAATTGTCTTCATTAAAAGCAGATAATCGCTCATCCCATGATATACGCATGAATAGAGCGCCTGATGCGAAGCCTTTTTTATTATCTGATTATATTTCTGTGCTACAGAATACGCATCTTGCGAAACAGCTTTATCCTCCACATTTTTGGCATTAGTTCTGACTATGATGCCATAGCCCTCTTTTTCGTGATCTGCACAACTTAAAAGCACAGCCTTACGTAAAAGAACCGCCCTTTCCTTATCCAGCTTCGATGAAACACCTATCTGTGTATCAAAATTGGTGAGAATCACATTGCTTCCGAATATAGAAAGCTTTGTTGTGACCACAGGATCCTTTGTCTTTAGCGCATCCTTTATGACCTGCACAAGTATCTCATCGCCCTCACACAATCCTTCTTTTTTTGATTTTTTGTTTGTGTATACAGGATTTTTTGCATCATTTAGCGAAAGATAACAGCTTTTATTCTGCGCAATAGTCACAAATGCCGCATTTATGCCCGGCAGTATCTTATTTACCCTTGCCGCGTATATATTGTTTATTATCGTATCCTTCTCGGGAAGTAGCTGGAAATCCTTATAATTTCCATTTTCATCCATCAGTGCATACACTGTGTATGTATTATTATTTTTTACTGTTTTAGTCAGAATAATTCTGTTCATTATGAGATTTCTTCTCCCATGTCAAGCAGACAAATGAGTGTTCCATCGTCTTTTCTTGCATACACTTCCTGCCTGTGGATTTGTATGGCAAGCGGATCATAAGCAAGGCCGCACTTTTCGTATATGGCTTGAAGCACAAACTCAGGCTTTATATTGTCAATGCTTCCTGTTGATACCTGCATGAAAAACTCAGGCTTTTTGTTATTTTCCATGACTGTAAGCTTGTATACAAGAGGCTTTATATCTACCTCTCTCTCACTCTTTTTAGTCTTTTTCATCACAACAAAGGATGGCTCGTCAAAAAAGTGCTTATCTATCGCTTCCTTCCACTCCTCTATGGTGTATGGGCTCTCATAGCCATCCTTGAAGCTAAGCACATAGTCTGCAGCCGCAACAAGCGACATAGCCTTCTTTGCATCATCAGGCAGAAGCACATAGCCTGTCACCTCGACTCCGTCCACCATCTGGGCATTTAAAGCCGCTATGCTTTTTTCTGTAGATTCTGTTGTATTTACATCTATGTCAAAGTACTCACCATCACTTGTGATGCCCACTCCAAGCGGAGCCGCAAACGACATAATCTGGTGAGCAGAATACCCCTCTGAATAGCGGATATCAATATCTGCCCTTCTGACCGCCTTCTGGAAGTATCTCATCATATCGAGATGTCCTATAAACTTCATGCAGCGCCATTTTTTAAACTCACTCTAATTTTCATAGCAGACACCTCCTCCATAGCTCTTTGCACCGCAGGCAGAGCACCTCATGCGGCAGTTAGGAGTGACTGTCTCCTTATGGGCTGTCTCCCACTCTCTTATCATAAACTGCTTTGTCACACCTATATCGATAAAATCCCATGGGAATACTTCATCTAAAGGCCTTTCTCTCATCGTGTAGAAATCCGGATCCAGTCCGCATTCCTTTATCGAATCAATCCATCTGTCATAGTCAAAATACTCTGTCCAGGCATCATAATATCCGCCCTTTTCGTATACCTTTACTATCGCATCGCAAAGCCTTCTGTCGCCTCTTGCCAGTATACCCTCAATCACAGTGACGTATGCCTCATGCCAGTTGTATCTGATGCTCTTTCTGTTGAGCTGTTCCTTTACATGGTCATTTACTATTTTGGCTCTGCCCAGGTACTCAGATGGCTCATACATTCTCGCCCACTGAAATGGTGTAAACGGCTTTGGCACGAAAAATGATGTACTTATCGTAATCTGGCATTTTCCGGCTCTCTTTCCTTTGGAACGGTATCATAGTACAATGCCGCAACATCGTTTGCAAGCTCAGGAATGCCCCTCATATCTTCCTCTGTCTCCGTAGGCAGACCGAGCATGAAATAAAACTTCACCTTGTTCCAGCCGCCCTCAAATGCCTGTTTTGAGCCGTTCATGATATCATCCACGGTAAGGCCCTTATTAATGACATTTCTAAGGCGCTGTGTACCGGCCTCAGGCGCAAAGGTCAGACTGCTTTTTTTCACATCCTGCACCTTCTGCATGATATCGAGCGAAAACGCATCAATTCTGAGTGAAGGCAGGGAGATATTTATCTTCTTTTCCTTGCAGATATCAAGCAAAAATGTGATGAGCTCGTCAAGCTCCTTGTAGTCGGATGAGCTTAAGGAGCTTAAAGAAATCTCCTCGTGTCCTGTATTTTTGATAAGAGCCGCTGCAACGTCCTTTAGGTGGTCAACCTTTTTCTCACGGTTTGGACGGTAAATCATACCGGCCTGACAGAAACGGCAGCCTCTTATACAGCCACGCTGTATTTCAAGCACCATTCTATCCTGCGTAGCCTTGATAAAAGGCACAACCGGTGCCTCCGGGTAAGTTGAGTTCGTCAAATCTACCTGCACCTGTTTTTTTATCTTTACAGGAATATCATCATACTTAGGCTTCATACAGCAAATTGTTCCATCCTCATTGTACTCCACCTCATACAAAGCAGGTACATAAAGGCCCTCAATCTTTGCAGCCTCATGTAAAAACTCTTCCCTTGAAAGACCATCAGCCTTTGCCTTCTTATAAAGCTCAAAGAGATTGCCATACTGTGTCTCTCCCTCTCCGATATAAAATATATCAAAGAAGTCTGCAATCGGCTCCGGATTGTAGGTACATGGACCACCTGCAATCACAATAGGACAGCCTTCCGCTCTATCCCTTGAACGAAGCGGTATCTGTGCGAGGTCAAGTATCTGCAAAATATTTGTGTAGCACATCTCATACTGCAGCGTCATGGCTACAAAGTCAAAGTCTTTTATAGGCTCCTGCGACTCAAGTCCGAAAAGCGGTATATTCTCCTGCTTCATGATTTCATGCAGATCAGGCCACGGAGAATAAACTCTCTCGCACCACACGTCATCCATGCGGTTGAACATATCATATAATATCTGGATTCCCAGATGTGACATACCAATCTCATAAACATCAGGAAAACACATCGCAAAACGTATATTTACCTGCGATGTGTCTTTCATTACTGAGTTGAACTCATTCCCGATATATCTAGCCGGTTTGTCTACCTTCATAAGTATCTCATCACTTAAAGCTAGTTTTCTCATATAATTTCCTCTAAATAATTATTGTGTTTTAAGGCTATCGCTGTGCCAGCTCCCCTGCGATTTCTGCCCATGTGATATTTTTCTGAGCCATAAGAATCATGCAGTGGTACATAAAGTCCGATATCTCAAACTTCAAATCATCACTGTCCGGATTTTTGGCTGCAAGAATAATCTCAGTGCACTCATGTCCGAGCTTTTTTAATATCTCATCTATGCCCTTTTCCATGACAGCATTGGTGTACGAGTCCTCCTTTGGATTCTTCATACGGTCAACTATCACCGCATAGACTGATTCAAGCACTGTAAGTGGATTCTTCTCCACATACTCCTTTTTCACGATATTATTGAAAAAGCAGGTCCTGTTACCAGTGTGGCATGCAGCTCCCACCTGCGAAACCTTCGCAAGGATAGTATCATAATCACAGTCCGCTGTCAAAGACTTTACGTACTGTAAATGTCCTGATGTAAGTCCTTTGGTCCAAAGCTCATTGCGGCTTCTGCTCCAGTAGGTCATGCGTCCGCTGTTTATCGTAACATTGAAGGCCTCCTCATTCATATAGGCAAGCATGAGCACCTGCTCGTTGCGGTAATCCTGCACTATGACAGGCACCATGCCGTCAGAATTAAGCTTTAAATCAGACCATTTTAAGTCGGGAGTAAAATTGTCAACAAGTATTCCTCCGTCAGAAAGCTTTGTCTTTAACGCCATGATATCATTTTCAGGATCATTTATAAACTCTCCTGCAATGCCTCTTAGTGTTTCACGCTTCATGACATCAATTATTTTATCCATGTCAAACTGCGGCATATAGACCACATACGGTGTGGATGTGAGATTCTCAAGCGCATCTATTATATCTATATTCAAGACCAAAAGCTCATGAAAGGTATCCTCTATCTCCTCCTGATGCTTGAAAATATAGTCTACATTGCTGATTGACAAAAGAATTTTATCCTTGCCAAACTTCTCGCTTGCCACATTTGCAAGCTCAAGGCTTGAATCCTTTGTGGCATTGAATATGACCTGTAAACAGCCTGCATACAGCAGCTTTTTCACGTCCTCTATGCGGTTGATATTGCCTCCTGCGCACACCTTTATGTCGATATTTCTGTTTATATTTTCTATCGTATGTATGTTTTTCTCATGCTCATCATCATCAGTTGAAAGATCAAAAATAATAATCTTGTCTATGCCACTGTCATTGTAGAGCTGACACAGATTGTAGACGTCGCCCATAACTGTCATATCAGACGCTGATTTCACGGCCTGGCCGTTTTTTAAATACAGTGTAGCAACGATGTTCTTAAAACCAGTCAAATTACAAACTTCCTTTCGTGGACATCACGTCCTTTATTCTGCTATCATAGGTGCAGGCATCGTCAAGCGCCTTGGCAAATGCCTTAAACATAGCTTCTATCATATGATGATTATTTCCCGGTGTCAAAACCTTTATATGCAGGTTCATCGCAGCAGAGTAAGAAACGGCATAGAAAAACTCTCTCACCATCTCTGTATCCATATCTCCGACTCTCTCGCAGGTAAACTCACCGTCAAACTGCAGGTACGGTCTGCCTGATAAGTCAATGGCACATAGTACAAGCACCTCATCCATCGGTAAAATAAAGCTTCCAAATCTCTTTATGCCCTTTTTGTCTCCGACAGCCTGTGCTATGGCATTGCCAAGCACTATGCCGCAATCCTCTATAGTATGATGGCAGTCCACATTTAAGTCACCGTCGCATGTCATATCGAGGTCAAAAAAACCATGCTTTGAAAAGCCCTCCAGCATATGGTTAAAGAAGCCTATGCCTGTGTCTATATTTGATTTTCCGGTTCCGTCTATATTTAAACCGACCGAAATATCAGTCTCTTTTGTTTTTCTGCTAAGCTTAGCGCATCTATCTGCCATTTCTTACTCCTTTGACTAATCCTCAAATCTAACCTTGATTGAATTTGCATGTGCCGTAAGCTTCTCACACTCTGCAAACTGTTCAATATCTGTATGTATTCTCTCAAGTGCTTCTCTTGAATATGAGATGATGCTTGACTTTTTGATAAAGTCATCTACAGATAAGGCTGAGAAGAATTTTGCTGTTCCGTTTGTAGGCAGAACATGGTTTGGTCCTGCAAAATAGTCTCCCAAAGGCTCTGATGAGTACTCTCCGATAAAGATTGCTCCCGCATTTTTGATTTTTGTCATGACTGAGAAAGGATCTCTTGTGACAATCTCCATATGCTCTGAAGCGATATCGTTTACTGCATCAATTGCCTCATCCATATCCTCTGCAACAAGTATATATCCGTAGTTTTCAAGAGATTTCTCAATGATTTCTTTTCTTGAGAGGACCTCAACAAACTTATCAACTTCCTCTGATACTTTCTTTGCAAGCTCCTCACTTGTTGTGATCAAGATAGCTGATGCCATCTCATCATGCTCAGCCTGTGAAAGTAAATCTGCTGCCACATAGCGTGGATTTGCAGTCTCATCTGCAAGCACCAGAATCTCGCTAGGTCCTGCGATTGAATCAATGCTGACATATCCAAACACAGCCTTTTTGGCAAGGGCAACAAAGATATTTCCCGGTCCAACAATCTTGTCTACCTTTGGCACACTCTCTGTACCAAATGCCATTGCAGCGATAGCCTGTGCACCGCCTACCTTGTAGATTTCATCTACTCCGGCTTCGTTTGCAGCTACAAGTGTGGAAGGATATACCTTGCCGTCAGCTCCACATGGTGTACACATAACAATCTTTTCAACGCCTGCTACCTTTGCAGGAAGCACGTTCATCAGTACGGATGAAGGATAGACAGCCTTGCCGCCCGGCACATATACTCCTGCCTTTGCTATAGGTGTGACCTTCTGTCCTAAAATGATGCCGTCCTCTGTTGTAAACCATGAGTTCTGCAGCTGCTTCTCGTGATATTTTCTGATATTTATAAGAGCCTTTTTTATAACGGCAAGAAGCTTCTCATCGACAAGCTCATATGCTTCCTTTATTTCTTCCTCTGTGACACGGATATTTGATGCATCCACATCCGCCTTGTCAAATTTCTTTGTGTATTCAAAAACAGCCTTGTCACGGTTTTCCTTTACATTGTTTATAATCTCATTTACCGTGCTCTCATACTCTGTATAGTTGTTAGGGCTTCTCTTAAGCAGGCTCTCCAATATGTTCTTCTGTGAATCCTTTGTAAGTTTTAAAGTTCTCATTACAGCCTCCGTCTAAAATCATGTATTGATATAAATTATACGCTATTTGATAACAGTCTTCAAATCACTTATGAGCTTTGTGATACGCTCATTGTCCATCTTCATGCTGACCTGGTTTACCACAACCCTCGCAGACAGCGGACAGACCTCCTCAAGCACGGTAAGTCCGTTCTCCTTAAGTGTAGTTCCGGTCTCTACTATATCACAAATCACCTCTGAAAGTCCAACAATCGGAGCAAGCTCTATTGAGCCGTTTAGCTTTATAATCTCTACCGTCTGATGCTTTTTATTGTAGAAATAATCCTTTGCGATATGAGGATACTTGGTGGCAACTCTTATCTGCTCATGATGCTGTAAAAGCTCCCTTGCGCTCTCCGGTCCGCATATACACATGCGGCATTTTCCAAAACCTAAATCAAGCACCTCGTATATATTTCTGCCCTCCTCGAGGATGGTATCCTTTCCTACCACACCGATATCGGCAGCGCCATACTCCACGTATGTAGGCACATCAGGTCCCTTTGCCAGGAAAAATCTAAGCTTAAGCTCCTCATTTACGAAAATCAGCTTTCTGGTATCCGGATCCTTCATCTCCTCACAGGTGATGCCTATCTGCTCAAAAAGCTGCAGGGTCTTCTTTGCAAGTCTGCCCTTTCCCAGGGCAAAGGTTAAATATCTGTCATCACTCATCTTTTATTCCTCTATAAACTCTACTCTGTTTATACGGTTGTCTACCGCATATGAAGCATAGTCCTCTTTCGTTTTATTTTTGTCCTTAAGCACCATCTGTGTATTTACCCCATCTCTTCGAAGCTCCATAGAGCGCTTGATTGCCGCATGGTATGCAGCCTCCTCAAATACTATAAGTGATGAATTCTCAATGACAGGCACATCAATATCCTGACGGCTTAATGCTGCCATGAGCTGATCCACAACAATTGCAAAGCCGATTGCCGCAGCGTCCTTTCCAAAGTGTGAAAGCAGCTTGTCATAACGGCCTCCCTTTACAATAGGCTCTCCTGTACCATATGTGTAGCCCTGGAAAATGATACCAGTATAATATGTGTAGTCACTGATAAGTCCAAGCTCATACGAAATATATTTCTCGATGCCGTATGCCTTTAAATATTCTCTAAGCTTAAGCAGAGTATCAATAGATGATAATATCTCATCATATCCCTTCGCAAGCTTTAAAGCCTCCATAAGCTGCTCATCCTGTAAATCGAAATTGTCTAATAGTCCAAACAGCTTCCTTAGCTTGTCGTTCATTGAAAGACTGTCAACAAACTCCTCCACACCGAAGAAATTCTTATTTGCTATGAGCTCTCTTAGTTCTTCCTCCTGCTCCCCTGACAGCCCTGCTGCCTTTGTGAGACCGTAAAAGAACTGCGAATGTCCGACTGAAATCTGGAAATTCTTAAGTCCGCTCTCAAGCATCGACTCAACTGTCATCGAAAGTATCTCGGCATCTGCAGAGATAGAGCCGTCACCTATCAGCTCTGCACCGCACTGTGTGCTTTCCTTGAGCCTGCCCTGATAATCCGATGAATTGATAAAAGTATTGCCAAGATAACACAGCTTGACAGGCATATCGTCCTCTATATAGTACTTAGCCGCACTTCTTGCAATAGAAGGTGTGAAATCAGGACGAAGGACAAGCGTATTGCCCTCCTTGTCAAAAAACTTGTATAAATCCTTTGAAGGGGTTGTTCCGACGTCGCTTCCAAAAATATTAAAAAACTCAAACGTAGGTGTCATGATATCATGATATCCGTATTTTAAAAGTGTACGATGCAGCTTATCCTGCAAATACAGCTTTTTTTTGCATTCTCCGTTATATATGTCTCTTACTCCGTCCGGAGTGTGTAATAATTGATTTTCCATAATCTGTAAAATCTCGCTTTCATGTAGTAAAGTGTTATCGTGGTAATATGCTACCATACGATAGTAATACTGTCAAGCCCTGCAATTTAAGTCAAGCTGAAGTGCGTTCAGATACGGCACAAGTATTCCGGGCACCTCCGGGAGGAAAAATGCCGGCTCAAGCTCCTCATAGCGGAAGCTCTTTCTGCCGCCTTCTGCAGCTCTATCCCAGAATTCCGTCAGCTTTTTAAACGTGAGATAATAGTATTCGTTCCTGTGTGTGTACGATATAAGGATAAATGCAACACCATCCTGTTTTTCAAAGCATCTCATAAACTCTACCTGATGCTCATGTATATTGGCAAGGGGAAACGTGTCGGTATTACATTCTTTTGCATCAAAGCATACCGGGATTCCCTGTACAGCGCCAATATAGTCAACCGTACTCTTCTGCTCGAAATAAGCCAGTGTAATGTGTCTGGTTTCCGGCTCCATCTTTATAGGTGTAATCGGAGTGGGAATCTTTTGTATGAGAGCCAGGCCGTTCTCCCTGTATTTTTCATTTGTCTTGTTTATCATGTCCTCTAAGGTCGAGCCTCTTAAGCCTCTTGAATTCCAGGTTGCCATATCGTTTCTATCTTCCTTAATACTGTAAGCTATGCGACGTAAAGTAAATAATGACGGGATTAAATCCCCACCCTGCTCCATATGTCAGGCAAAGCCGCCTCTATATATCTGCCATCAGGCAAAATCACATGGTGCGCATGCAAAAGCTGGCTGGTCACATGATAATTTCTTTGTAAAAAGCATTAATCCTTTTATCACCATACTTCATATCACCTATGATCGGATGACCAATTGATGACAGATGTGCCCTGATCTGATGGCTTCTTCCTGTAATGAGATGCACCTCAAGAAGCGTTGCTTTATGGCACGAAGCACTCATCTCAATTGTCTTAAGAGGCCTGTAGGCAGTCTTTATTGGCAGTGATTCATCACTTATGGGTTCCTTGGTTATCTGCACCTTATTTACAGCCTCATCCTTTGTCAGAAAGCCCTCTATGGTCATAGGCTCATCAACCTCTCCTGCAACAAGCGCCATATAATACTTTTCTGCGGTTCTGTCCTTAAGCACCTGTGACAGGTACTGCAGTCCATGAAGCGATTTACCCATCAGAATCAGCCCCGATGTATTTCTGTCCAGGCGGTTGCACACCGATGGCTTAAAGCTCTTATATGTGTCAAAATCAAGCTTTCCCTCTTTTATCAGGTATCCGATAAGCCTTTCGTTCGCAGAAATATCAGTCTCCTTTGATTTCTGCGACAACATATTAACTGGCTTGTTTGCAGCCAGTATATCATCATCCTCGTATACCACACCTAGTCCATCAGGCTTTAGTGCACCAAGTGCCTTGAAATTCTTCATCAGACTGTCCTCATTGACGGAAAACTTAGCAAATGTATCATCTGACAGAAAAATCTTGATTTTGTCGTCAACTGACACAATTTCTGTGCCTGACGCTTTCTTATCATTCAGTTTTATGTTCTTCTTCCTGAGCATCTTGTAAATAAAGCCCATGGATGCGTTTGGAAGTATCTTTTTAAGGTATTTGTCAAGCCTCTGGCCTGCCTCGTTTTTACCAGCTTTAAATTCTTTCATTGTCTTATCTTGTATATTATCAAATATCTGCTATTAACTATCTATCTTTTCTTCTTGTGGACGTTTCTGATTGTTTTCTTTTTGTTGCGCTGTTGCCTGCGGTGTTACTTCCGCTTCCGTTTTTCCCTCGTTCCGTTACATTTTTCGTGGTTTTCTTTACACCTGCATTCTTGCCGCTGCCATAGCTGCTGTTTGAATTTTTATCAGACTTAGAAGTTTTTTTGTCCCAGCCGCCATCAGCATGCATTTTCCTAGGCTTTATCAGGCACTTTTTGTCAAATCCGATTAAGTCCTCCCTGCCGGCCTTCACAAGTGCCTCGTGCACGAGATCGTAATTCTTTGGATTGCGGTACTGGATGAGCGCCCTCTGCATAGCCTTCTCATGCGGGTTAGTTGTGACATACACCGGCTTAAGTGTTGCCGGGTCAAGCCCTGTATAGTACATGCATGTAGAGATGGTAGACGGTGTCGGATAGAAATCCTGCACCTGCTCAGGCATATATCCCAGATCGCGCAGATACTCCGCAAGCTCTATCGCTTCCTTAAGCGTTGAGCCCGGGTGTGAAGACATGAGATAAGGCACAAGATACTGCTCCTTGCCTATCTTTTTATTCATATCCTTGTATGCCTTCACAAAGCTGTTGTATACCTCTACACTCGGCTTTCCAAGCCTGCTCAAAACAGCATTGGAGATATGCTCCGGAGCCACCTTGAGCTGTCCGCTGACATGATACTCACACAGTTCACGAAGAAACGTCTTGTCTTTGTCATACATCAGATAATCAAACCGGATGCCTGAGCGGATAAACACTTTTTTCACCTTTGGCAGTGCACGAAGCTCTCTAAGCAACTGTATATAGTCGCTGTGGTCAACTATCAGGTTATTGCACGGCTTAGGAAACAGACACTGCTTTGTAGGGCACGCTCCCCTTGTGAGCTGCTTTTTACATGCCGGCTGCCTGAAATTGGCTGTAGGGCCTCCAACATCATGGATATAGCCCTTAAAGTCCTTATCCTGCGTGATAAGCTTTGCCTCTTCTATGATTGACTCATGGCTTCTCGTCTGGATTATCCTGCCCTGATGGAAGGTCAATGCACAGAAATTACAGCCTCCAAAGCAGCCTCTGTTGCTGATAAGAGAAAACTTCACCTCGCTTATAGCAGGCACTCCGCCTGCCTCCTCGTAGCTCGGATGATAAGTCCTCATATAAGGAAGCGCATATACCTCATCCATCTCCTCCTGCGACAACGGCTTCTGCGGTGGATTCTGCACCACAAGCGTAGAGTTGTCATATGGCTCTACGAGCCTCTTTGCACAGAAAGGATCAGTATTGCAGTACTGTATGTAAAAGCTTCTTGCAAACTCCCTCTTGTCCTCTTTTATAACGTCATAATCCGGAAGCTCAATCGCATCATATATGATATCCCTGTCCTTTGTCTTGAACACGGTACCATCTATAAACGTAATATCCTTTACATCCATACCACTGGCAAGCGCATCCGCTATCTCGATGATGCTTCTTTCTCCCATGCCATATGAAATGAGATCCGCACCGGAATCTAAAAGAATTGAACGCTTGACTTTATTTGACCAGTAATCATAATGTGCCATGCGCCTAAGGCTCGCCTCGATGCCGCCTATTATGATAGGGAGTTTTTTTATAAGTATGGCGTATCAGGTTACAGTACACAACGGTCGCATAATCAGGTCTCTTTCCCATCACGCCACCCGGTGTAAAGGAATCCTTTGCTCTTCTTTTCTTTGAAACCGAATAATGGTTTACCATGGAGTCCATATTACCTGCCGAAACCAAAAAGCCAAGGCGCGGCACCCCGAGTATGGATATAGACTCATCATCCTTCCAGTCTGGCTGTGAAATGATGCCGACCGTATAGCCATGTGCCTGCAGCAGCCTTGCAATTATTGCATGTCCAAAGGACGGATGATCCACATATGCATCACCGCAGACATACACAAAATCAAGCTGCTCAATGCCCTCATCTATCATATCCTGTTTTGAAATTGGTAAAAACCATTACTCATATCATACCTCATAATTAAAAATTATTTTATTTGCCGGATTTTATCTGCATAAGCATATCCGTTTCAGCCTGTGTCAAAGCTCTGTAAGTCCCTGTTTTAAGATCATCAGGCAGCTTAAGCGGTCCCATGGATATTCTCTTTAAATAGATTACCTTCTTTCCAAGCGCCTCAAACATCCGCTTGACCTGATGGAACTTTCCTTCTGTTATCGTAAGCTCAATCTCAGATACGCTGCCACTTTTTTTAATAACAAGCTCCGCAGGCTTTGTAGGTCTTTCCTCGCCTATATCAATGCCCTCTTTAAACCTGATGATATCATCCCAAGTCACCTCACCATCAATACGTGCGTAGTAAGTCTTTGCCACGTGCTTTGAAGGGCTTAAGAGCTCGTGCGAAAGCGCTCCATCATTTGTGATAAGTAAAAGCCCCTCCGTGTCTATATCAAGCCTTCCGACAGGAAACAGATCATCATGCACAGCATCCGTGATATAGTCCATGACTGTATCATGCACATTATCACAGGTCGCAGAAACACAGCCTGAGGGCTTATTAAACAGGTAATATTCATACCTTTGATACTTAACTATTCTGCCGTTAACTGATACCTCGTCGGCATCAGTATCTACCTTTGTCTCAGGCTTTGCGGCCACCGTGCCATTTATGGCTATCTGTCCGGTCTTTATAAGCTTTTTTACCTCAGAGCGTGTGCCAAGCCCCATCTCTGATAAAAATTTATCTAATCGAATCATATTGATATTTCTCTCCACATATACTGTCACATGAGTAAAAACAAACTTAAAAAATTACTGTTTATCGCTTTTATACTGCTATTTTGTATTTATTACATATTGTTTCCGGCACAGGTAAGTACGTGCGCTAAAGCAGGCATAATGCTATGGTTCAACCAGATATTTCCGCTTCTGTTTATATTTACGATTTTATCTAACCTGATTATCTCAACAAATGTACTGCAAAACATTCCCCAAAAGCATATCATGCTTTTTACATACATAATAGGCATAATATTTGGATTTCCGATAGGAGCAAAGCTCACAGCAGATTTTTGTTCGAAAGGATACATAGATAAAAATCACAGGGAAATACTGAGTGCACTGGCAAACCATTTCAGCCTTCCCTTTATCATTACCTATGCACTGTCCGAGCAACTTAACATATGCAGCCACTACAGCATTTATCTTGTGTCACTTTATCTGCCATCTGCTATAGGAATGATAGCTATGCTTTCGATTAACAAAAACAGAAGCTTAAAACAAAAAATCCCGGCTCAAGGATTTAAGCTTAACATGCAAATCGTTGATGCCGGAATAATGAAAGGGTTTGAAACCCTTATAAAACTCTGTGGATATATTGTATTGTTCTCTATAGTCTCACGTATCCCACAGACCATAGCCCAAAAGGCTGACTGCAGCATGCCACTGTCGGCAGACATAATAGGTGCCTTTTTTGAAACCACAAACGGTATCGGCATAGTCTGCGGTCTATGCATTCCACGCACCCTGTCAATAGTGCTGTGCATTGCACTTCTGTCATTTGGCGGTGTATCATGCATGGTCCAGACCAAATCAATATTCCGGGATACAGGCTTTAGGCTTTACAGATACATACTGCTTAAGGCAGCCATGAGCATACTCTCATGCCTGTTATGTATTATCCTATTTCGCATCCTCATCTGAATCGGAAATATTGGTGATTTCTATGTCATCATCAGATGTATCTGAAGCTGCCTCATTGTCAGACGACTCTGCTCCTGCAGCTTCATCGCCATTCTCTTCCGGTGGGAAAAGCTCTGCTCTGTTTGCTGCAACAACATCCTCAAACTGCTGCAGTGAACTTATAAGGCTGTCATATCTGGCCTTTGAAGTCTCAATAGAGCCTGTTAAGATGTCCTCAATGCTCTTGAGCTGGCTGTCCGTATATGCCATGGCACTCATTCTGAGATTATTTGCTTCGTTTGTGGCACTGTCAAGTATCTCCTGTGCCTGCTTTGTTGCAATCTGCACTACCTCATTCGCCTGAGCATATGCCTGCTGCATAATCTGATGCTCGCTGACAAGCTCATTTGTCTGAATCTGAGCCTGCGCGATTATCTGATCAGCCTTCGCCTGTGCATCAGCAAGGATAGCCTCCTTATTGCTGATGATCTTCTGATATCTCTTGACCTCCTCAGGGGTCTTTGTACGAAGCTCTGAAAGAAGCTCCTCTAACTGTTCACGATTGACAAGAATCTTGTTTCTTGAAATAGGTGACGGCTTGCAGCCATCAATATAGTCTTCGATTTCTTCAATAATCTGTTCCATTTTACTGCTCATAAATACTGTCTCCTTACCTGGTAATATTGTATTTGGCATAAATTCTATCAATGAACTGTTCAGGTACGAACTTTGATATATCTCCTCCGTATGATGCAAATTCCTTGACAATTGTAGAGCTTAAATATGAATAATTGAGGCTCGAGGTGAGAAAAACCGTCTCTATTTCCGGATTCTGCACTCCGTTAGCCTGTGCAATCTGCAGCTCATACTCAAAATCTGTCACTGCACGCAATCCTCTTATTATGATTGTTGCATTGATTTTCTTCATGTAGTCAACTAAAAGTCCTTCAAAGCCCCCTACCCTGACGTTTGGTATGTGTGCTGTCATTTCCTTTATCATACTAACACGTTCTTCCAAAGAAAACAACGAGTTTTTTGCACTATTATTGAGTACTCCGACAACCAGCTCGTCAACTATTTTGGCTGAACGCTCTATTATATCCAGGTGTCCAAATGTCACCGGATCAAAGCTTCCCGGATAAATTCCTACCTTCATATTGTATCTCCTATGCACGCTTTATGAAAACATGCTTGTTTGTCTTATAAATTTTTTCTTTGACTATCTCATAGCCAAGCTCTGTGAGATAATCAAAATCAGTATCGTTTGAAGCCTCAACCACGATAAGTGTATCATCCTTTAATATATCGCTGTCCGAAAGTGTAATAAGCACTTCCTTTTCAAGCTCCTTATTGTATGGCGGGTCCATAAACACGATATCAAATTTGTATTTGCCCTCAAGAGTACGTACTGCCGTGACAGCATCCGTCATCATAAGCCTTGAGACTTTATCAAACTTTGTAAAATGGATATTGTCCTCGATGCATGAAGCGGCTTTTCTTGAATTCTCCACAAATACAGCATAGGCTGCACCACGGCTTAGTGCTTCAAGCCCTATCTGTCCGCTTCCCGCAAACAGATCTAAAAAATATGCTCCCGGAACATCAAACTGCATGACATTAAAAAGAGTCTCCTTCGTCTTGTCAGTAGTCGGTCTTGTATCTTTTCCCTCAATAGTCTTTAGAGGGAGGCTTCTCGCCGTTCCTGCTATTATTCTCATACTTTTCTCCCTGTTATAGTCTATTTCTGGTCCTTTAAGACTTCCTTATTCTTTGCAATATAGTCAATAAGCGAAACAACTGTGAGCACAAGTGCCACATATATGAGGATTGTTCCAAGGATATTTAACCAGCCAAGCTGCAGATTGATATTAAAAATAATAACAATAACCATAAGCATCTGGAAGGTTGTCTTAAACTTTCCCCAGTAGCTTGCTGCAATGACGATTCCATTGTCTGATGCAACAAGTCTGAAACCGCTTATGATAAACTCTCTTGCAATGATAATAAGCACAACCCATACAGGGATAAGCTTTAAATCAACAAGGCATATCATTGCAGAGCATACAAGCAGCTTGTCTGCAAGCGGATCCATAAATTTGCCGAAATTGGTAACAAGATTGTATTTTCTTGCAATTTTTCCGTCAGCCATATCGGTCAGACTTGCAATGATAAATATCGCAAGTGCTATATAATTTCCGTATCCGTCAAAAAACGGTGAAATAAGGAAAAATACAAAGAACGGAATAAGTATCACTCTTAAGATTGTAAGTTTGTTTGGTAAATTCATTTTACAAGTTCTCCTATCAAATCATATTCATACGCACCGGTCACCATAACCTTGCATATATCGCCGGTCATAAGTGTCTCATCAGTGTTGATGAATATATATCCGTCAACATTCGGTGCATCTCTGTATGTACGGCCGATATAAGCATTTTCATCAGCCACCTTGCCCTCTATGAAAACATATAATTCTTTACCCTTTAGTGTCTCTATTTTTATCAAAAATGACCTCTTCCTCAAGCTCCATGACATCAGCCTGCCAGTCAGCCTTTATATCCTCATCTATCTGGTCAGGCATTGCAGCTGCCTTTGTGCCCTCCTCCGGAGAATACGTAAAGGCTCCCAGACGGTCAAACTCCATATCATTTACAAACTGCATAAGCTCCTCGTGATTATACTGTGTCTCACCCGGGAAGCCACATATGAGTGTGGTCCTTAGTGTGATATCAGGTATTCTCTCACGCAGCATTCTGATACGCTCCATGAGCTCAGCCTTTGTTGTTTTTCTGCCCATGCGCCTTAAAATATCGTCATTGCAGTGCTGGATTGGCATATCCAGATAATGGCATACCTTCTCATCCTTTATCATGGACTCTATAAGCTCATCGTATATCTCCTCGGGATAGCAGTACATAATCCTTATCCAGAACAGCCCGCTTATCTTATTGAGCTCATCTAAAAGCTTATGAAGTGACTTCTCACCATACAAATCCACTCCGTAAAGTGTGGTCTCCTGGGCAACAAGTATAAGCTCTTTTGCTCCCTGCTCCACAAGGCTCTTCGCCTGCTCAATCAAATCCTCCATCGGCACACTTCTGTAACGGCCTCTGACGGAAGGAATGACACAGTAGGTACAGTTTTTATTGCACCCCTCTGCTATCTTAAGGTAAGCGAAATGCCCTCCTGTGGTGACAATACGCTTTGTCTTTATGCTGGGAAGGCCCTCTAAGGTGTGCAGATTGCTGTATCTGTGTTTTTCAAGTGTCTCATGGACAGCTTCAACTATAGTATCATATGAATTGGTGCCAAGTATGGCATCAACCTCTGGGATTTCCTTAAAAATCTCATCCTTGTATCTTTGTGCCAGACAGCCTGTCACAATAAGTGATTTGCATTTGCCTGTCTCCTTATACTGAGCCATCTCGAGAATTGTATTGATACTCTCCTCCTTTGCATCACCTATGAAGCAGCAGCTGTTTACGATAATGATATCAGCCTGCGTCTCATCATCGGTCATCTCAATGCCGTCATTTGCAAGCATGCCTATCATATACTCTGAATCCACAAGGTTTTTATCGCATCCAAGCGAAATAAATAATAATTTCATAGTACCTCTCAAATGTAAGTATTTACAATTAAAGGGAAAGACAAAACAGCCTTTCCCCTCCTAGATTAAGCCTCTTCGCCTTCGTTTAAATCCTCATCATCTGAGACGATTCTGACAGCTCCCGTGTACAGCTCCTCTACAGCAATAGATAATGGCTTATTGCACTTAGGGCGTGCGATAAGTGGTTCTGCACCATCAATAATCTGACGTGCACGCTTTGCTGCAGCAATAACGATAGAATAACGGCTGTTTACTACCGGCTCTTCACCTATCTCTACATTGTTGTTTACTACCTTCATTAACTCTACATACGATGGATGTATCATATTATTTATCTCCTTTCGAAAAGCTTAAAAGCTCTTTTCTCATTTTATTTATAAAATCTATATTTGATGATACCAGATAATCCTGATTCTTTTTTGTGTCGTCAGAACTGTGGATGATGTCATTCACAAGCTCTACACAATCGTCAAGCTTATCATTTACCACTAAATAATCATATTTCTCTATGCCTAAAGACTCCTCATATGCTCTTGAAAGTCTCTGTTCACAGACCTCTTTGGTCTCTGTGCCTCTTCCTACAAGCCGATCCTTAAGCTCATCTGCACTCGGCGCTGACACAAACATAAGCACCGTATCAGGAAACTGCTTCTTTATCTTTAAAGCTCCCTGGATTTCTATCTCAAGAATCACATTCTTTCCGGCGCTAAGCTGCTCATTGACATATGACTTTGGTGTGCCGTAGTAATGATCTACATACTTGGCATACTCAAGCAGTCCATCTGCCTTTATCATCTGTTCAAATTCTTCCTCTGAGATAAAAAAATACTCTCTGCCATTCTCCTCACCCGGCCTTGGACCTCTGGTCGTGGCTGATACGCTCAGTGCATAATCATCACCATGCTTTGCCATAAGCTCCTTCATGATAGTTCCCTTTCCGGAACCCGAAAAGCCTGAAAAAACAACTAATTTTCCTGTGTTACTCATCACAATCTCCTAAAATTACTCAATATTTTGAATCTGTTCCCTGACCTTTTCTATATCAGTTTTAAGACTGATGCCTGTGTCAGAAATCTTAAGATCATTGGACTTTGAAAGGATGGTATTCGCCTCACGGTTCATCTCCTGTGCGAGGAAATCAAGCTTTCTTCCCACACTGCCACCGGCATTTAACGAATCCTTCATGGAAAGGATATGGCTTTTGAGCCTGACTGTCTCCTCATCCACACAGATCTTGTCCGCAAAAATAGTGACCTCCTGGGCTATTCTTGAATCATCAAGCTGATTGTCTGCAAGCAGCTCTCTTAGCTTTTCCTCAAGACGCGCACGGTATTCGACAATAATCTGTGGCGAACGCTCCTCAATGAAATCAACATATGATACCATATTATCGAGCTTTTCGCAAAGGTCTTTTTTAAGATTTTCTCCCTCGCGCACGCGACTTTCAACAAATGGCTCAAATGCACCGCGAAGAGCCTTCTCAAGACTGCTCCACAGCTCATCCTCATCTACAGGCTGCTCCTCCATCGCAAATACCTCCGGATATCTCGACAGCGTGCTCACTCTTATATCATTCTCCAGTCCGAATTCCTCCGCCATCTGATTCAGATACTTAAGATATTCTCCCGCGAGAGCCTTATTATACTGTAATGAGAGATTATTTTCTGTAAAATCCTCATATGTGATATAAATATCGACCTTGCCACGCTCTATGTACTCCTTAAGCAGAGTCCTTATTGCACTCTCGAAGAAATTGAGCTTTTTAGGCATCTTGATATTGACATCCAGATATCTGTGATTTACAGATTTTACCTCAACTGTAATCTTACGGCTTGCATCTGCGTACTCGTATCTGCCAAAGCCGGTCATACTTTTAATCATAATTTTTCCTTTCGCATATGCATAGATGAATTTATTATATAACTCCTTGAGATTTTCGTCAAATATATTATAATATAAATATTCATGATTATAAATATTCAGCACCTTAGAATATTTACAGGAAATAAGGAGGAACATCATGGCTTTAGACGGAATAGTCATTTCAAATATAGTTGCAGAGCTAAACAGCACGATACTAAACTCAAAAATCAGTAAAATCGCAGAACCTGAGGCAGATGAGCTGCTTCTTACCCTAAAGGGACCAAACGGCTCGTTCAGGCTTTCGATGTCTGCAAGTGCATCGCTTCCATTCATCTACCTGACACCTACAAATAAGGTAAGCCCTCTCACTGCCCCTACATTTTGCATGGTTTTAAGAAAGCATATAGCAAACGGACGCATCACAAAGATTTACCAGCCGGGCATGGAGCGTATCATAAACTTTGAAATCGAGCACTTAAACGAGATGGGCGATCTATGCCACAAGGTGCTTATTATCGAGCTGATGGGCAAATATTCAAACATCATCTTTACCGACTCCGATGGTACGATAATAGACAGTGCCAAGCGTATTCCCGCATCCGTAAGCTCTGTGCGTGAGGTGCTTCCTGGCAGAGCCTACACCATCCCCGCGACACAGGAAGATAAATATAATCCTCTGACTGTAGATTCGAAGCAGTTTGTGGATATTATATCAGCAAAGCCGCTTACTGTTTCAAAGGCTATCTACTCATCCTTTTCCGGCATCAGCCCCCTTGTGGCAAATGAGCTGGCTCACAGGGCAGGCCTTGACGCGGACTCCCCTGTAGCTGCCTACTCACACGATGAGCTTTTGCACCTGGGAAGCAACTTCACATGGATGATGGAGGACATAAAAAATAATCGTTTTACGCCGAATATCGTACGTGACGGCAATGAGCCAAAGGAATTTTCTTCAATAGAGCTGACTCAGTATAGCGATTTAACGGTCACAAAATATGAATCTATATCAGAGGTTTTTAGAGCTTTACTACTCTGAGAGAAACACCTATACACGTATACGCCAGAAGTCAGCCGACCTGAGAAAACACGTAAATACCCTCTTGGAGCGAAACCAGAAGAAATATTCGCTGCAGATGAAGCAGCTTAAGGACTCCGAAAAACGCGAAAAGTACAAGGTGTACGGCGAGCTTATCAACGCATTCGGCTACGGACTTACACCGGACGACAAGTTTCTTGAAGCTGCAAACTATTATGATGACAACAAAATCATCAAAATCCCTATCGACAACACAAAAACTCCTGCCGAGAACGCGCAGAAATACTTTGACAAATACGGAAAGATGAAACGTACTGCCGAAGCATTGAACGAGCTGATTCTTGAAACAAAAAGTCAGATAGACCATCTCGAATCAATCCAGAATTCACTGGATATCGCTTTAAGCGCTGACGACCTCGTCCAGATAAAGGATGAGCTGATAGAATACGGTTTTATCAAAAAAGGAAAGGGTTCAAAGAAACAGAAGGTAAAGAGCAAACCCTTCCACTATATCTCATCGGACGGCTTTGATATGTACGTTGGCAAAAACAACTACCAGAACGATGAGCTCACATTCAAGCTGGCAACCGGAAACGACTGGTGGTTCCACGCCAAGGGCATGCCCGGCTCACATGTCATTGTAAAAGCTGAAAACAAAGAGCTGCCGGACAGCACCTTTGAGGAGGCCGGCAAGCTCGCAGGCTACTACTCAAAGGGCAAAAAATGCCGACAAGGTAGAGATAGACTATCTGCAAAAGAAAAATGTCAAAAAGCCAAACGGTGCCGCAGTCGGCTTTGTCGTGTATTACACAAACTATTCTCTCACGATTCACCCGGATATATCCGATATCAGGCAGATTGAGTAAGCAGATTATACTTATTTCATAACAATTTCATAACCATTCCAATACGCTTAAAGTAAAAAGCTGATATACACATGCATAGTCCTGCATGCTATATCAGCTTTTATTTTAGCCATTTAAGCTCATCACAGATTCATCCTCTTTAATTGTTCTTTTGCAAATTCATCCATTTTCTTTTTCAGTATTCTGTTTTCCGGTGTACAAAGCGCCGGGTCTGCCTCAAGCACCTCATCCACCATCTCAGATGCTTCCTTTAGCACATCGCTGTCCTGATACACATCCGCAAGTGCAAACGCAAGGTCTCCACTCTGCCTGATTCCAAAGAAATCCCCGGGACCTCTGAGCTTTAAATCCTCACTTGCTATATAAAAGCCATCATTTGATTTATTTAGTATCTCCAGTACGTTTTTTTGATTTCTTTGAATTTGACGAATTGATGAAAATGCAATACGACTGTGCATCCCCCCTGCCTACACGGCCTCTTAGCTGATGAAGCTGTGCAAGTCCAAACCTGTCTGCATTCTCTATCATCATGACGGTTGCATTGGGCACATTTACACCAACCTCCACGACTGTTGTGGACACAAGCACCTGCGACTCATTATTTGCAAAGCGCTGCATCACCTCATCCTTTGCCTTGCTCTTCATCCTGCCGTTAAGCACATCTACAGTGATATCCTTTGGCAGTGCCGCTTTAAGCACATTTGCATAGTCTGTGACATTTTCCCCTTCCGAGTTTTCGGTTTCCTCCACAAGAGGGCATATAACATACGCCTGATGGCCGGCTCTCACCTGCTCAGCAATAAAGCTGTAGGCCTTTGGCCTGAATGCCGTGCCAACCACACAGTTCTTGATCGGAAGCCTCTTTGCAGGCACCTCATTTATGACAGAGATATCCATATCACCGTATATGATTATTGCTAACGTACGCGGTATCGGAGTGGCACTCATCACAAGTATATGTGGCTTTCTTCCCTTATCCGAGAAGCTCTCTCTCTGCTTTACGCCAAATCTGTGCTGCTCATCTGTGATAACAAGCGACAGATTGGAAAAATCCGCTTTCTCTTGTATGAGCGCATGAGTGCCTATAATAAGCGCATTTTTCTCGTTTTCAAGGCACGCATAGGCTTCTCTTTTCTGCTTTGCCGTCATAGAGCCAGTAAGAAGCACAACAGGACTGTCAAGTCCAAACTGACCAACCAGTGAGCAAAACGTCTCATAATGCTGGTTTGCAAGCACCTCCGTCGGAGCCATTATGGCAGACTGATAGCCACATTTTGACGCCCACGCCATAAGAAGAAAAGCAACAATCGTCTTTCCTGAGCCCACATCGCCCTGAATAAGCCTCTGCATCACATAAGGACTTTTAATATCCTGCTTTATCTCATCTATCGTCTTCTTCTGCGCGCCTGTCAGCTCATACGGAAGCTTCTCAATCAGTCCGTCTATAAAAGCATCATCCGTAAACTCAAACTCATTTTTGTCCTTCTGCTGCTTTTTATTCTGATACCGCATGCCCATGATAAAGAGAAAAAACTCATCAAAAACAAGCCTTCTTCTTGCCTCCACAAGAGCGTCAAAGTCATCAGGGAAATGTATCTGCTTCATGGCATAATTATACTCGCAAAAGCCGTATCTGTGCCTTATATCCTTAGGCAGGTAATCTGACAGCAGTGTATCATGTGACAAAGTCTCCTTTATCGTCTTGACTATCAGATTGTTTGTCACACCGCTTGTCACGGAATACACAGGCTGCAGTGTATCGCGTATAGCCTCGTACTTTTGCACGTCATATACCACAGGCTGCTCCATGACATATCTGCCGCTCTTTGGCTTAATATGTCCGTAAAATATAAGATGTCTCCCCTGCACAAGCTGTGCCTTAAGATATGGCATACGGTACCATACCAGCTGTATCATATGCCCTGGCGAGCCGATATCCTGCAATGTAATCTGCATTCTCGCTGTATTTTTCACTACAGGTGCCTTTTTAATCACAGCATGGATGGCATAGGTGCTGCTTACGTTTACATTATTCAGTTCATCAATATCCGTTATTTCCGGAAACTTTACATAATCCCGGGGAAAATGAAGGAGTATATCACCAACGGTGTATACTCCCATTTTAGCAAATGCTTTTTGTGTTTTTTCCCCGATTCCCTTAACCGCGGTAATCGGTGAAGCTATATCCATATTTGCTCCTAAATATAATAAATATCATTTATATTCTTTAAAAGGCTTTACTCTACAGAAATAACATAATAGTAGATTGGCTGTCCGCCATCGTTGACCTCAACCTCTACATCAGGATATTTCTCTTCGATTGCTGCCGCAAGCTCATTAGCTGAGTCCTCATCAGAATCACTTCCGAAATAGATGCTGACAATCGCTGAATCCTCATCTACCATGGCATCTACCATCTCAAGTGTGGTAGCCTTTAAGTCTGTTCCAACAGAAAGGATGCTCTTGTCTCCGATTCCCATGAAGTCGTTCTGCTTGATAGTTTTTCCGTCAATCTCAGTATCACGGACTGCATATGTCACCTGTCCTGTCTTGACATTTTCTATCTCAGCCATCATCTGCTCTTTATTCTCCTCGGCGCTGTGGTCAGGGATATAATTTACAAGCGCTGTGATACCCTGTGGGATAGTCTTTGTAGGGATAACAATAATCTGTTTATCCTCAACAAGGTCTACTGCCTGGTTTGCAGCCATGATGATATTCTTGTTGTTTGGCAGGATAAATACTGTCTTTGCATTTACATGCTCGATAGCGTTGAGCATATCCTCTGTGCTAGGGTTCATGGTCTGACCACCCTCTATGAGATAGTCCACTCCAAGGCCTCTAAACACTTCATTCATGCCTTCTCCGATTGAAACAGATACAAAGCCCATTTCCTTTGCAGGCATGTTATTTGTCTTTTCATCAGCCTGAGCAGCTTCATAAGCCTCTTCCTCAGCCTTCTGCTGTGCTGCAAGCTTCTGTGAATCCTTGATGAGCTTTTCCTGATGCTCCTCACGCATATTGTCGATCTTTATCTTGCTGAGTGAGCCGAAGGTAAGTGCCTTCTGCAGTGCAAGTCCAGGGTCGTTTGTATGTACGTGAGTCTTTACGATCTCATCGTCAGCTACAACGACTATAGAGTCACCGATTGACTCGAGGAATGCCTTGTATGCGTGCTCCTCATTGTCTGACATTGGCGCATTGAGTACAATAATAAACTCTGTGCAGTAACCAAACTTAATCTCTGCCTCTGTCTCAGCCGAAATCTTTGCAGGAGCTGCTCCTGTTGGTGCGCCCTCGATTGTATAATCAATCTCCTTGCCGATAAGAGCATCATATGCTCCCTTTAATACCTGAACAAGTCCCTGTCCGCCTGAATCAACAACACCTGCCTGCTTTAATACAGGAAGCATCTCCGGTGTCTGGTCAAGCACATACTCAGCCTGCTTTATAACCCCTTCAACAAATGTGACAACATCCTCTGTTTCGTCTGACAGCTCCAGAGCCTTTTCTGCTGCGCCCTTTGCCACTGTAAGGATAGTTCCCTCCTTTGGCTTCATAACTGCCTTGTAAGCTGTCTCAACCGCCTTCTGGCATGCCTCACAAAGAATAGTGACATCTATCTCATCGTATTCCTTTATAACCTTGCAGAAGCCTCTGAAAAGCTGTGATAAGATAACACCCGAGTTTCCTCTGGCACCTCTTAAAGAGCCTGATGAAATAGCCTTTGCAAGCTCTGCCATGGTAGGCTCTGTGAGCGAGCTGACCTCCTTGGCCGCAGACATGATTGTCATTGTCATATTTGTTCCGGTATCACCATCCGGTACCGGGAATACATTCAGCTCATTTATCCAGTCTTTCTTTGAATCAAGATTCTTGGCTCCCGCAAGAAACATCCTTGCAAGGAGCTTTGAATTAATGCTTGTGATCTCCACTTTTTGTAGTCCTCCTTAATCAATTACCCTTACGCCCTCAACGTAAATATTGATCTTTGCAATTTTCATTCCTGTAAATGACTCAACCTTGTACTTAACCGTCTCGATAAGATTGTCCGAAACAGTGCCGATCGAAATACCATACGCTACTATTACATGGAAATCAATCGTAATTTCGTTGTTCTCATCTACCTTTACATTTATTCCATGGTTCAGGTAATCTCTCTTTAAAAGCTTTACAAGACCATCCTTCATGTTGACCGCTGCCATGCCTACTATTCCAAAGCACTCTACAGCTACAGAGCCTGCATAGGTTGCAATAACATCTGTATCAATTAAAATTTGTCCATATTGGGTATCCATCTGTCCCTTCATAATATATACCTCCATCATATTGTGACGTAGCTAATGTTATTATACCTTTTTTTTCACAAAAAGCAAATATTTTTATATTTTATCCTTGCATTCTTTATTTTAATCTGATAGAATACATTTGTTGTGAGCTTAAGAGTATGGTAAGCTTAGTGAAATGCAAGGAGGTGCAATATCATGGCAAAATGTGCAATTTGTGAAAAAGGTGTTCATTATGGAAATAATGTCAGCCATTCTCATAGAAGATCAAATCATGTTTGGAAGTCAAACATTAAGAAGGTTTCTTGCAAGGTCAATGGAGTTCCACAGAAGTTATATGTATGTACTTCATGTTTAAGATCTGGCAAAGTTGAGAGAGCTTAGTCTTTATTTTTGAATCTTTTGAATTTTAAAGGACATCCGTTTGGATGTCCTTTTTATTTGCTCTCATATATGATATTAATCCTGCTTGTCGTCCTCTTTATCGTCTACCTTTACATCGTCGAGATTAAGGTCATCATTTTTTCCCTTTGAGAAACGGCTTACAATGTCCGGTACCATATCAAGTATCTTTGTCATGCCGTCCTGATTCTTTACATTGACAAGCTTTGTCTGTCCATTCTGGATAACGAGCACTGCACTTGGCTGAATCTTTCCGCCCATACCACCGGCTCCGTTATTTTTCTTTTCTGCCGAAAATGCTCCTGCTGCCACTCCAAACGACACATCCACAAGCGGAAGTATGATTGTATCCCCTATATGAATTGCATCACCGACCACCGTCTTTGTAGTGATAAAGCTGTCCATCCCCTTGAAAAGTGACTCTACTGTGTTATTGAAACTATTATCTGCCATAATATCTTCCTCCTATCTGCTTATCCTATTATATAATCTGCGGCAGTTTTTATCAAATAAAATTCTAAGTGTTGCCGCTAAAATACTTATTACTATCACATGCCCCTTTATATCAAAGCTGCCCTTTGCATACGGCTTTTCACTCTCGAAATCAGGTGTAATCCGCCATCTGTTTGTATAGCCGACAGGAAAGCATGCTAAAATACCTAATGAAATGCCTGTTGTATCCGGCGAGCCGGTTGAATAAACCATTGTAAGCTTAAGCCTCCTTGGGCATATTCTTTTTAAGAATGATAAAAAAGCTCTTTTTTCTAGATGTGAAAAAGCAGCTTTATTTCTCTCATCACTGTATTCTCTTTTTTAGCTTATAGATACAGTTTTTTATTTTTTCTTGACTTATCTTTAAATTGCTTTTTATGTGACTTTTTGTGTGGCTTTTTATACGTTTTTTTATGAGTGGGCTTAGTTTGTTGTTTTATATGCTGATTCTCATCAGTTACTGACCTTTGCTCGTTAGGAGTCTGTGATGTGCTTTCATCCTCTGTCTGTTCATCTGCGACATGTTCTGACTCATCTGCCGGTATTTTAGGCTCATCTCCGGTGTTTTCACTGACTTTATCTTCTGTTTCAGTTTTAGCTGCATCATCCATATCGTCATCATCCAAAGCCTCATAATTATCAAACAGCTTCTTCTTCACAAAAGCAAATCTTATATATCCGTCAGTCTCCTGTGCATACTCTATATGCAGTGCAAACAAATGAAAAAGCCATGACACATGTGCTTTTGTTCTTATGTCTGTATTGTCAAAGCTTCCGACAGCCCTGTACTTGACCGGCACAAACAGTACGCAAAACAGCGCTGTAAGTATAAGAGCAAGCACTACAAGGAGTATGATGCCTATGACCTTTAAAATCGTAAATATCATCTATCTATTTCCTCCGTCTGCTCTTTAAATAGCTCTTCACATCAGTTTTACCTGTATTTTCGTATGTCTCCTTAACAATATCACAGGCCAGCAAAAGTGCCTCATCATAATTACCCGCTACTGCGATTATGTGCAGATTCTTCTTAGGATATCCCTTTTGCAGCAATTCTCTTGTCGGAATGATATCCAAAAGATTTTCCTCATTTGACGGAAACGTGATGATGTATGTGTGAAGCATGCCGGCATTATGCTCTATCTTCCACTTGATTTTCTTTATCTTTCCGGTAACAGACTCTCCTACAAATAAATCCTCATACCATTTCATTCCAAAACCTCAAAAAGCAGTTTTTAAAACTGCTTTTTAATAATACTAATAATACTTGTGTGTCCCCCATAAATTGCTTTTCTTTAAATCCAGGTACTCATTGTAAGCCTTCTCAAGTATCTGCTTCTCATTTGCAAACTTGAGCAGATGATATGCCTCGTGATACTTATAAAAACCCTGAATCCATGAAATACTCTTCTCTTTGCGGTTTACTATAATAACTTTCGCCCATCATAAGATACCAGTGTACATCCTTTTCCACTGTATCATGTGGCACGGTAAAAGAATAGTGGCTCTTACCCACGTATTGGATTATCGTTGCACTGGCACCAGTCTCCTCTTTCACTTCACGGATTGCAGTGTCCTTGTACTCTTCATCAGATTCCACAGTTCCCTTGGGCAGTACCCACCCCTCGTACCTGTTCCTGTAGTTCTTGTATAAGAGTAATATTTTGCCACGAAAGATTACCACACCGCCACAGCTCGTTGCTTCTATCATTGCCATTCCTCCAAGTGTGGTTTAAACGCTATCTGTCAGTTCAAGTGAAATATGAACGATAACGTCTGTCATTACACTTAAGTATAACCTACTTCTAAAAAAAGTGCAACAAGCCTATTCATTGAAATATTTATCAAATACCTTTTTTGCCACCGGCACCGCATATGTACTTCCGGCACCCGAATCCTCCACAACTACTGCGATTGCCAGATCATTGTAGCCATCCTTTTTTCCATAGCCCACAAACCAGGCATTGGTCTGGTCAGTAGAATCTGATACCTGGGCAGTTCCGGTCTTTCCAAAGGCCTCATAGCTCTGATTGCTTAGCTTTGCGCCTGTTCCATCAGATACCACTGCTGCCATAAGATTCTGGAGAAAAGCTGCCTGATTCTTTGACATAATCTGCTTGTATGAAGCCGGTTTATTCTGCTCCACAAGCGCCCCGCTCGCATTTTCCGTATGGTCTACCAGATATGGCCTCATCAGATTTCCATCATTGCAGATTGCACCGGCAATCATGCACATGTGAAGCGGTGAAACAAGCGTGTTTCCCTGACCTATCGTGGTCTGCATGGTCAGAGCTGACGAAGCATTGTTATCCAGTGCAAATTTACTCTTTTTTGAATCAAATGCTATAGGCAGATTCTTGTTGAAAAGCATATCGTCACACAAGGTATTAAGCTTATTGTTATCCACCAAAAGACCTATATTGGAAAATGACGAGTTGCACGACTTGGCAAACGACTTTGTTAAGTCCTCCTGTCCGTGTGATTTATTGCCGGCGCAGTGGATTGTAAAGCCTTCCTTTGTAATACTGCCGTCACAATCAAAGCTGTAGTCGTTGTATGTAGACGGATTTTCGTTATAATACTCAAGTGCTGTAAAAATCTTAAACACTGAGCCCGGAGCATACTGTCCCTGTGTTGCCCTGTTGTAAAGAGAAGTGCTGCCCTCACCGTTTACGCTCTCCCAGTCACTTGCGATGGTATTTGGGTCATAATCAGGCTTTGACACCATAACTGCAATCTTTCCTGTCTTCGGCTCAATTGCAATGACAGCACCTTCATAGTCGTCAAGTGCATTGTATGCAGCCGCCTGTGCTTCGTAATCCAGTGTGGTTATGACATTATCACCGGTATTTTTCTTACCGCTTATATCATTTACTATCTGGTCAAGGAAAAACTCATGTGAGCGGAGCAATGAGAAATTTTCCTGCTTTTCAAGCCCTGCCTTACCGTTTACGGCAAAGCCTGCCACATGCGCAAACATCCTGTCGTCAGGGTATTCCCTTGTCTCAGACGCATCTGAGCCTACCTTTGTCCGTGCTATGACATGTCCATCCTTAGTCTGTATCTCGCCCCTCACTACATTCTTAGAGAAAAGATCCTGCAGCGAATTGTATGGACTGTTGATGAATTCGTCGCTTTTTACAAACTGGAAATATAAGAAATAACCTATCAATCCAACAAAAACTATAAGGAAAAAATATGTAACAACCGCATACTCTCTATTTCTGTGTCTTCGTGCTGTTTTTGCCGCCTGCTGCCGGTTTTCTCCTTCTCTGTTGACTTCCCTGCGCCCCCGGCTCTTTAGCTGTCTGCTTTTTGTCTGTTTTTTGTCTCATGGTCCTTTCGTCTCTTGTCATCTATTTTTCTCCTTTTTTCAGGGGATGCCTGCATAATATACATGCCCTGTATCATTCCAAAAATAATCATCGTAGATAGAAGCGAGCTGCCACCGTAGCTCACAAGCGGCAGCGTCACACCGGTCATCGGTATAAACTTGGTTGAGCCGCCGACAGTTAAAAGCACCTGAAGCGCATACACACTGCCAAGTCCCAACGCCACATACTTGTAAAATGCATCCTTCATCTGCATGGAAAGATTAAATATCATAAGAAAGCAGCTGACACAAACCATAATGAGGCAGACAGCAAATATACCGCCCATCTCCTCTGAGATAGCCGCTATGATAAAGTCTTTAGACACAATAGGTATCTTATTTGGCAGACCCTGCCCCAGTCCAAAGCCAAACAGTCCGCCTGTACCTATGGCAAAGAGCGACTGACACACCTGATAGCCGGCCTTGTCTATGACAGAAAGAGGATCAAGCCATGCAACAATTCTGTTTTTCACATGTGAAAACAGATGATAACCAGCGTACATTCCAAGTCCCACAAACGCGAGTCCTCCGGCAAAAATATAAAACTTTTTTGTCGCAACATAAATCATGACCAGATATGTAAAGAAATACAAAAGCGCTCCACCGAGGTCGTTTGATGCAACAAGTATCAGCACAAACACTGCCGATACGCCGCTTGTTATGGCAAGCTGCTTTAAATCAGTTGATTTATACAGCATGGATGCTATAAAAAACACAAAAAGTATCTTTACAAACTCAGATGGCTGAATTGAAACAGGACCAAATGTCAAAGAAAGCTTTGCTCCTCTGCTCGCCACTCCTACCACAAGCACTGACAAAAGACCAAGTATTCCCACACCGGCATATGTCCATGTCAATTTTCGAAACATCGTGCCTTTTTGCATGATAAGCGGTATTAAAAACGCAAATATTGTTCCGGCAAGTACAAAAACAAACTGCCTTAATGCCTTGTCAAACGAAATTCTCGTTAAAATAATCATGCTTATGCAAAGCATCATCACCATGTTGTTTAGCACAAGCTCTGAGGCATTCTTATAAAACTTATGATAAATCAAATAAATTGATTCAAAAAGCACAAGCTGTGCTATATAAAATCCTATTATCTTTGTATCCATTGTCGTGACAAAGAGCACCAAAAAACCATCTAAATGAATCAGAAACATATAAAATCTCTGCAGATTATATATATGCCTCTGCTTTTTCGGCTTGTCGGGATACTTGAATAAATGAAAGCATAAAAAAGTATATATGAGAAAAAGTATTATCATAATATACTTGGAAAGCTGTACTATCAGATGTACCATGTTATTCTACTCCTCTTTTGTAATGTCCGTTTGTATATTCAGCTACCTTATCATCCATAACCGCCTTAATCTGCTTTGGACTCTCGATTGTAAAGCTGTATCTAAAACTTCTGATACCAGCCTCCTTAAGCTTACTTATGTTCTTTATGAGCATGGTAGGCAGTGAATTATATATTGTATTATAGCACTCCTTACAGTTGTTACAAACTGCAAAGGATTTATTGTATCTGTCCTTTAAATATATAAGCTTTTGCTTTTTATCACAGCCCTTTGTGTTTTTGTGCACACAATTGGCGGTGGTCATAAGCGGATAATATCCATAGACTATCATCTGCGAGCCTATATTGTTTCTATGCATAATCTCCCTTGAATTGAGTTCAAGCGGCACTGTATCACCACTTACTCCGTGCTCAAAAAAAGCACTCTTTGAAACATCATTAAAGGTATACATATTGTGGTCTAAAATAACTTTTTTCCCTGTAAACAGATTTTCTGTCAGATAAAGCTCCTCGTAATTTTTCACAACAAAGCCCTCGAAGCTTACCTTATCAAGCTCTTTTGCGATAGATACAAAATAATCAGATGAATCTGCCCTGAATATCGTAGGCAGCATGAGATACACTTTTTTATTTTGCTTTGTAAGGCTTTTCACATCATCTGCAAACTGCTGTATCAGAGTCTTCCTGTCATACATGTCAAAATCCAGATAAAATACGTCAAAGCATTCATAGCCAATAAGTGTATCAAGCTGCGCGCGTGTCATACACGAGCATATGGTGGTGTAATCATTTATAGCTTCATCATGTGCTGCATCACTTTTTACGACATGCTCAGGGAGTGCTGTAAGTCTTGACATATCAGCGTATCGTGCATCATTCCTGTAATACTTTTTCAACAGCTTATCACAAAGCCCTGAAATTGCATCACGCCGCAGCTTGTTTAGTGCTCCGTTTGGCACAAAGACGTTTTTCTCCGATTTGAGCTTTAATATGTGAAAACTCAAAGTCTGTATCACCGGTTTTGTTTATCCTGTCTATAGCGGTCCTTTTTATCAAGCGGTGCCTTAAGTGCGGCGCTGACAGGTTCTATTGAAGCTTTGTATGTCACATCACCTCTTTTTACAGTGAGGCTTCCGGGCTCGCCTTCTCTTAAACTAAAGACTCTCCCTCCTATCGTAAAGCTTCTTTTTTCTAGGCGAAGGCTCTGCAGCATTTGAAACGAAATTAGGCTTCACATAAGTCACCATATCAGAGCCATTGTGGTCGAAATAATACCTGTCTGTGAAACCACAGCGGTTTCCAAGTGCCTTTATCCTGTCATAATCAGCATCGCTAACAGGCTTTTTGCTGTCAATATAGCTTCTGTAGTATTTTACCACTCCGCATGCATACTCAAGCTGCTTCATACGCCCCTCAATCTTGAGCGAATAAACACCTGCATCATGCAGCTTGTCAAGAGCCTTTATACCACACATATCTTTAAGGCTTAAAATGTATTCATCCTTTTTGCCCTCCACGGTATACGGCAGTCTGCACGGCTGTGCACAGCGGCCTCTGTTTCCGCTTCTACCACCTAAAATACTGCTGAAAAGGCACTGTCCTGAATACGAATAGCACAATGCTCCGTGCACAAAGGCTTCAAGCTCCATGCCGGTTTCCTCATGTATGCGCTTCATCTCGGCAAGAGAAACCTCCCTTGCCATGACCACACGCGTCACTCCAAACTGTGAAAGAAAACGCACTCCGTCTGCTCCCGTTACCGTCATCTGTGTACTCGTATGTATCTCCATTGACGGAAAATACTCATGGATAGCCTTCACCACTCCAATATCCTGCACTATCACTGCATCAAGTCCTCTTTTGTAGTATGGAAGCAGGTAGTCGTAGAGCTTTGAAAACTCACTGTTTTTAATCAACGTATTGACCGTCAGATACACCTTTACTCCTCGTAAATGCGCAAAATCAATTGCCTCTAAAAGCTCCTCTTCTGTGAAATTATTGGCATATGCCCTGGCTCCAAACATGCTTCCGCCCACATACACAGCATCGGCGCCGCTTTCTATCACGCCCTTAAGTATCTCAAGGTTGCCTGCCGGTGCAAGAAGTTCAAAATCTTTATTTCTCATATATTTCCTCTTATAGATGCTCATTTTATGTCATATAAATCTGCAATAAAATAGGGAACAGTGTACGATAACTGTTCCCCTTTTATTGCTATTTATCGCTACTGTCATTTGCCCCTTTAGAAGCATGTGCAGTATTTTTAACAGGTCTTTTTCCATCAAGAGT
>ENA-OQJV01000007-OQJV01000007.1-human-gut-metagenome-genome-assembly--contig:-NODE-7-length-37616-cov-3.354984_pt1 | contig 37616 bp, 55 predicted proteins | sample MGYA00242616_ERZ504783 | MGnify/ENA primary metagenome ERZ504783 (study PRJEB26092, sample SAMD00036360) | human gut metagenome | host: Homo sapiens | study: EMG produced TPA metagenomics assembly of the...
ATATGCAAGATGTCACTTTCAAAAACACAAATTTTTTATTTTTGAAAGTGGAAACTATGTAAAGGAGTGTCTTTGTCTGATTGACACACACCTCGTGGGTGAGCTTTTTTTCCGTTTTCATAATATGATATTACCTTCGGCTCAAATGAAAAAGTATGGTGGAAGGGATTCATTCCGGATAGCAAAAACGGAAGCCTTTTAGCTTGAAAATGGAATAAGTCATTCACTAAGCCTTTATTTCTGATGATAGCAACTTTAGCAGGTCACGGAAAAAGGAAATATAAATTCAAAATAACTCAAAAACTTGACTTATAACATAGGCTAAGTTAAAATAAAACAAATTGAGTTAAAAGGAGAATGAGAAATATGCTTACAAGCGTATTCGGGATTTCTATAAAATATGAAGCATGGAATCATCAGGATTCTTTGCCTGTTTATATTGCAGGGAGTTATGATTTTCATACAGCATATATTGGAAACAGACGCTGTATAATGCTTGCTCCAACAGAAGAACTTGCCACACTTCCGGCATTGAAAAAACAAATTGTAAAAATACAGCAGATTGATAATGTGCCAGTCGTATTTGAACTTACAACGGTATCAAATTATCGAAGAAAAAGTCTTATAGAAAATAATATACCGTTTATTACTGATAAGCAGGTCTTTCTTCCTTTCATTGGGACAATGCTTTCTGATGAAAAAGAACCCCAAAAGCTGACTGGTAAGTTTGTTTACTCCACGCAGCAGTTGTTTTTATTTTATCTGTACAGTAAGAAAAAACGATTGTATACTTCAGAAGCCGGAAAAGTGCTTCCGTTTACAGCAATGACCTTGACCAGAGCAGTGAAGCAGTTGGAAACGACAGATTTGTTTCTTGTAGCAAAAGACGGTGTTAATAAGTTTATTGAGTCAAAATATAAGCGAGATGAATTATTTGAAAAAGCAAAAGTATATTTGACGACTCCTGTTCGAAAAACAGGATATATAGATAAGACGCAAGTTACAGAAAATATGGTCTTTGCAGGGGAAACGGCACTTTCTGAAAAAACAATGCTAAATCCAAGCCGAGTTGTTACCTATGCAATTAGTGAGAAAGATTATGATAAAGCCTTGCTGACTGATGAATTGATAGACCCGGATAAACAGGTCAGACTTGAATTATGGGCATACAACCCAAAACAATTTTCAGAGGATAACAGTGCTGATGATATTTCACTTGTTTTATCTTTTACAGATACAAATGATGAAAGAATTGAAGAAGCAGTAGCTGACTTGCAGGAAAGAAGGTTGCATGAGTAATGGTCAGTGGATTTACAAAATTTAAGGAAAGATTTCAAGGTTTTGAAAATCAATATGTCATCATCGGTGGGACAGCGTGTGATTTGATTATGGAAAACGAAGAACTACCATTTCGTGCTACAAAAGATGTAGATATTGTATTTATTGTTGAATCCATAACAGCGGAGTTTGGCAGGCAGTTTTGGGAGTATGTCAAAGAGAAACGTTCGACAAATTTTTTGCGAAATCAGTAGATTGTCTCTTTAAAAAAGAACTCCCGAGTGCTAAGATAGACAAGGCATAAATTGTAACTGTGAAGGTACTGAACAGTTACAATAAATTACCTATGGAGGAAATATAAAGTGACAGAAGAAATTGAGACACAAGAGAACAATAAATTACTGGTTCTGCGTGGCGAGCTGGCGTTGCTGGTGGTGGTATTGATCAACAGCCTGGGAGTTGTGCTGATGCTGTATTCCGGTTCCGGGATCTCGGCGATTTCCAGTGTACCATATGCATTTTCGGAAGTATTCAATAAGATCTCCCTTGGAACCTGGACCTACATTTTCCAGGGACTTCTGGTGTTATCACTGATGATCATGCGTAAGAAATTCGTTGCACCTTATCTTTTCAGTTTTGTCGTTGGATTTGCATTCAGCGAGATGCTCGATGTGCATGAAATGTGGATAGGTGTCCTGCCGACAGCCATTGGCTACAGGGTACTTTATTTTATCATCAGCTACCTGCTCCTGTGCATCGGGATCGCACTTTCCAACCGCTGCGGTCTTCCGATCATCCCGACAGACCTGTTTCCGAGAGAACTGGCAGATATCACAAAGGTAAAATATTCCAGGATCAAAATCGGCTATGACGTTACCTGCCTTACCATAACAGCTCTGATGACTTGCATCATCCTCGGACATCTGGACGGACTTGGAATCGGTACGATCCTTGCCGCATTTACCATGGGAAAAGTGATCGGCATGATCGGTGACAAGATGGATCAGCATGTGAGATTTGAGTCGTTTATGACAAAAAGAGTCTGATGGATTTCGAGACAGACAACGCAATAAAAGAATAAAAACCACAAAATAAGGATATAAAAACCGACAGGTATTCGCTACAATAGAAGTAGAAAATGCAGGTCGTTTTTTTATATAGGAAAGGAACATAAGCAGCAGTTGTATAGATTGTTGTTATGATCATGGTTGGAGCGAATTCTGTTTTGACTACAAAAGTGATTCGCGAAAACACAAGAAAGAGATTTACAGAAGTGGCAGTCGCTGTGGAAGAAATCGGAAACAGCATGACGCTTACTCTGAAAGCGTTAGCGGAAGGCAAACAGGATATCGAGCACCTGGCATCGGAAGTTGAAGCTTCTGTTGATAATGGAACCGAGGTTACAGAAAAACTGGAAAAGGCATTAATAAGCATTATACGGTCAATTTAATATCGACATATGACCATATTTGCGTTATAATGAAATCAAATCTAATAAGAAAACCAGATAATCATTACTGGATTTGTAAAATACAATGGTGGCAGATTATGCACCTGAAAGAACAGTATAACAAAACCCTTATGGTGGATATAGGGTGGATTTCCACCCAAAGCAGATTTTTTCAGGATAAAACAGGTTTTCTTATCTTTACAGATTCTTACATCAAAGTCAGTAAATTCAAGGCTTTGAATAAAATTTAATGACAATGGTTTCAGGCAGAAGAGGAACCTCCTAAGCGCTAATTTTGGGGGGCGATTCCCCCTGAGAACAGTTGTTTGAAGCAGTAATGATTAAGAAAATTCATTACTGCTTTTTATTTTTCCACCCGGTATTTTCAAGCATTGTGTAATATAGGGAAATGGTTGTCAAAATCTGTAAAATTGGTTTTCTTGTCTGAGAAAATCTATGGTATTGTGTTTGTTGAATAGGGGTAAATGGTGGTATAATCCTATTATTGATAGATAATAATAGGTGATTTTTATGGAACGAGTGGTGAAGTTTTAATGACTAAGGATGAATGGTACAGGCAGTTATTTGAGCGGCTGGATAATGACATTAATAATTGGATACATCATTATGCTTATAAGCTTGCTGTTGGGAGTAGTATTACTGTAATAGTGTTCATATAGAGGGTGTATTATGGGAAACGAATCAGGTGAATGGATTATGCATGGCATGAAGTGGGACAACCCGGATTGCATCCATTCTGTAGATGAAGCAATCAAGTATATAAATGAATTTGGCTTTTTACCATTATTTAAGAATGACATAGATGGGTTTTCACTTGAAGAAAGAACTGTTCCAGAGTACTGGTGGAGTGATAATCCGGAGATTGATCCATGGATGTGGCGGGCTATTATAGCAAGGCGGCATGATATCGTCTATGGAAAATTCTTTGATAAGAAGGCAGGATTTATATCAAAAAAGTGGCTTCCTGTATTTGCTAATTATCGCCGGCATGGATATGATTTTGATGCATTATATGATGATGGAAAAGCGCCTAATAAGCATAAAAAGATAATGGTCAATTTTATGGAAGATAATGCTGATTCAGAGATTTATTCAAATGAATTGAAAAAACAAAGCTGGATTTGGTAAGGATGGAGAAAAGGGATTTGATGGTGCTATAACGAATCTTATGATGCAGACCTATCTGTGCAACTGCGATTTTAAGAAGAGAGTGAATAAGAGAGGTATTGAATATGGATGGGATGTGGCAGTGTATTCATCTATTGAGCATATCTATGGATACGATTATGTGACTTCCTGTTATAAGGATAGTCCGCAGGATTCATGGAAGCAGATTGTAGATTATATGCATGAGATGTATCCGGAGGCAACGGATAAGCAGATAAGGAAGCTGTTAAAGTAATACAGGCATGGATAAGGAGGTGCCACAATGCCATTTAAGATTGTTCGCAACGATATAACAAAGGTAAAAGCAGATGTAATCGTAAATACTGCTAATCCATATCCGATATGTGCAAGTGGCACGGATTTAGCAATATATGAGGCAGCAGGAAAAGAAAAGCTTCTCGCAGAAAGAGTGAATATCGGCAAAATTGCAAGAGGTGATATTGCTGTCACCGGTGCATATAACCTAAATGCAAAATATATTATTCATACGGTAGGTCCGGTATGGACGGATGGATTGCACCATGAATTTGAAATTCTGGAGGACTGCTATCGTAAATCATTGCAAAAAGCATTAGAACTTAAGTGTGAGAGTATTGCCTTTCCATTAATTTCGACAGGAGTATATGGATTTCCGAAGGATAAGGCATTACAGATTGCTGTGTCAGTATTCAGCCAGTTTCTTACCGAAAATGAAATTGAAATTATACTGGTAGTATTTGATAAAAGGTCTTTTCAGCTTTCCGTTCAGATTGTAGGTGATATTGATTCCTATATAGATGCTAATTATGTCAAGGAAAGTCATAGAAAAGAATATCCGGTGCGAAGCAGAAGCAACACCCGCATGAGAGAATTGCCAGAGGAAGCGTTCTATGATGAGATGCTTCCAAGAGAGGCAGAAGATAACTATCCACTGGAGGAAGACACAGGGTTAGCAGAGCTTTGTATGCTGTCAGCAGACATTTCTTTGGAAGACCAGCTTTCAAATATCGGAGTTTCATTTCATGATAAATTGTTTGAGTTGATCGATGAAGCACATATTGATAATAAGGATGTGTGGAAACGGGCAAATCTTGATAGAAAACATTTTTCAAAAATTCAATGTGACCGGAATTATCATCCGAAGAAGACTGTTATGGCACTCTGCATTGCACTGAAGCTTGATCTGGAACAGTCAAGAGACTTACTTGCGAGAGCAGACTGGGCATTTAGTCCAAGCAGTAAGGTGGATCTGATCGTACAGAAGGCTATTATAGATAAGCAGTATGATATTATGTAGCTGAATGTGACATTATTTAAGTATACGAATGAAATTCTTGGAGTATAAATTGTTTACAAGTAAATATTGATTAGTAAATGTTACGTCGGTACTCACATAGTATCGGCGTTTGTTTTTTATCTTAAAAGTGTCGCCCGAACAGCGACCATATAAAGATGCCATTCAATTATACTCATATTGTAACAAAGAAAGAGAGCTGCCGGAGCAATCCGGGGATTGGAGGCATATATGTACGGAGCAATTTTAGGAGATATTATTGGAAGCCCGTTTGAGTTTGACAGAGGTGATAAAACAAAGAACTTTGATTTGTTTAGTAAAGGCTGTGGCTTTACAGATGATTCTGTTATGACAATAGCAGTTGGAGAAGCTCTCCTGGCAGTCAGACCAAAAGCTGCAGTAAAGGAAATTGAAGATGCGGTAGCATCCAATATGCAGGATTGGGGAAAAAGATATCCACATGCAGGTTATGGTGGAAGCTTCAGACATTGGCTTAAAGAAATAATCCGAAGCCATACGGAAGCTATGGAAATGGTTCAGCCATGAGAGTGTCAGCTGCAGGCTGGCTTTATGACTCGATGGAAAGAACGAGAGAGGTAGCAAGAGCAACAGCAAATGTGACACATAATCATCCGGAAGGTATAAAGGGTGCAGAAGCAACAGCAAGTGCAATATACATGGCAAGGAATGGCTCTTCAAAAGAAGAAATCAAAGAGTATATAGAGAGGGAGTTTCATTATGATCTGCGTAGAACATTGGATAATATCCGACCTTACTACCATCATGTTGAAAGCTGTCAGAAAACGGTGCCAGAAGCAATTATCGCATTTCTGGAATCAAAGGATTTTGAGGACGCAGTGCGTAATGCAGTATCACTTGGTGGAGATACGGATACACTTGGGGCCATTACAGGAAGTATTGCAGAAGCATTTTATGGAATTCCGGCTGTGTTGATTGCAGAGTGTAAAAGTCGGATTGATAAGGGACGGATGACGGATGTTCTTGATGAATTTGATCATGTACTTGGCAGGAGCATGGATACTTATTCAGATGAAGTGGATGAGATACAGGCAAATCAGATGATTGAGGCAGCAATCGATAAGTATTATTAGAATGAAAGGAAGAACAAAGATTCGATGTGCGAGGGCAGACTTTGGGACTCGTAAAATGCTAAGCTATAGCCATCATAAAAAAAAAGAAACAAGCATTTAATTTACGAAAACAGGAGGACAGGACAAAATGGAAAAATTTATTTATTGGATAAAAAGAACACTGCATCATTCAAAGCACTGCAATAGCTTATGCATGCTGTGCAAATATTATGATGAATGTAAAATCGACGGACCGGTATAATATCAGGAGGTAATACTTATGGCAATGTACGACTGGAACCACAACGGAAAAAATGACAGGCAGGACGATTATTTAGAGTATATGATTTACAAGGACTGCACTAATGATAATAATTCAAATACTAATCACAGTTCATATAACAGCGACTCATCTTTTGGCATGAATGTGTTCGTAGTAATTGCTGTAATAGCCATATTTGCTATTTATTGGTAATGCTATGGAAGAGAGTACACCAAAATAGCATAAAGACCGGGATGTAATAATGAACAGACCCAAAACAAGCAGTTACTGCTACTTGCATAAGCCATATTCAGGCGGATATACATCATCAGGAAGCAGCCCATCAGGAAACAGTTCATCAAGCAGTAGCTCATCTTATTCGGATAAATCATATAATAGCAGCTCAGGCTCTGCAGGTTCATCATCAAATGCATATGGCGATGACAATAGCGGAAGCTATTCAGGCGGATCAACAGGTAGTTCATCATATCACAGCAGCTCGGGTTCTTATGATTCATATGATGAAGGATATGATGATATCTATATGAATGGTGACTATGATTATGACAGGTACGACAGTGATGATGACTATGCGGCTGGTGTAGATGATGCAATGGATGAGGATTATGAAGAGTGGTAAAAAAGACAGGAGGACACGACAATGAAAGAAATGTATTTTACAATAGCAGGATGCAACCATTATTACGGAAGCGACTTCATGGAAAAAGGCATGAAGGTCAAGCTTGTCAAGGAGCCGGACAATGAGTATGACAACGAAGCAATACAGGTAAAGATTAAAGGACTTGGCAAGGTAGGCTACGTAGCCAACAGCCCATACACCGTGAAGGGTGAGTCAATGAGTGCAGGCAGAATGTATGACAAAATCGGTGGTAAGGCAAAAGGAAAGATTGTGTTTGTGACAGATGGCGGAGTGATTTGCAAAGTAATCAGTGATGGTAAGGACAAGCCGGTGATGATAGAGGGAGATAAAGTAAATGATGAAGATCAGTTAGGTTTTAAAATATAGTTTTTTTCAATGCTTAATGGTATAATAAACTCATGATGAACGAAAACAAAACCTTGGAATATTACAACAAAAAATGCAGATAATTTTGCAAAAACAACGATAGATGTAAACTTTTACGAGACACAGAAGCATTTTCAAGAACTGTTGCCGGAGCACGGATATATATTGGATTTTGGCTGTGGTTCAGGAAGAGATACAAAATATTTTTTGGAACAGGGCTTTTATGTAGATGCCACAGATGGTTCAGAGGAAATGTGTCATATCGCAAGCAATTACACAGGAATACAAGTCAGAAGGCTGCTATTTGAAGAGCTTGACGAGAACAAAAAATATGATGGCATATGGGCCTGCTCGTCAATACTTCATCTTCCTAAGAATGAACTTAAAGCCGTGTTTATGAAAATGTTTAAAGCGTTAAAGGAAGACGGCATAATCTACACATCTTTTAAGTATGGTGATTTTGAAGGCGAGAGAAATGGCCGCTATTTCACAGATTTCACGGAAAAGACATTTGAAGAGTTTGTTGATGAAATAGATAATCTGCAACTGAAGGAAGAGTGGATTACAGGCGATGTAAGACCGGGGCGGGGAGAAGAAAAATGGCTGAACGTAATACTGCAGAAGAATTAGATGATGTATATGAAATAAAATATTCGACAGATGCAATGACCGGAGGCGCGGATAAGATACGGATTCTTTAACGGAGATAGTAAATGCACTGAAAAGTCAGTGATTTTTGCGTCAGTTGCGACTCTTGGCAGAGTGGAATATCTGAATGAAAATTACTTTGCACCGGATTATTTTACATATGTTGTGATTGATGAATTTCACCATGCTGTTAATGAACAGTATAAGAGAATTGTTGATTATTTTAAGCCAAAATTTCTACTGGGACTCACCGCGACTCCGGAGAGAATGGACGGAAAAAATATTTATGAAATCTGCGATTACAATGTGCCATATGAGATTTCACTAAAGGAAGCAATCAACAAAGGAATGCTTGTGCCGTTTCATTATTATGGAATCTTTGATGAAACAGATTATTCAAAGCTGCATATAGTAAGAGGCAGATATGACGAAAAGGAATTAAATGAAACCTATATAGGCAACGTTCGCAGATATGAGCTGATTTACAAATATTATTGTAAATACGGCTCAAGGCAGGCGCTTGGCTTCTGCTGTTCAAGGGAGCATGCAAGGGAGATGGCAAAAGAATTTTCAAAAAGGGGAATACCATCTGTAGCAGTATTCAGTGATGCAAGCGGCGAATACACAGAGGATAGAAATGTAGCTATTAGGCAGCTTAAGCAGGGCAAAATCAGAGTGATTTTTTCAGTGGATATGTTTAATGAAGGTGTGGATATCACATCAGTTGATATGGTAATGTTCCTCAGGCCTACGGAATCTCCGATAGTTTTTCTCCAGCAGCTTGGAAGAGGACTCCGTAAATGCAGAGGAAAAGAGTTTCTGACTGTGCTTGATTTTATCGGCAATTATGAGAAGGCGGGCAGAGTGCGTTTTATTCTGTCAGACAGGAGTAATCAGCATGCAGGTGTGTATAATCCGTCAGATACATCAGCTTTTCCGGATGATTGTCTGGTAGATTTTGATATGAAGCTGATTGATCTTTTTGCGGAAATGGACAGAAAACATTTAAAGCTTAAAGACCAGATAATTAATGAATATTTCAGGGTGAAGGAACTTCTCGGAAGGCGCCCGGACAGAATGGATTTGTTCACATATATGGATGATGGAATTTATGAAATAGCCATTGCTCATTCAAAGGATAATCCATTTAAGAAATATCTCGAATTTCTTAAAGAACTGGAAGAGCTTAATCAGGATGAAGAGGTTTTTTACAAAGGAATAGGAAGAGAATTTATCAGTCTGCTTGAAAATACAAGCATGTCAAAGGTGTATAAAATGCCGGTGCTTATGGCTTTTTATAATCATGGAAATGTCTTGATGGAGGTGTCGGAAGAGCAGCTGCTTTCAAGTTGGAAGGAGTTCTTTTCAACCGGAACCAACTGGAAAGATCTCGATAAAAATATGACTATTCAAAAATACAATTCCATATCGGATAAGGAACATTTAAAGAAGATTCTATCGATGCCGGTGCATTTCCTTTTGGAGTCGGGAAAGGGATTTTTTGTGAAGAAAGATGGTGCGGAAATCGGGCTTAGAGAAGAGCTGAGACCGTTAATTGATAATCCGGTAATGGTTTGTCAGATGAAGGATGTGATTGATTATAGGGCTATGGACTATTATCAGAGGAGATATAGGCAGTCACAGGAAGATGGAGAAGTATAACCATTCGGTTCAGGGTAGGAAGTTGAGACAAGTGCTGTAATCCATGGAATTATTTATGTTTAAACATTTAGGGAGTGTGTGATTATGAGAAATAATAGAAATTCTATCGTAGAAAACGTAATTTTGTTTCTGGTAGCTATTGGTGTATTTGCTATCATAGGTGGATTCGCAGGATGGTGGTCTGATTCTGATGATGAAGAGTATTATGATTATGACTATTCACCATCAAGTTCATACTCGTCACATAGCAGTTCATCGTATAATTCAAGCGGCAGCTCAGGAAGCAGCAGTTATACACCAAAGAGCTATTCTTCCGGAAAATATAATAGTAGTAGTTTATCAGAAAGCAGTACAAATTCTTCGGGCAGCAGTACGGACAGCTATAGCAATTCCGGTAGCAGCTCTACATATTCAGGAAGTTCTTCAAGCAGCAGCTCCGGTTCAAAGAAATATTATCATGATTCATATGATGATGGTTATGATGATGTCTATATGGATGGAGACTATGATGATGACAGATACGACAGCGATGATGATTATGCTGCCGGTGTAGATGATGCTATTGATGACGATGATGAGGACTGGTAAAATAGTTGGAGGTGTACTGATATGCCATAGGATGGATACGGTGTAGATGAAAGCTTTCCACATGATGGAAAACAGAGAAGATGCGGCTGTGGCGAGGGCTACAGTTGGGATGATAATGATGGCAAAGTCAAAAGAAGGTGGGCAGAGTGGGACTATTTAAGAAAAAGACAGTTACAAAGGCATATGATAAAGAAAATAAGAAACCGGTAATCAAAGCGAGCATATGTAATGGTGAGCAGGTTGCAGGCTTTAAGAACATTCATACAGGTAAGATAGAAGAAGTTATGCTGATAAAGAACCAGGCAGACCTTGATGCATTCAAGAAAATGTATGGAATAGATGGAGAGATAGAGAAGGAATATTAAACGAGGTATTTGAAGTTATGTTATCTTTTACTTCTGCAAGCATATAAAGATTATATTTATATTTACTTTTACACTTAAATACAATAAAATTTAAGCACAAAAGTAAATATCAAGAATAAGGAGGCCAACTATGTCAACATCAGATATTTTGGAATCGCTAATTGAAAAAGACAATGGATATTTGATTACATCGAAGGCCATTGAATCAGGTGTATCAAAGCCATCTGTCTCAAAATACGTCAGAGAGCATGACATGGAAAAAGTGGCACATGGCATTTATATTTTAGATGATGTGTGGCCAGATGAGTTGTTTGTACTCCAGCAACGAAATAAGAATATTATTTATTCGGGCGAGACCGCCCTTTATTTGCATGGTCTTATCGACAGAGAATACAGTCATATTTGTTTCACTGTTCCTACCGGATATAATGCTACACATATCAAAAAGAAAAACAAAGAAGTTCATTATGCAAACCCAGAGATTCTTGATATGGGGACCTGTGAAATCCCGTCAAGCAGCGGTAATTTGGTTAAAGTATATGACAAGGAAAGATGTATTTGTGATTTGATTAAAGATCGAAAGAAATATGAAATTCAGTTATATCAGACAGCAATCAAGGAATATATGTCCTCGAAGGAAAAGAATCTATCAAGATTGATTGAGTATGCGGTTAAACTTGGAGTAAGGGATGAAGTGATGATGTATGTGGAGGTAATGGTATGATTCATACAGCGAAACAACTTAAAGACAAAAAATTAAGAAGAAAGGTATAACAGGAAGTAAATAATGGTAAAGAAGATAATGCGTGATCCACTGTTTCTTGCACAGAAATCAGTGGATGCTACAGAAGATGATAAACAGGTGGTTACGGATTTACTTGACACATTGAGAGCAAATCTTGACCATTGTGTTGGAATGGCAGCTAACATGATTGGCGTGAAAAAGAATATCATAGTGGTTGCGGCCGGACCATTCCAGTTTGCCATGATTAATCCGGTGATTACCGGAAAATCAGGAGCTTTTCAGACGGAGGAAGGTTGTCTTTCGCTGGATGGTGTGAGACCATGCACAAGATATAAAGAGATTGAAGTGGATTATCTCGACCAGAATTTCAAAAAGAAACATGGCAAATACACAGGCTGGACAGCACAGATAATTCAGCATGAGGTGGACCATTGTAATGGGGTGGTCATATGAAGCTAAAGAACATATTAATAGTAGTGGACAATATCGAAGAGTCAATCCACTTCTATAATGAACTGTTTGGCCTTAATGTGATTTCGAGACAGGAAGGTAATGTAATAATGTCGGAGGGCCTGGTATTGCAGGATGCCGGAATATGGAAGGAAAGCATGCAGATACAGACTATTCCATATAACAATATGATGGAACTGTATTTTGAAGATAATGATATCGAAGGTGTGGTTAAAAAGCTGGAGTCAGGGAGGTATGAGGTCAGATATGCCACAGCACTGACAGAACTCGACGGAGGACAGAAGCTTGTAAGATTTTATGATCCGTCCGGAAACCTTATTGAGGTGCGCACACCATGGGATAAATTTGTGAATAGAGAGTGATTAGGTGTTCAGGTATATGGATAAATAATCTCGTTTATTTGAAGAGGCTGGAAAAAATGCAAATATTAGTAGACGAAGCTCACATAAGAATCATATCAAAGAACCGAAAAAGCGCACAGAGGAAGATGATGAGAGGTTTGCACAGTCGTTTGAGAAAATGATACTGATGGCAAAATCAAAGGAAGAACTAAGGAACACAGAACGGTAATAATAATTGTAATTTGCCCATCAATCCGCTATACTATAACTAAGTATAGCGGATTGATATGCTTTTTGCAGGAAGAGATGCAGGGTTGTAGGAGAAAAAATAAATGATTAAAAATATAGTATTTGACATAGGAAACGTGCTTGTCAGGTTCCAGCCGGACGAGGCAATGCGTGAGATTGGCATTGAAGAAAATAAAATAGCAGCTTTAGCCCATGCAACATATGAAAACCCTATCTGGGTTGAGCTGGACCGTGGTGTAATTCCTGAGAACGAGATAATTGATGAGATGGTTAAGGTGGCTCCACAGTATGAGGCGGATATCAGGAGATTTTTCAAAGAGGGAAAGGCTTTTGTTGTAAAGGCATTTGACTATGCAGCAGACTGGATTAAGGAGTTAAAGAGCAGAGGCTATAAAGTGTATTTGTTATCGAATTATCCAAAGGACTTCTTTGAGCTTCATACGCACAGTGAACTTAGTTTTGTGTCACTTGTTGACGGCAAAGTCGTTTCAGCTATGGTTGGGATGATAAAGCCTGATGCCGGTATCTATCAGTGCCTGTTTGATAAATACAATCTGAATCCGAAAGAATGTGTGTTCATAGATGACAGACCGGAGAATATCGAAGGTGGCAGAAAGCTTGGTATGGAGGGGATTGTGTTTACAGACTATGAGACCGGAAAGAAAAAGCTGGAGCAGATGCTGATGGCAAAATCAAAGGAAGACTAATAAAGGATTGGAGCATTACAGATGAAGACAGCAATAGTATATGCATCAGTGCATCATGGAAACACAAAAAAGATAATTGACGAGATAGCAAAGACAAACGATGTCGAGCTGATAGATGCGACACAGACGGTAGAGAAAGACCTGTCGGAATATGATTTAATCGGTTTTGCATCAGGAGTATATGGTGGAAAGTTTCATCAGTCGGTGCTTAAGTTTGCATCAGTCAATCTCACAGACAATAAAAATGTATTTCTTATCTGCACATATGGCGGCAGACCTGTCTTTAAGTCAATTGAGCAGGTGATAGCATACAAACATGACAACATTGTTGGAAGGTTTTCATGCAAGGGATTTGATACGTTCGGACCGTTCAAGCTGATTGGCGGGGTATCAAAGGGGCATCCGGATGAGAAAGACCTTGCTGCAGCAGTGGAGTTTTACAACGGACTAACAGAACAGCCAGTGTTTCTGAAATAGAGAAACACTGGCTGTTTTTATAATAGTATTAAATATTACATCAATTCTTCATCTTACCAGTAAACTAACTGTATAATAATAGTATCATTAATGATATAATAGAGATATTAAAATCGGGATTTGAGGAGGTGTTGAGTATGAAAAGGTGGCTATCTATTTTAGCAGTATTTGGCTGTATAGTAGCGTTATCTGGATGCAAAAATGAAAATGAAAAGAGACAAGCATATTTTAATGCAAAAGTTTTGGAAATAAATAAAGAATATGTTGATGTTAGGTGTATAGAAGCATTTAATAGTGGGATTTCTGTTGATGAGGAATTTTCTGTTACAAAAGATGTGGTATCAGCAGAAGGAGTACCAGAATTGAATGTAGATGATAATATCCGTGTTGTATTTAATGGTGATGTAATGGAAAGTGATCCATTGCAGATAGGAACGGTTTATGCAATCTATCTTTTAGATGAAAATGGAGAAGTGATTCCAAACAACTAACAACTTCTTATTTATGGAGGTATATATTATGAGAGTAATCATTTCAATCATTCTTATGGTAATTGCAGCGTTGGTCGGTTTTTTCTTTGGTGCTGGAATGAACGAAGCAATGGGTGGAGCAATACTACTTTCAATGATTACAGGTTTTGCTTGCACTATTAATGCTATTGAAAAGAACAAGAAGGACTGACAACTTCCTGTTTTGAGAATTGAGAAAATCGATACTTGTAGATGGAGGTAATCAAAATGAAAGAATATCAATATTTGATTGGAAAAATTATTGTCGCAGTGACAATTATAGTTGCCGCAATCATTATAGCACAGGCTATTGGTGGAGCTGGAGAAAGTATCCGTAGTAGCTTGTTGCAATTAAGGGATGCTCTTCGATAACTTCCGGTTTTTGAAACTGAGAAATCGCAATTTAAGGAGGCAAAGTACAATGAAAAAAGCTATTATTATGATGATTGTGGTATTTGCTTTAGTTGTTTGGCCGTTCAGCGGTGTGTGGCAGCTCTTGTCTGGCATCATTGGCGGTGGAGTCCGAGAATCCTTTATTTATCCGATTTATGGTGGAATTATTCTTCTTTCAGGTATTATAGTTGTTTGTACTGAACTCATTCTGGAAGAAATCAAATCGTTAAAAGACGATATAAAAGATAAAAAAGAAGGATGCTGACAACTTCAAGTTTGTAGAAATATCTTTCTAATTTTCCCTATTTTACAGGCTTTCCAGTCCGTTCATTAGTGAAATGATATGTATTTTCCCTTATTTTTGCCCTTATGAGATAATCGTAAGGCTAATATCTTATAACGATAACGAAAGGACTATAATTCATGAGTAGAATACTTTTGGTAGAAGATGACACAATGATTGCTTCGGGGATTCTGTATGCACTTGAGACAGAAGGGTATGAAACAAATCATGCCACAGGTATAAAAGATGCCAGAAGTTTAATTGAACATTATAATTTTGACCTGGCAATTATAGATATGCAGCTTCCGGATGGAACTGGATTTGATGTAAGTGAGATATTCAAAAATAATGCTACATCTGTGATTTTCCTGACAGTTGTGGATGATGAAAATACAATTGTGAGGGCATTTGATGAAGGAGCACAGGATTATATTGTAAAACCTTTCAGAATCAGGGAACTTTTGGCGAGAGTTCGACGCATTTTATCTGCTAATATCAAAAATGGAGAGAAGGACAACATGATATATATGGGTCATGCAGCCATCCATACAGATGAGGCAAAGGTTTATGTGAATGATAAAATCATAGAACTTACAGCATTGGAATATCGGTTGCTGCTTATTTTTGCGAGTAATAAAGGAATCCTTTTGACAAGGCAGCAGATTCTTGACAAAATATGGGACGCAGACGGCAACTTTGTTGAGGATAATACACTTACCGTTTATGTGAAACGGCTGCGGGAGAAACTTGGAGAGGCAATACACATTGAGACTGTGAGAGGAATGGGATATCGTGTGGATTAAGAAAAAAGAGATAGAACAGTTGTCGGAGTTTGTGAAAGGCTATAGTTCCGGCGAGGAACTGGATATTCGAGAGAATAAGGAAGGCTCTTTTAACATATTAAAAAATGATATTTATGCTCTTGTGAACACGAAAAATGAACAGATAAAGGCAGTTGAGGCAGAAAGAGACAGTCTCTCTGATTATATGGCAGATATTTCCCATCAGTTAAAAAACACCGATTACTTCCATGATGATTATGGCAGATTTACTGGAGGAGGCAGAGCCGGAAAAAACAGGAAGAGTTCATTCATAACATTCAGGTTTCGCTAAACAAAATGGAGTGGCTTGTAGGGGCACTTCTTAAGATGGCAAAGCTTGATGCCCATGCAATTGATTTTATCAAAAATGACATCCGCACGTCAGAACTTTTAGAGGCGGTAAAACCATCGGTGGCAATCCTTTTGGATATCCACAATCTGACCATAGAGCTGAAACAGGATTGCATCATACATTGTGATAAACGCTGGACCACAGAAGCACTTACGAACATTATCAAAAATGCGATCGAATATTCACCGGATGGAAGTGTGATTGAGATTGACAGCGGAGAAAATCCCATGTATAGCTGGATTTCAGTTAAGGACAGCGGTATGGGAATGGACAAAACAGAGTATGCTGCTCTTTTTAAACGGTTGAAAATTCTACCAATGAAAATGGATTTGGAATCGGAATGCCGCTTGCACTCTCTATTCTGAAAGGACAGGGTGGCGACATTGATGTTGATTTTGGAGGCATGGGAGAGGGAACGACTTTTATTTTAAAATTTTTTAAGTGAATTGTTTCTAAGTGACAAAATTGTCACAATAATAATTTCTTTTGTCACAGAACAGTCATTTTGCATTGCTAGGATGGTATTTGAAAAAGGAGGACTACAATGGCTGTTTTAGAAGTGAAGGAATTAACAAAGAAATATGGTGAAGGCGAATCGGAAGTGATTGCGCTTGATCATGTGTCTTTTTCGGTAGAAAGAGGAGAATTTGTTGCAATCATCGGAGCATCCGGTTCCGGGAAATCGACACTTATGAATATGATTGGCGGAATTGATTATCCAACAAGCGGTTCTATTATCATTGATGGAAATGAGATACAAGCAATGAGCGAGGATGAACTTGCAATTTTCCGCAGAAGAAATCTGGGAATTGTTTATCAGTTTTATAATCTGATACCTACTCTTACTGCGGAGGAAAATATTGCGCTGCCATGGAAATTAGATGGAAGAAAAGAGAATAAGGAACGGCTTTCTGAGATTGTGAATATGCTGGGTCTTGAGAAAAGGGCAAAACATCTGCCGGGACAAATGTCAGGAGGTCAGCAGCAAAGAGTATCCATAGGAAGGGCACTTATAAACGAGCCGGCATTTATTCTTGCAGATGAGCCGACGGGAAATCTTGACAGTAAAACAAGCAGAGAGATTCTGGATATTTTGAAGTTCACCAATCAGAAATATAAGCAGACTATTCTTCTTGTCACACATGACGAAAAGATAGCGCTGCAGGCGAACCGAATCATCACGATCGGAGATGGAAAAATCATAAAAGACGAGGTGATGAAGTAATGAAAATAACAGCACAACTCGCCTTAAGCCAGATGAAAGTGAATAAAAAAAGAACGATTGCAGGAATTTTTGCAATCGCACTTGCAACATCACTTATTACAACTGTAATGTGCTTTGTGACAAGCGCAAATAAGATGCTTACGGATTTCCTTGGTTTGGATTATGGAGAATATGGAGGAGCATACTCTCTCATGCTTGCAATACCGGCACTGCTTTTAGGTCTTCTTATTGCAGCAATGTTGATTACTGTAATATCCAATATATTTTCTGCCAGTGCCAATAAGCGGATTCAGGAGTTTGGTATTTTAAAATGTGTTGGTGCTACAGGCAGACAGATAAGGGCAAGTGTTATCTATGAGAGTTTATGGCTTAGTCTGACAGCCATCCCGCTTGGACTCATTGCAGGAACTATACTTGGTTATATTAGTGTGAAATTTACAGGACATTTTATTTCCGATATCAATGATGCTGCAAAAGAATTATTATGAGACCTTTTTACCTTTTCCCTGCCCTTTCATATATCTGTGTGGACATATTTGTTTGCAGGTGTATTTTCGTTTTGCATTGTATTATTCTCTGCATACAGACCAGCTAAAAAGGTTGGTAAATTTACTGCTATCCAGTGTGTAAAAGGGATTGGAGCAGGCACAGTTTTGAAAGAGATCCAGGTAAAAGACAGCTTTATCCAAAAAATATTTGGATGTGAGTCTGCAATTGCCTATAAAAACATGAAAAGAAACAAATACGGCTATAAGGCAACGATGCGTGCATTGTCACTTGGAATTTTACTTTTTCTGTTAACCGGAGGATTATCCGGTCAGGCAAAGGAATTCCAAGAATGGATGACACCAAAATCAAAAGAAATGATGGTGGATTATTCTTCCAATTACGATATCGAGGTAAATGCGAAAACAGGGAAAGAAGAGAGAAAAATCAGCCGGCCTGTTACATCAGACCAATATAATGCAATCACACAAAAGCTGGAAAAGTACGGGATAGATGTATATGGTGTTGGAGCAGATACTTTTACCTACAATGCGCTATTAGATAAAAATACATTAACAGAGGATATGCTGCAGGTTCCGAAATTTTCTGATGATAATGGGGAAACAAGGACAGAAATCGTGTCCGTTGATGATGAACTCTATAAAAAACTGTGTGACAGGGCAGGCGCAGAATATGGAAGTATCCTTTTGCTGAACACTTACCAATATAATGACAATGGAGAGTATACGTCGATAAAACCTTTTAAAGATGATGTGACACAGATTTCCCTGATAAACGCAGCCAATGAGAAGAACACACTTACAATTGGAGGTATTTTAGAACAGTCCGATTTAAAGGAATATGGTTTTGTGGAAGAGACACCATATCCGGTCAGAATTGTCGTACCTGATGCGGATGCGAGGAGTTTTGACTGGTTTAGTATGCCATCAGATGAAGATGATTATACAGAATATGCCAGAAGTGTCATGGATGAATATTTTCCAATTATGGCAGAGGATTCTTATGTAGAGCAGGGATATACCGTGAGAATTGCCCGCACAGATGCTATGGTTAAAATGCTCAATATAGCTATAGTTCTTGCTGAAATTGTGATGTATGGCTTTGTTATCCTGCTCATTCTCATGGGATTTACAAGTGTAATTAGTACGCTGGCGACAAATATCAGAATCAGAAGCCGTGAGTTTGCTGTGTTAAAGAGTGTTGGAATGACAAATAAATCACTTTGCAGGATGTTATATAGTGAAAGTATTTTTTGCGTTCTAAATGCACTTGTTCCGGGAGTGATACTTGGAATTGCAATTCCATTTTTAATTAATTTATCCATTCGGAAGGCTTTCCCGGTATTGTATCATATTCCGTGGGCGGCATTATTTGGTGGTATATTTGTTTTGATAGGAATTGTGTTTTTTATCACACGAACTGAAATTCACAAGTTAAGAGATAAAAGTATTATTGATGAAATAAGAATGGATATTGTATAAATGTCAATTCAAGTTTGCAGAACTTGACCAAAATAAAACCAGTTCGTAAAATGATATTTTTACGAACTGGTTTTTGCGTTGCATTTTCAAATGATATTTATCTATTTTGTAATTAGCCAAAATATCTGTCAAGAAGTCCCTTAAGAGCTCTTCCGTGTCTAGCCTCGTCACGAGCCATCTCATGAACTGTATCATGGATTGCATCAAGGTTGTTCTTCTTAGCACATTTAGCAAGGTCAGTCTTTCCTGCTGTAGCACCGAACTCACAGTCAACTCTCCAAGCGAGGTTGTCCTTTGTAGTAGCCTTCATGTTAGGCTCAAGGTCCTCACCGAGCATCTCTGCAAACTTAGCTGCATGCTCAGCCTCTTCGTATGCTGCCTTCTCCCAGTAGAGACCAATCTCAGGATATCCCTCGCGATGAGCTACACGAGCCATGCAAAGATACATACCTACCTCAGAGCACTCGCCCTCGAAGTTAGCCTTTAACTGCTCGAAGATGTATTTCTTATCTTCATCAGAGATTTCAGGATTGTTCTTAACAGTTGAAGCGTATACTCCAAACTCATGCTCTGCAGCAAGTGTTAAATCTCCCTCAACCTTCTTGAATTTATCTGCGCCAACGTGGCATACCGGACACTCTGCCGGTGGATTCTCTCCCTCATAAACGTATCCACAAACTGTACAAACCCATTTTGCCATAATAATGTTCCTCCTTTTAAAGATAGTAAATAAATGTTTAATTGTTGTAAAAATTGTCAGGCTCTAGGAAAGCTCATTCTTGCAATCCGGACAAAGTCCCGTAAACGAAACTGAGCAGCTCTCAATGGCTAAATCAGTGGATTCCTGCACCTGTGTCATCAGCTCATCGGCGAAGTCCAAATCGATATCCATCACGCGTCCGCAGCCTCTGCATATAAAGTGATAATGAGGCGCTGTGTTGTAATCGTAATGGTCAGGACCGACTCCGGTCGAAATCTTGATGATTTCACCTATTTCCTCAAGCAAGGAAAGGTTTCTGTAAACAGTTCCAAGACTGATGTTTGGAAATTCTTTTTTGATATTCTGATAGATAGTTTCAGCAGTCGGATGATCGGTCCGGCTCGCCAGAAAGTTGACTATCGACTCTCTTTGACGACTATACTTAATCATATGAATCTCCTTTTAAATGAAATCAGGAATTGTTACTGATATCAATATACACGATAGTACTATAATTGTCAAGAGAAAAATAAGAATAATTCCTATTTTATTTTTACAAGATGGCTCGAATAGCTATAAATCAAGTATAAATTAATAACACGCATAATCTTACTGCTTCACTCATAGAATAGTACAAAACGCGCAGGCGGGTAAATAAGCATGAAGAGATTCGTTACATACCTGTATTTATATGATGGCAGAATAAAAGGAAATAATGCAGGCTTTATAAAAGTAGAAATAAACGGAGAAAAAAGTGCATTTCTCGTGCAGATAAAAAATCTCGGAAAATACTCCGGAAAAGGAAGAGTGTATCTGGTATATGAAGCGGAGGCGGGCATAGAGGCAGGAGAGCTTACGGTAAAAAACGGTGAAGCGCGAGAGATATATAATGTAGATACCGAAAACGTAAAGGACAGTGGAAAGACATTTTTGCAGGTGCTCGGTGTAAAAATAGAACTGGAAAATGCAGATGAAAAATTTCTGGCAAGCTGCTGGACGGATAACACGGAAGCAGTTATAGGAAAACCAATCAAGGTACAAGCAGATTTATCAAATAAGGAAACCCCTGTATCGACTCCTAAGCCTGAACCGGGCTGTCAGAAAGAGGTTCATAGTCAAAATGTTGATGACAGTCAGGACAAAATCAGGCGCATAGACATATCAGAGCTTCGCACGCTTCCGGCCAAAAACTGGTACATAGTCAACAACAGCTTTCTTACACACGGTTACGCAAACTATAAGCATCTCGTCATCAAAACGGATACAGATGGCAGGCAATATCTCGGAGTGCCGGGCGTGAGCGAGCCGCAGGAGCGCATGCTGGCAGGGATATTCGGCTTCACGGAATTTGAGCCGGCCGCACCGGCAAATGCAGCGGATGTCGATAGCGGAGTGTTCGGATACTGGTTCTGCCAGCTGTAGTTTTTATAGATTGTAAGAAAATGTCCTTTCCTCTGCACAAAACCACAGAAATTGTGTATAATTAAAGCTAACAAAAGAAACTGTGGGAGGTGGCATTACATGAAAAATTATTCAAAGGATCCTGACAGACAGTATCATATCCAGGTCGCAAAAGGAGAGGTCGGCAGGTATGTTATAATGCCGGGAGACCCGAAGAGGTGTGTTAAATAGCGCAGTACCTTGACAATCCGGTCTTGATAGCTGACAACAGGGAGTTTATCACATATACCGGCACATTGGATGGAGTGAAGGTCAGTGTGACATCGACAGGCATCGGCGGACCATCCGCATCCATAGCGATGGAGGAGTTGTACAGATGCGGTGCAGATACCTTCGTGAGGATCGGAACCTGCGGAGGCATGCAGACAGATGTGAAAAGCGGTGACATCGTGATTGCGACAGGCGCCATCCGCATGGAGGGCACATCAAAGGAGTATGCGCCGATAGAGTTTCCGGCTGTGGCAGATTTAGATGTCACAAACGCGCTTGTTGCGGCAGCAAAGCAGAAAAACTTTACGCATCACACAGGCGTGGTGCAGTGCAAGGATGCATTTTACGGACAGCACGAGCCTGAAAAAATGCCGGCAGGCTACGAGCTTATCAATAAATGGAATGCATGGAGGATGCTTGGCTGTCTTGCGTCAGAGATGGAGTCAGCCGCGCTTTTTGTCGTTGCGGCAAAGCTTGGAGTCAGGGCAGGCTCATGCTTCCTTGTGGTCGCAAATCAGGAAAGGGAAAAGCTCGGGCTTGAGAATCCTGTGGTACGCGATACGGACATGGCGGTTCAAGTGGCGGTTTCGGCAGTGCGAAACCTCATTCGTGAGGATTGCGCCGGAGAATAAGTCAGACATAAAACACAGAAACGGAGAACAGACATTGGATATAAATGAAATTTTAAAACACGTTGACCATACACTTTTATCCCCACAGGCTACATGGGACGAAATCAGGCAGATATGCGATGATGCGATAAAATATCACACAGCATCGGTCTGCATACCGCCAAGCTATGTAAGTCAGGCGTCAAAGTACCTGGGTGAAAGGGTAAAGGTCTGTACAGTGATAGGCTTCCCTAACGGATATTCGACCACTGCGGTGAAAGCCTTTGAGACAGAGGATGCCCTTGCAAACGGAGCGAAGGAGATAGATATGGTCATCAATATCGGCTGGCTCAAGGATAAAAGGTATGAGCTGATAGAGGATGAAATAAAGAAGCTCAAGTCCATATGCAAGGATAAGGTGCTTAAAGTCATCATCGAGACCTGCTTTCTCACAGATGATGAGAAAATCAGGATGTGCGATATCGTGACGAGCGCAGGGGCTGATTACATCAAGACATCTACAGGCTTTGGCACGGCAGGTGCGACCTTTGACGATATAAAGCTGTTTTCCGAGCATATCGGAGAGGGTGTGAAGATGAAGGCTGCCGGAGGCATTTCTTCATTAGATGATGCAGAAAGATTTCTTGAGCTTGGCGCTGACAGGCTTGGGACAAGCCGTGTGGTGAAGCTCATTAAGGCTATGGACTGAATTTTCGTATACAATAAATAACCGGGGAATTATATATGGATAAAAAAACAATTGAAAAACTGATTGATACAGCCCTTGCACAGCTTGACTTTTCATATGCGCCGTACTCAGGCTTCAATGTCGGTGCGGCTCTTTTAGCAAAAAATCAGGCAGTCTACACCGGCTGCAATATAGAAAATGCAGCCTACACACCGACAAATTGTGCGGAAAGGACAGCATTTTTCAAGGCAGTGAGTGAAGGCGTGCGGGATTTTGAGGCAATCTGTATCGTGGGCGGAAAGAACCAAAAAGCGACAGGTTATACAGCGCCATGCGGAGTATGCCGCCAGGTTATGATGGAGTTTTGCAATCCGAAGACCTTTGAAATAATACTGGCAATTGACAGGGAAAACTATAGGATTTACACACTTGAGGATATGCTTCCGCAGGGGTTCGGACCTGCGAACCTTGAGTAGAGCGACCTGTAGCTGTACCTTTAATGGGCTGCATAATGGGCTGTAATAGTTGTTGATTATATGGTGGTGTGAACATTAGCCGCCTCAACAGGAAGTGGGAAACCGGAAATGGGGGAAATATGGAGAGAAAAGAGAATATAAGAGACAATATAATAAAGCTGCCGAAAATTGAGCTTCACTGCCATCTGGATGGCTCATTAAGCCGTGAATTTGTCGAGAAAAGGCTTGGCAGGACGGTGCGGGAGGCAGAGCTTAGCGTGTCGGATGACTGCACAAGTCTGGCACAGTATCTGGAGAAATTTGACTTGCCGGGGCAGTGCATCCAGGATGAAAAGGGGCTTGAGGGAGCCGCCTATGATGTGCTTAAGGGCATGCACCGGGAAAACGTCATATACGCGGAAATCCGTTTTGCACCGCTGCTTTCAGAGAATGAGAGCATGAGCTGCGAGCGCGTGATAGAGGCGACGATTAAGGGACTTGAGAGAGGTAAAAAGAATTTTGGCATAGAATATGGGCTTATTGTGTGCGCCATGAGGCATCACAGTGAGGAACAAAACAGACGCATGCTGCACACCGCAAGGGAATTTTTAGGCGCGGGTGTGTGCGCGGCAGACCTTGCAGGTGCTGAGGTGCCTTACCCTATGTCCGGCTTCATGGAGCTTTTCAAATATGCAAAGCAGCTTGGGCTGCCTTTTACAATTCATGCGGGAGAGTGTGGAAATGCACAGAATATCATAGATGCAGTGGAGGCCGACGCGGCCAGGATAGGCCATGGAATAGCCATGAGAGGTCACGGTGATATGGAAAGACAGCTTTCGGCAAAGGGCATAGGCATCGAGCTTTGTCCGATAAGCAACCTGCAGACAAAGGCAGTGGCTTCAGCAGACGAATATCCCATCAGGGAGTTTTTGGATGCGGGATTAAAGGTTACAATAAACACAGACAACCGCACTGTAAGCAACACAACTTTATCTAAAGAGCTTGAGTTCATAGAAAAAACCTATGGCATACGCGAGGAGGAGCTGCCGCTTATGATGAAAAATGCACTGGATGTGGCATTTGCAGATGATGCCGTGAAGGAGCGGATTTTCAGGCAGCTGGTATAGTGTCGCGAGGCTTATGGAGATTTAACATTTAACCGCAGCACAAATTTACGGACCGGAAAATGGAGGTATGACACCATGAAGAAATATAACAGAATTTTTGTGATAGTCCTGGACTCTCTGGGAATCGGCGCAATGCCGGACTCGGAAAGGTTTGGAGACACAGATGTAGACACCTTTGGGCATATACTTGAGAGGATGCAGACTCTAGACATCCCAAATCTTACAAGGCTTGGGATGCTCAATTTGCATTGCGGCGGTAAGATGCAGCCGGCTGCTGAGCCAATCGGCAGATTTACGAGGCTGGCAGAGGCAAGCAACGGCAAGGACACGATGACAGGCCACTGGGAGATGATGGGCATAAAAACCGAAAAGCCGTTTAAGACCTTCACAGAGCACGGATTTCCACCGGAGCTCATCGCTGAGCTTGAGAAGCAGTGCGGAAAAAAGGTCATAGGCAACAAGAGCGCCAGCGGCACTGAGATAATCGAGGAGCTCGGAGAGGAAGAGATAAAGAACGGTTCGATGATTGTATACACGTCAGCGGATTCGGTGCTTCAGATTTGCGGTAATGAGGAGACCTTTGATTTACAGAATCTCTACCGCTGCTGTGAGATAGCCAGAAAAATAACGCTCAAGGACGAGTGGAGAGTAGGGCGCGTCATTGCAAGACCATATGTGGGAAAGAAAAAGGGTGAGTTCGTGCGAACCTCAAACAGGCATGACTATGCGCTTAAGCCTACAGGTCTTACTGCATTAAATGCATTAAAGGACAGTGGACTGGATGTCATTTCAGTCGGCAAAATCAATGATATTTTCTGCGGAGAGGGCATTACAGAGGCATTCCGCTCAAAGAGCTCGGTTCATGGAATGGAGCAGACCATTGATATATGTGAGAAGGATTTTAAAGGGCTGTGCTTTGTGAATCTGGTCGATTTCGATGCACTGTGGGGACACCGCAGAAATGTGACAGGCTACGGAGAGGAAATTGAGAAATTCGACAAAAATCTGGGCATTTTAATGGAAAAGCTAAGGGATGATGATCTGCTCATACTGACCGCAGACCACGGAAACGACCCTACCTACAAGGGAACGGACCACACACGCGAGTATGTGCCGTTTATCGCGTATTCAAAGAGCATGAAGGGCGGCGGTGCAATTGAGGAGGAAGCCACCTTTGCGGTGATTGGAGCCACAATTGCTGACAACTTCGGCGTAAAAATGCCGGAGGGTACCATAGGACATTCTATTCTTGAAGAACTTTAAGGGGTAATATCTCAGGAATTTTTTAAACTTAAACAGAAAATATATGGAGAAAAAAATGAACAGTATATATGAAAAACTCACCACATGCCTTGCAAGTGTGCGTGAAAAAACAGATTTTGTACCGGAGACAGCCATAGTTTTGGGCTCGGGACTTGGAGACTATGCAGAGCAGATTAAGATAGAGACAACCATAGATTACAAGGATATCAAGGGCTTTCCAATATCCACAGTTCCCGGACACAAGGGCAGGTTTGTATTTGGATATGTGGATAGTGTGCCTGTTGTCATCATGCAGGGCAGAGTACATTATTATGAGGGGTATCCGATAACAGACGTTGTGCTACCGACACGCCTCATGGGAATGATGGGCGCAAAAAAGCTGATACTCACAAATGCGGCAGGCGGCCTCAATACTGATTTTAATCCGGGAGACTTTATGCTGATTTCGGACCATATTGCGACAGCCATACCAAGTCCACTGATCGGAGCCAATATTGATGAGCTGGGCGAGCGTTTTCCGGATATGAGCGAGGTATACAGTCGCAGAATGAGGGAAATCGTAAAAGAAAAAGGCAGATAAGCTGGGCATAAAGCTGAGAGAAGGAGTCTACGTACAGCTCACAGGCCCGCAGTATGAGACCCCGGCCGAGGTCAGGATGTGTAAAATCCTCGGAGGAGATGCCGTCGGAATGAGCACAGCCTGTGAGGCACTTGCAGCGCGTCATATGGGGCTTGAGGTTTGCGGAATCTCATGTATCACCAACCTGGCAGCAGGACTATCCGACAAAAAGCTCAACCACAAGGAAGTGCAGGAAACCGCAGACCGCGTGGCAAAGCAGTTTACAGAACTGATCACTGCTGTGGTGAGAGAGGTGTAAATGCTTAGAAACTTGACAATAAATCGTATCATAGCGTATACTTTAGAATCCTAACAGATGGGATGGAGGATTTCAATGTTAAATATATATTTAGGGGATATGGAAAATGCAATTTACCATCCTCCGGTGTATTTTGATAACACATATGAAGATGAATGGATAACGGATGAGCTGTCTGTCAAAATGATAAAAGATATAGATAAATCAGACGTCATTGGACCACATCTGGTACAAAGCCCGATACTGGGACCGATATCCACAAAGGAATTGTCCGGTGGAGTGAAAACCCTTATGCTGATGGCTTTTGATGATAGCGGAAAAATTTTTAACGCTTCAGCGTGTGGTGATAACTGCGCAAAGTGGATATTGAGAATTGCGGGCAAAAAGAATCTGACAATTAATCTGCATCATATAATGGATTTTGGTAAAGATTTTGAGGCAAAGATACTGAATACGGGAGAAATAGTTCACAGTATGGCTGAATTCATCAGTGTTGCAGGTAAATATGTATAGGAGAAGGTATGAAGGGTAAGCATAAAATTGTTGTGAAAAACAATAGACTTCATTATGAATTTGAAATAAAAAGAAATATCACGATAATAAAAGGGGACAGTGCTACAGGGAAAACAACACTCATAAATATGATCAGACAATTTGCAAATCTGGGTAATGCAAGTGGAATTGAAATCGAATGTGATGCCCCGTGCACAGTTCTTGAGGGAAATATGTGGCAGATGCTGCTCAAAAATTTATCAGGAAATATCATTTTTATGATGAAGAAAATCAGTTTATAAGACAGCAAGAGTTTGCTGAACTTGTAAAGGCGTCAGATAATTATTTTGTGATAATAACAAGAGAAAACCTGTACAATCTGCCATATAGTGTTGAAGAAATATATGGACTGTATTCTTCAGGAAAGTATCAGAACACAAAGCAAATATATCAGGAGATGTATCATATTTATCCTTTAAATCAGGAGCTTTCATGTAAACCTGACAAAATAATTGTTGAAGATACAAATTCTGGATATGAGTATTTCAAGGCAATATCGAAAGAAAAAAATATAGTGTGTGAAAGCGCTGGTGGAAAAACAAAAATATTTGCTATGCTAGAACAACTAAAAGCTGAAACAGAGAGTATTTGTGTAATAGCTGACGGTGCAGCAATTGGCCCGGAAATGGATGCATTATATAAAATGTCTGTGGAAAAAGGCAATATAAAGTTATATCTGCCGGAATCATTTGAGTGGATTATACTCAGTTCTGAGTTGCTTGAAGACAAAGAAATTAAGGATATTATGGACAAACCTGAGAATTATATAGAAAGTCAGGAATATTTCAGTTGGGAGCGATTTTTTACAAAGCTGCTTGTGGATAAAACAGCAGGAACATACCTGAAATATCAAAAAGGAAAGCTTAATCCTACATATTTGCATGAGAAGAATAAAAATATAATTTTGAGAAATATAAAAAATAGTATAGATTTTTAAAAAGTATGATAAATTGGCGCAGGAATTGTTTCCTGCGCCAATTGTTATGTTAAATTATAAATGGGCTCATTTATTAACAAGCCCGTAAATATAGTGATTACACCACTTCCCATGTAGTATAAGATAATCATGCAATAGCCCCTCCTGCACGAAGCCAAGCCTATTAAGAAGCTTCATCGAAGGCACATTCCCAGGGTGGACAACCGCTGTCACCTTGTGCATGCGAAGCTCATTAAAGGCAAGCTTGGTGCAGAAGCCGACTGCCTCGGTGGCATACCCCATATGGTGAAACTCACTGGAAAATTTATAGCCAATTTCACAGCTTCCGTAAAAAGCCGGAGCGATATTATGTATACACACAGTGCCAATAATCCGGCACGGATTTTCTTTCTGAAAAACATAAAATCTGAAAAGCTGTGATTTGACAGCCATATTGTATTCATATCTGAGCACCTTCTGCAGGTGCTTCACAGTATAAAAGTCCGGCACACGGTCTATTTCATACATTTCGAAAAGCTCTTTATCCCTATTGTAAAAATCCAAAACCTGCGGAGCGCAATCAGCGCGCAATACCTTAAGAAGCAGGCGTGGGGTTTCATATTGAAAAAACATATTTTCCTTCTTTCACATTTGGTGTATCATGATAAATAGATTATAACACATGGAGCAGACAAATATGACACAAGATGAAAAATATATGAAACAGGCAATAAAACAGGCAAAAAAAGCATACGCACTCGATGAAGTGCCGATAGGCTGCGTAATTGTAGCCGGTGACAAAATCATTGCACGCGGCTACAACCGCAGAAATACCGACAAAAATCCACTCGCTCATGCTGAGCTTTCTGCCATCCGCAAAGCCAGCAAAAAGACTGGAGATTGGCGTCTTGAGGAATGCACCATGTACGTCACCCTTGAGCCCTGTCAGATGTGTGCCGGAGCAATAGTACAGGCACGCATTCCCAGAGTGGTAATAGGTGCCATGAATCCGAAAGCAGGCTGTGCAGGCTCAATCATCAATCTACTGCAGATGCAGCAGTTTAATCATCAGGTGCAGACAGATATAGGCATCTGTGGTGACGAATGCAGCACCATGCTCTCTACCTTTTTCAAGGAGCTGCGAAAGAAGCGCAAGCTTCAAGGAGAGTAAATAAATTGTAGGTTAAAACCACAACGTAAGGCACGTAAGCCCCAGGTACTACTGACTCACACGTACTCTCCCGAAGCGCGAATAGCGAAGAGGTTTAGATACTGTAGAAATTATGCCCATGAGACACAGAAACGCCCCGGCATGGACGCAGGGGCGAGGAGAATCGCGCCATGGACGGCGCGTTTCGACGGTTTCGTCAAGCATAGAAAAACATCAAGCATAATTTCGTACAGTATCTTAGCCACGTAGCGTAGCGATGGCGGGAGAGTACGTGTGAGTCAGTAGTACCTGGGGCTTGCGTGCCGTACTCATACCACAAGAAGTTGCAATAAATCTTGACAAAACCCTGCATTATAGCGTATACTTAAGACTCCGAGCAGCCGGGGTGGTAGCGGTACCTTGAACCAACAATCCGCTATAGTTGGGGTGATGCTTCGTAGAGGGCTTAAGCGGTGGAGCTGCCCTCCATAAGTGGCGTTGACGTCTGGGTCTTGCGCAATGGAAATCTATGAACCGTGTCAGGGTGGGAACACAGCAGCACTAAGTAGAAGCTTTCATGTGACGCGAGGCAGCCTGGAGGGAGTTAACTGTGGAGGTAACGTCTGTTGTGATGGTTCGAAGCGAGGCGCTCGGATTTTTAGCGTATAAACATCGTATGATAACATAGGTAATCAGCGGAAATTCTATTTCCGGGCTGATTACCTATGTTATCAGACGGTGCAACGGAAACCGAAAATTGTAGCCACGCAGTGGCGGAGAAGCCTCGAAAGAGGCGAATTTTCGGCTGGAGTGGCACGGTTTATACGCGCGAAATAAGGAAAATCGAGGCATACAATGATTCAGGACATTGCACCACATACGTGGGACATAACATACAAAAACATACAGCCGGACCCGGACAGCAGGGTCCTTTTTTTTAGCAGGGGACAGCTTCTTGTGCAGCAGGCATCGGACAAGCCTGCTGACGAATCCAATGAGGATATTCATCAGATAAGCTTTCCAAGATATGATGATATAAAAACAGAATGCCACGACGCTAAATATCAGTATCTGTTTACACTTGACGATACTGCCTTTTTCAGGGTGGCACTGTCACATGCTGACAAAATGCATATACTGGAAGTAACAGGTGGCAAATTCATAAACCGGCACTATATGCGCAGTACGGCACCGAAGGAGTACGTGCTTGCCGCGATAACTGGATTTCATCTGGATGGCTGGTATGATAAGAACCATTTCTGCGGCAGATGCGCCAACAGGCTGGTAGAGGACGACGTGGAGCGCATGCTCAGATGTCCGGTCTGTGGCAACATGGTTTACCCGCGCATCAATCCGGCCGTGATAGTGGGAGTTACAATGGAGATAAGCTGCTTTTGACAAAATACAATGGCAGAGAGTATAAAAAGTACGCACTTGTGGCAGGCTTTAACGAGATAGGTGAGTCGCTTGAGGAGACCGTGCGCCGTGAGGTTATGGAGGAAACAGGACTGCGTGTGAAAAATATAAGATACTACAAATCGCAGCCGTGGGGCTTTACCGACAATATACTAGCGGGATATTTCTGTGAAGTTGACGGAACAGATGAGATTGAGGTTGACATGCAGGAACTTTCGGTGGCAAAATGGGTGTCAAGAGAAGAAATACCTACATCCCTAGAGGAATTAAGCCTGACAAATGAAATGATTTCTGTTTTTCGGCTTGACAAAGGCGATTTCTGAATGTATAGTAAAACAGTAGGAAATGAAACAGAGGTGCTATAAATGAAAAATTTCAACAAAAGGACGTTATGCTCTTCGCCTCATGATGGATCTTGCAGAGAACAACAGTGGTTCACCCATCAGCCTGAAGGATGTAGCGAAGAGACAGGATATTTCAGATAAATATCTTGAACAGATTATATCCATTTTAAACAAGGCGGGCTACGTCAGAAGTGTCAGAGGCGCCCAGGGCGGCTACATGCTGAAGATGGAACCGCAGAACTACACAGTCGGCATGATTCTCAGACAGACAGAGGGCAGCCTTGCGCCGGTAGCATGTATAGAGGATGACGAGATAGTCTGCGACAGACAGCAGCAGTGCGTCACATCTATTGTGTACAAGAAGATCAATGATGCAATCTCAGGTGTGGTTGACAATATCACATTGCAGGATCTGGTAGACTGGCAGAACGAGAAGAATGGAAATTATGTCATATAAAGAAAGAAGGTTATCATAGATGAGCAGATTAATTTATTTGGATAATGCGGCAACCACACAGGTATATCCGGAGGTTGTGGATGCAATGCTTCCTTACTTTACAGAGCATTACGGCAATCCATCAGCTATATACAGCTTTGCAGATGAGGCAGAAAGAGCAGTGGATCATGCCAGAGGAGAGGTCGCAGACCTTATCGGAGCTAAGAAGGATGAGATATATTTCACAGGCGGCGGCAGCGAGTCCGACAACTGGGCATTAAAGGCCACAGCAGAGGCATATGCCGCAAAAGGAAAGCACATCATCACATCAGCCATCGAGCATCATGCAATTCTTCACACAGCACAGTGGCTTGAGAAGCATGGCTTTGAGGTGACATATGTGGGTGTTGATGAGGACGGAAAAATCAAGCTTGATGAGCTTAAGGCAGCCATCAGACCTGACACAATCCTTATCTCAGTTATGGCGGCAAACAACGAGATTGGAACTATCCAGCCGCTTAAGGAGATCGGAGAGATAGCAAAGGAGCATGGCATTTTGTTCCACACAGATGCGGTTCAGGCATTCGGACATATTCCGATTAATGTAGATGATATGCATATCGACATGCTCAGCGCCAGCGGTCACAAGCTCAACGGACCAAAGGGCATCGGTGTGATGTATATCAGAAAGGGCGTAAAAATCCGCTCATTTATCCACGGCGGAGCACAGGAGCGCCAGAGACGTGCGGGAACACACAATGTGCCGGGTATCGTAGGACTCGGCAAGGCAGTAGAGCTTGCAAAGGCCAACATGGCAGAGCGCAGCGAATATGAGACAAAGCTCAGAGACCACCTCATCGAGAGAGTGACAAGTGAGATTCCATATACACGCTTAAATGGACACAGAACAGACAGACTGCCAAACAATGCAAACTTCTGCTTCAGATTCATCGAGGGAGAGTCAATGCTTATCCTGCTTGATCAGGCAGGCATATGCGGTAGCTCAGGTTCAGCCTGCACATCAGGCTCACTCGACCCATCACATGTGCTCCTTGCAATAGGACTGCCACATGAGATAGCACACGGCTCACTGCGTCTTACATTATCAGAGAAGACCACTCTTGAGGATATCGACTATACAGTGGACAAGTTAAAGGAAATCATAGCAAGGCTCAGATGCATGTCACCGTTATACGAGGATTTCGTAAAGAAAAACGGCAAATCTGAGGCATAATAAATGATCAGGTCAAAAATTATAGTGACTATCACAACATTAATATATACATGAAAATTAGGAGGAACTAAGGACATGGCATACAGTGAAAAGGTAATGGACCATTTTAACCATCCAAGAAACGTAGGAGAGATGGAGAATCCAAGTGGTGTCGGCACAGTAGGAAACGCAAAGTGCGGAGACATCATGAGAATGTATCTGGATATAGATGACAATGGCATTATTCAGGAGGCCAAATTCAAGACCTTCGGATGTGGCGCAGCAGTTGCAACAAGCAGCATGGCAACAGAGCTCGTAAAGGGCAAGACAATCCAGGAGGCGCTTGAGGTTACAAACAAGGCAGTTATGGAGGCACTTGACGGACTTCCACCTGTAAAGGTACACTGCTCACTTCTCGCAGAGGAGGCAATCCATGCAGCACTCTGGGATTACGCAGAGAAAAACGGCATCAAGATCGAGGGACTTGAGAAGCCTGTAAATGATATCAGCGAGAAGGAAGAGGCGCCTGAGGAAGACTATTAATGAAAAAGAAGGTTGTAGTAGGAATGTCGGGCGGAGTGGATTCGTCAGTAGCGGCATATTTATTAAAGGAACAGGGATACGATGTCATCGGAGTCACAATGCAGATATGGCAGGACGAGGATGTATTTAAACAGTCACAGGAGGGCGGCTGCTGTGGGCTATCCGCAGTGGAGGACGCCAGACGAGTGGCGGCAGTGCTTGATATTCCGTATTATGTGATGAACTTCAAGGCTGATTTCAAGAAATACGTTATAGACTATTTCGTGTCCGAATATGAGCGTGCATACACGCCAAATCCGTGTATCGCCTGCAACCGTTATGTGAAATGGGAGTCGCTGCTTCACCGCTCGCTCGAGATAGGAGCAGACTATATAGCAACAGGCCATTATGCCCGCATAGCACAGCTTCCAAACGGCAGATACACCATAGCCAACTCAGTCACAGCGGAAAAGGACCAGACATATGCGCTTTACAATCTGACACAGGAGCAGCTTCGTCGCACGCTGATGCCTGTGGGAGAGTATGAAAAGCCACAAATCCGCCGTATCGCAGAGGAAGCCGGTCTGCCTGTGGCGCACAAGAGCGATAGCCAGGACATATGCTTCGTGCCGGATCACGACTATGCCTCATTCATCGAGAATGAGACAGGCAAAACCTATGAGCCGGGAAATTTCGTGGATGAATCGGGAAATATTCTCGGCCGTCATAAGGGCCTCATCCACTATACTATCGGACAGCGCAAGGGGCTTGGAATTACAGCCGCAACACCTTTATTCGTAAAGGAGCTGCGTCCGGCAACAAATGAGGTCGTAATCAGCACAAATGAGTCACTTTTCTCAGACACCTGTTATATCAGCGATATAAACTATATGGCACAGGAGCACATCACACCGGACACCCGCAGTATAGGAAAGGTACGCTACTCTCACAGGGGAGCTGACTGTACACTCACACCTATGGAAAACGGCATGATAAAATGCGTATTTGACGAGCCGCAGCGCGCCATGACACCGGGGCAGGCAGCGGTATTTTATCAGGATGGGCATGTACTGTGCGGTGGAACAATTGAAAAGATGATGGTAAATTAGCAGGACTTTTGAATAGTCGCGAATATATTATAATAATAGAGCAGACAGCATAACTAAAATGCCGTCTGCTCTATTAAGTTATTGATTTTAGTATAGAAAGCGTGGATGGAGTTAATCATATCATATATTTGAAGGATGGGGAAATATGTCATATGTTTGTCAGACTCGGGAAGAAAAACTGGTGAATTTAATGGGGAGATTTACCAATATGATTTTAGACCATTTGGAATCATGAGCTTAATGTGTTATTACAAATAAATATTAAAATGAAACAACGTATACTCTTCTTAATCTGTTATTTTTAACGAGATTAAGAAGAGTATATTTGCGTTTTGACTTGTTTTTTGTCCAAAATACCGTTATACTTTACTTAAAGTGCATAAAAAACAGAGATTAAGAAGAGTATAGCAATATAATATATTTTGGGTGGAGGTGCAGGATGCTTGTAGGTAGAGAAAAAGAATTACATTTATTGCATGATATACAAAATGATGATAGCTCGCATTTTGTGGCAGTATACGGGCGAAGGAGAGTGGGAAAGACCTTTCTGATACGTGAGGCCTTTGGCTATAGATTTGCATTTCAGCATGCCGGTCTGTCAGAGGGAGGAATGAAGGAACAGATATATGCGTTTACGTCATCTCTCAAAGATGCAGGGTGTGATGTGAAAAAGCAGCCCAAAAACTGGCTTGAGGCATTTGAAGCATTAAAGGATGTCATAAGATTGTCGAGTGAAAAGAAGAAAATAATATTTATTGATGAGCTGTCGTGGATGGACACTCAAAAGAGTGATCTTATGGTTGCTTTGGAGAATTTCTGGAATGGATTTGCTTCTGCAAGGAAAGATATAGTCCTTATAGTGTGCGCGTCAGCCACATCATGGATGCTCTCAAAGGTCGTACACAACAAAGGCGGATTGTATAACAGATTGACAGAACAGATACATCTGCGCACATTCTGCCTCAGGGAGTGTGAAGCGTATGTAAAAGCTGCCGGGCTGGCATTAAACAGAAATCAGATATTGCAGTATTATATGATTTTTGGCGGAGTACCTTACTATTGGGGATTTTTGAAAAAGGGATTAAGCCTTTCGCAGAATATTGATAGTATATTGTTTGAAAAGGATGCGCCTCTGCGCGATGAATTTAAGTATTTATATGCTTCTGTATTCAAAAAAACCGGAGAACTATGTAAAAATAATAGAAGCTCTTGGGACTAAAAAGGTTGGAATGACAAGGGAAGAAATCATTACAGCGACCAAAATACCTAATTCGGGAGATCTGACAACGAAGCTCGAAGGGCTTGAAAGCTGTGGATTTATTCGCAAGTACAATGCATTTGGGATGAAAAAGAAAAATGCGATATACCAGTTGATGGATTGCTTTACATTGTTTTATTTCAAATTTTTGAAATCAGAACCGACAGATGAGCATTTTTGGACGAACCAGATTAATACGCCCGCAGTGAATACGTGGCTGGGGCTGGCGTTTGAAAGAGTGTGCATGGAGCATGTGGATCAGATTAAGTTTAAATTGGGTATTTCTGGCGTGCTGACAGAGGTAAATTCGTGGTACTGCAAATCAGATCCTGATAATGGCATTTTCGGCTCACAGATTGATATGCTGATTGCCAGAAAAGATCAGGTGATTAATTTGTGCGAGATGAAATATTCGCAGTCAGAATATACCGTAACGGAGAAAGTTGACAGGAGCATTAGAAATAAAATAAGTGATCTTAGAGTGGTTTCCGGTACAAAGTATGCGATATACCCAACACTTATTACAACCTATGGTGTGGTGGAAAACTCGTATTCGCAGGAGATGCAGTCGGTTGTTACGATGGATGATCTGTTTGCCTGAGATAAAATATTAAAAACCCCATAAATTCCTGTTGACAGATAGGGATTCATGGGGTATATTTATATCAACAATTAATTCATACAAATACAGTATGAATATAGGAGATTAAAACAAAGCATTAACATTACAATGACATCAAGGAGGACACAAACATGTCAAACATTTATCAGGGAACATTAGGACTTATTGGAAATACACCGCTTGTAGAGCTTACACACGTAGAGAAGGCATACGGACTTGAGGCAAGACTTCTTGCAAAGCTTGAGTACTTCAACCCGGCAGGATCAGTAAAGGATAGAATCGCAAAAGAGATGATCGAGCAGGCAGAGAGAGACGGAAAGCTCAAGCCGGGCTCAACAATTATCGAGCCGACATCAGGAAATACAGGAATCGGACTTGCAGCAATCGCAGCAGCAAAGGGATATAAGATTATCATCGTTCTTCCTGAGACAATGTCCATCGAGAGAAGAAACATCATCAAGGCATATGGCGCAGAGCTCGTGCTTTCAGACGGTACAAAGGGTATGAAGGGCGCTATCGCCAAGGCAGAGGAGCTTCATGAGCAGATTCCTGACAGCTTCATTCCGGAGCAGTTTGAGAACCCTGCAAACCCGGAGGCACACAGAAAGACAACAGGTCCTGAGATCTGGAACGATACAGACGGACAGGTAGACGCATTCGTAGCCGGAGTCGGAACAGGCGGAACAATCACAGGAACAGGTGAGTACTTAAAGAGCAAGAATCCTGATGTAAAGATTATCGCAGTGGAGCCTGAGACATCAGCAGTGCTTTCAACAGGAAAAGCCGGAGCACACAAGATTCAGGGAATCGGAGCAGGCTTCGTACCAAACACATTAAATACAGAGGTATATGATGAGATTATCCCTGTATCAAATGAGGCATCATTTGAGTATGGAAAGATTATCGCAAAAGAGGAGGGCGTACTTGTAGGTATTTCTTCAGGAGCAGCTCTCTATGCAGCAATCGAGGTAGCCAAGAGACCGGAGTTCAAGGGCAAGACAGTAGTAGCACTTCTTCCTGACAGCGGAGACAGATACTACTCAACAGATCTTTTTAAGGACTAATATATTATCCATTTTAGGCATTTTTATCAAGATATAGCTAATATATTAGCTGTAAATATTTTTGGCTATAAAAAAAGGAACCCGCGGGTTCAATGTCATTAAGTTAAGAATTTTGACATAATTATAAAACACATCATATTTGCAATTGTTTGATAAATATGATGTGTTTTTTTCTTTGTCTATTTTGAGCACAACAAAAAGCAGATTGTTTATCTGTTAAAAAAACTT
>ENA-OQJV01000011-OQJV01000011.1-human-gut-metagenome-genome-assembly--contig:-NODE-11-length-34744-cov-2.820724_pt1 | contig 34744 bp, 32 predicted proteins | sample MGYA00242616_ERZ504783 | MGnify/ENA primary metagenome ERZ504783 (study PRJEB26092, sample SAMD00036360) | human gut metagenome | host: Homo sapiens | study: EMG produced TPA metagenomics assembly of...
TATTTGATACTTACCTGCATCAATTTTGTCGAACTCACATATAAATCCTGATAATTCTGCACCTGGTTTTCGCTTAAAATGAATAGCCAAATCGCTTCTAAAAATCTTACGAGTAGTTATTAGATAGGACTTATTATCTGATTTCAGTAATAATTGTATATTCCCATTATACGGTTTTTCATTATAAAATCCCCATCCCTCAATTATACATTTATTTCCTACATAAATATTATCAATCGCATTCACAACTTTTCTACAAATATCAAATTCCTTTGTACATTCTTCAACAACACACTTTCCAATATTCTCTTTCATCATATTATATGAGAAATCAGGAGCATGCTGTGTCAGATTTGAGCTATAAAATGGATCTTTATTTTTAAAGTACGGATGCAATTTATATAAATGTTTTTGTTCTGCCATTAATCGTTTAAACTTTTTCTCACTTTTCAAATCGTTACCACGACTTACCGATTCATGATGATAAAGTATAACATCATTCCTAACAACATTATAATATCCAGCCTCTACAAGCCTAAAACAAAGTTCAACGTCATTATATGCAACCGGCATATCCTCATTAAACCCATTTACTTTATTAAACTTTGCAGCATTTACGAGCATACAAGCAGCCGTAACAACAAGCCAGTTATAATCTATTTTATTTCGTCCGAAATAATATATATTATCATCATTATAACCTATAAATGCATGAACTGGACCATTAGCAATATTGATAACACCAATATGCTGAATTTCTTACTATTCGGGTATAACAGCTTTGCCCCAACTGCTCCAACATGCTCTAATTCTGCATGTCCAACCATTCTTTCAAGCCATTCCTCATTAATTATTTCAATATCATCATTTAGAAATAAGTAGTAATCACCCTTAGCTTCTTTAGCTCCTATATTACACATTCTTGAAAAGTTAAAGTTCATTTTTTCATAGATATATCTAAAATTATACTTGTCTGCTAATCCCTGATACAGTTTCTTATTTTCGTCATTGCTTCCATTGTCCACAAGAATAACTTCAAAATTCCTATATCTGGTAATTTCATACAAGGTCTCTATACATCTTTTTAAGACTTTATAGTTGTCTTTTGATGGTATTATCACGCTTATAAGCGGATTGGTCTGCGAGATATAATTCACCCTATATTGATACATTATATCTACCATTTCCAAATTAGCCTTGAGACCACGTCTCGCAAGAGCATCTTCCTTGCTCTTCTTTGCAGCCTCGAATATATATGGCTTTGCAGATGGATCCAAAGCTGTTGATTCTTTTCTTTCTCTCCAATGATATAAGATTTTATCAATATGAGCTATTTTATTTGTCTTTTCAGTAAATCTAAGAGTAAAATCATAGTCTTGTGCACCTTCATAACCAGCTCTTAATCCACCTATCTCATTTGCAATACTTCTGCGATACACTCCAAAATGACAAGTATACATATGTGACATTAATGTATCCGGAGACCAATCCGGCTTAAAATGTGGCATATGTCTATTGAAACCATCATCATCAATTTTATCCTCATCACTATAGATAAAATCCAAATTGGGATTTTCATTCAATTTTTTTACAACTTCATAAAGTGCATTTGGACGCAATACATCATCACAATCCATAAATGCGACAAATTCCCCTGTCGCAATTTCAAGCGCTGAATTTGTGCAACGTGAAATATGACCATTCTCTGTTCTGTAGACAATCTTGATTTTTTCGTTTCCTTCATACTTTGCAAGAGTCTCTCTCACACTATCCCATGAAGAACAGTCATCAGCCAGACAAAGCTCCCAATTTGTATATACCTGATTAAGTACAGACTCAATACAAGGAATAAGATGTCTGTCCAGTACATTATAAACAGGTACCAAAATTGAAATCTTAGGATTATATTCAAACTTCTCATCATAGTTCTCATTTGCTTCAAGCATAGTAATCCATGTTTCATATTCCAAACTGCGATTTAATCTTGCTGCCCTACGTGCTCTTACCTTCTCCGGAACTACTTTATGATAAATTGGTCTTGCTACTTTTTTTATATTTTGCTTGATAGTATTCATAAATAATAACCTGCACCCTTCAATTGCTTATCTTTTATCGCGCTTCAATCTCAATATATGGATTATATACTGCATATTTATTTAATTTCTTCAAAGTCTTACCCAGGATTAATTCTAAATCATTCTCACATCCAGCCTTATCCGGCATTATCATAGATAATAATACACTCTTATCTAACATCACACAGTCTGATGAGACTGAATAACAATCTCTTGTACTTACAAGTCTGTTAAAATTTCCTGCTTCGGATCTTCCATATCCCTTAAACGGATATATAACGCTTCCTTCCTGATCTACATCTATGCCAGCCTGCAAAATATATTTCTTTTTACATATTTTTGCACCTACTGCTCCTACCTCCGGTCTTGTTATATATCCAAGCATTTCTTCTATACATTTAAAGCTCATGACTTTATATCTGTTATTGATAATCCAAATATAATCAGTTTGTATATCTTTTACAACTTCTTTTATCTGTTCTTTTGTTTCTATAAACAAGTAATTCTTATTAACGTACTTGGAACTGCACTCAATTGAATCCACACATGCCTTATCATATATTCTATCACCAACCACAATAATAGTTATTGGCGTTGTCTTACTATACCCGTATATGATGTGATAAGTCCCATGATATGGTCCTTCTTCAACCTTAGCATCAATTTTCTTTCTTTTAATATGGTCTTCAAGTGCTTTTTTTCCGGCTTTAAATGCATAAAGCTTACTATCAGGATTTTCAGATGTAGAATTTTCATGGCATCGCCAATGATATAATATCTTAGGTATATGATATATAGAATCAGTTTTTTCTGCACACCTAAGAATATAATCATAATCCTGTGCACCATCCAAGTCAGGATTTAAAATTCCAACCTGCTTAGCAATCGACATTCTTACTACAAACAAATGACAAATATAATTATTAGCTCTTAAAAGATCTATATTAAAATTCGGTTTGAAATATGGTTGGAAGCGTTTGTACCACCAGCAACTATTTTATCTTCATCTGAATATATAATATCTGCATCAGGCTCATTCTCTAAAAGTTTTGCGCACTCAAAAAGTGCATCCGGAGCTAACATATCATCATGATCTGCAAAAACAATAAAATCTCCTGTTGCCATTTCTATAGCAGCATTTGTATTTGCTGAAATCCCATGATTTTCCTCTAAAACTTTAAATTTAATCCTTTTATCATCAGCCAGATACTTTTCAATTATATTGATAGTCTCTTTATCTTCACCAGATTTATATTCGCTAGCATCGACAATACAGAGCTCCCAATCAGAATATGTCTGTGCTTTTATAGAATCAATCATAGCTCTTAGATATTCTGCATTGGTTCTATATACCGGCACGACTATACTAAATTTATAGTCCTCTTTAAAAATGTATCTTCTTTGCAGCTCTAGCAAATTATCATCAAGTCGGTTTTTCTCCTGCCAGATTTTATATGCATTTTCTTCATCAAGCTTTCTCTTGATTTTTTTGGCAGTTGCAAACAGACCATTTTTTTAATATTTAATACTATTCCACTATTCATATTTACATTGCATCTTCGTTGACTTCTCTTACAACACCAGTTATTTCTACACTTGAAACGCCATGACTAAATGACATATCTATCCAAGGATCATCCTTTCCAAAATAGAATACATCATCAACTTGTCTGCCATTCGTAGCTATAATATTGACATTTGCATCTTCTGCTACAATCTTCAAGTCACTAAGCGATATCGTTGTACCCTCTACCGGATCATATCTCACATGCTGGCATTTTGTCGGGAATTCATATACCTGTTTAAAGATATTACCATCCATCGGCATAACCTGAGTAAATGTAGCTCTCTCATTAAAGCCTGTTCCATCATCAAAGTAAAGCTTCGACAATTCATCGTTTTCACTCTTCTTAAACTGATATGCATCACATACCTCTTTTGCCCCACCAATCATCTTTACTTTACCATGATCAAGCCAAACAACTGTATCACACATCTCCCGTATCTGAGATATCATATGTGATACAAATAGCACTGTAGTTCCGCCACTCATCAAATCAAGCATTTTATTCTTACTTTTTTCCTGAAAGTCAGCATCTCCTACAGCTAATATTTCATCCACAATCAGTATTTCCGGATTCACAATAGTCGCCACCGAAAAAGCCAGTCTCATAAGCATTCCGGAGGAATAGTTTCTAATTGGCTGCTCTATAAACTCTCCAAGCTCAGAGAATTCAAGGATTTCATCAAACTTTTCATCCAGGAACTCTTTTGAATATCCCAGTATTGAACCATTAAGATATATATTTTCTCTGCCACTAAGATCCATATCAAAGCCACTTCCGAGCTCTAGCATTGGAACAATATTACCATGTGTTACGACAGTTCCCTCTGTAGGCTTCATAATCCCTGAGATTACCTTCAATATTGTACTTTTTCCGGCTCCGTTGTGACCTACTATTCCCACAACCTCACCTTTTTTCACATTGAAGCTCACATCTTTAAGTGCCCAGAATTCCTCATATTTAAGTTTTCCCTTCACTTTCTGGATCATGAACTCTTTCAGGCTATTCAATTTGTCATTTGCCATTCGAAAGCATATAGACACATCTTTTACTTCTATCATGTTCATAGGTCATACTCCTTAATGTTTACAGATTGAAAATAAACTTGTCCTCATTCTTTTTAAAGAACCAGAAACCAAGTATAAATGGTACAACTGATAGCAGAATACAATATAAATAATGCTGTGGTGACGGTGATACCCCATCTATGAGAATGCTTCTCACAAAGTATATAAACTGATACATTGGATTACAATGAAAAGCTTTTAATAATATAGGTGAAGTAATAATATTTTCTGTATAGAAAATAGGTGTCGCATAGAGCCACACTGTGCTCAGTACATTCCATATAAACTGCGTATCCTTAAAAAACACCATTGACGTACTAAGGAAATAGCTCATTCCCAGACTAAATATCATCATGCATATGATAGGAAATGGCAATAATATAAATGCCGGTCTAGGCCATAATCCTGTAACAAATGTCACTATGAGCAAAGGGATAAGTGAAAATCCAAGGTTTACTAATGATGACATTGCCCTTGACAGAGGGTATATATATTTAGGTACATATACCTTTGTTATAAGTGAAGAGTTTGATGTTATAGCTGAAATTCCCATAGCACAACATTCATTAAAGAAGTTGAACATAACAATTCCACTAAGTAGGTATACAGGGTAATTCGCCACTCCTGAACTAAATATAGTAGAAAATACCACATACTGAACAAGCATCATTAAGAGTGGATTCAAAAAGCTCCAACACACACCAAGCACAGAACGCTTATATTTAGTCTTAAAATCTCTCTTTACCAACTGGCTTATCAGGAACTTGTAATGTGAAACAGAATCTAAGAATGCAATAACTACTGTTTGTTTACCTGATTTCCGTTTATTTAATGATACAACAAAATAAACAATAAGAAGAATTCCTATTGCTCCCATTATTATCCAATAATAGTTACCAAACCATATTGTGTTCATTCCATCTATAGAGAGGCATAACTCCCCCTCAAGACCCTCGTTATTTACATACACGCGAGTGCTATCATCATATGATTTGGATATCTCTCCTTTTGCCATCTTGATAGAATTTCCATAGTAAAAAGAGATTTGACTGTCGCCATCCAATGATTTGCAAATCAATTCTAATGTGTAGCTTTCATTATTATCCACCTTGATTTTTTCAGGCAATTTTATATCATATGGCTGATTATCACTTAGCTCTGACATATCCACATCAATATCAGCAATATTTTTTCCGTTTGTATCTGTAATCTTCGCTTCAAGCATCCCCTCTGCGGTTTTGCCATAGGTTGCCGGTGTAACTGTCACCCCTTCAAGATACTGGCTATCAACCGTAAATGTCTGCTTAATTGTATCTCCCTCAGCAAACTCTCCTACAACCTGAGACTGTGAGACAGTATCACTCTGAGTTTCCTGGTAGTGAAACTGCTTACTTGACACTAAATATACTAAACATATAGAAGCAAAATAAACCAACAATGTTATTCCAAATACTTTTTTTATAAATTTTTCTTCCATAACAATTAAATTCTTTCCTAATCTAAAATATTATTTGTCACTAAATGCCTAAGAATTATACTCTCTACTGATACTTTTGTCAAATCATCCCCACACAGCCTGTCCCAGCCGTCTCATGGTCCCGGTCTTATACATATCATTTTCCTTATAAAACCGTTGTCTCACGCGTCTGGATTTGCCTTCCAGTGCCGCATACCTTACTGCCAGACTGTCAGTTGGCAGATTATATGTCTTTGCAAATTCTCTCGCCTGAAGCCGTCCCAGCCTCATGCTCTCCTGTATCTGTTTTTTCTGCCAGACACGGCGCACAATATATGAGAGCTTATTTATCCCAAGCGCTCCCAGGCTGTTGTCTCCATGCTGTCTGTACAATATCGTTGGCTCATCTATGAATGCTGTTTTTCCAAACTGTGCGGCTACAAGTGCTGCCCACCAGTCATGCATTATAGTGTTGTCTATATCAGTGATGTGAAGCATCTTATCTCTTAAAGCCATGTTTACCATCATTGTACAGCCTGTCACAGAATTCTGCAATATAAACTGGTTGATCGTACGCTTGTGGCAGTCAAGACTCTGGTATTCGCTCATCGTGTCCGCTATTGTATTTAGCTCGCTATCTACCACGCGAAGCTCCGTGTATACCAGGCACGGAACATCTGCTTTGTTCTCAATAGTAAGCATCTTATCACATGTCAGCTCTATCTTTTTATCCAGCCACACATCATCCTGATCACAGGTCATATAGTATGGCGCTTCCACCTGACCAAACAGATAGAAAAAGTTATATTTTGCTCCACCGGTTGATTTACCATCTATCAGATGTATCTTATCCGGGTATTTTTCCACATAGTTTTCTACAGCAGCTATCGTGTTGTCTGTAGAGCCATCATCGTGTATATATAGCTCCCAGTCCTTGCAGGTCTGCGACAGGATAGAGTCTATCTGCTGACATATATATTTTTCCCCATTGTATGTAGCCATTAGAATGGCTATCTTGTCTGTGCTATGCATTCTTCCTCTTCCACTTTCTTCCGGCCCTGTTGCCCAGAAACTTTGCCGCACTGTCAAATATGCAGTGCACTGCTGCCCCTATCTTGAACTGCTTTAAGAGCTGTTTTTCTATGAAAAGCACCATCCTGATGCCCTCACCTGTGGTACCGTCACACTTTATCTCATCCTTATAGGTCTCCATAAAGACCGCTACATCAAAGTTGCGCTTGTACTGCTGCTTAAATGTATAGTTGTGTGAGTGATACACCTGCGCTGTGGCACAATAGCCTATCTTGTATCCTGCCCTAAGTGCCCTGGCTGCCATCAGCATATCCTCATTTGTGAGCAGTGGGCTTTCAAAGCCGCCTATGTCTTCAAAGAAATCACGTCTGTAGGCTGAGCATACATCTGAGAAGAAATATGCCTTTATTCCAAGTCGTGGTATATCCTCTTTGCTTCTGACAAAGCCTCCTGCCGGATAATTAAACTCCCTGACTAATGCCTCGTCAGGCTTAGCATCCCTTCTCGGGAGCTGTCTGGCTGATATCATAACGACTTCTTCGTTTTCAAAGCCTGCCAGCATATTTTCAACATAGTGTTCATCTGAAGGCAGCGCATCCTGCGACAAAAACATCACTATATCACCCTTTGACATGGCTACAGCATAGTTTCTCGTGCCACCATGATCAAATTCGCTTCTCTTGACCTTTAGTGTCCTAAAGCCTGCCTTCTCTGCCATGCGCACTGTGGCATCCTCGGATTCTGAGTCTATCACTATTATCTCATCGGGCTTACGTGTCTGCCTGCCCAGTATATCTATCAGACCGGGCATATACTCTGCAGCGTTGAGAGTAGGTATTATGAGACTTATTGTTATACTATTTAAATCCAATTTCTTCATTATATTTCTCACATATGTTCTGATTATTGTGCTCCATCCTCCCTGATCACAGAGAAAACGGTTCTGAAAAGTATCTTTATATCCATCCAAAGCGAGCAGTGCTCCACATAGTACATCTCCATCCTCTGGCGCTCTCCGCTCTCATAGGTGGCATTGTTTCTGGCATATGCCTGCCAGTAGCCTGTCAGTCCCGGCTTTACGCTCAGAAGCTTTGCGATGTCCTTACCGTATATCTCGGTTTCCTTCTCCACGATTGGACGCGGTCCCACTATGGAGAGCTCGCCCTTAAGTATGTTGATTAGCTGTGGCAGCTCATCAAGGCTGGTCTTTCGCAGGAAGCCTCCTATTTTTGTGATTCGAGGATCATTGTCTATCTTGAATTCCTTTACATACTGCTCAAGCTGTTCAGGTGTCAGTATCTTTTCCAGATCACCTGCGTTCGTCTTCATGCTCCTGAACTTATATACAGATATTTTCTTTCCCTTATATCCGACTCTTGTGTGCCCATAGAACACGCTGCCGCCATCACTCATTCTGATTATCACAGCGAGTATGATAAATACCGGTGACAGTACTATAAGTCCAAGCAGTGAGGCAACAATATCCACCAGACGCTTTATAAATCTGTATACCGGCTTTCCGCTGCCTTGAATGGTCTGATATGCCTGTATGTCATAGCTTAAAGGCTCTCTATCCTTCACTAGCTCGCTCAAGCATCTCATCTCATCAACCAGCTGTGCCGGCATGACAAGCTCTCTCTTTGACACAGACCTGCACAGAGGACATACTGCCCTGAAAATAATCCTCAGATCAAGACCTACAGTCCAGTTCAGTATATATTCCTGATCGTACTCGCTTTGCTCCTCCTCGGTAAGCAGCCTGTGTTCCCTGCTGTATACCTGCCAGAAGCCTATGATTCCAGGCTTTACAGATAGACTTTTTCTGTGAAATGCAGAGTATTCTATAAACTCCGGCAGTGATGGAGCCGGATTTCCCACCATGCTCATGTCTCCCCACAGCACATTCCAGGCTGACGGCAGATTTTCAAGTCTTAATGCCCTAAGCATTCTTCCAACCGGTGTAAATCTCGGATCTTTCCCCTTCTTTCCATCCAGTAGCCATTTATCATATCTATCCCTCGCATCCATATACATGGTGCGGAATTTATAGTAATAAAATCTTCGTCCGTTTTTGCCGACTCTGACAAGCGATATGAGCACCGGTCCATGGTCGCCTGTGACTATTTTGCCCATAAATGCTACAAACCACACAGGCACTATAAGTATGCTTCCTGCCACGCCAAACAGCAGATCTATCAGCTTTTTAATAAGCAGATGCCTTACACGGTATGTCTTATTCTTCCATGTGACCACTGCGTATTTTCCAAGGAAATCCATATAGTGCTCACCGACCTTGGCCTCATACTCGTTGACATTCAGGTGCACTGTCTTACCCATCTCATTGAGTACTGTAACAAACTCTCTCTGCTTAAACGGATAGTTGTCCGGCAGATGCACAAACACTGAGTCTATCTCTGCTGTTGATATCACCTGAAGCAGATTATCGGCGGTTGCCACGACCTCTATCTTGTCCACTATCTCACCGACCATATCACAGTCCAGTATCGCTATGTTTGATATACGAAAATCCCAGTTTCTTGTAGTCTTTATCTTTTTTATCACTCGCTCCACCTGGTCTGATGTGGTGACAAGCATGATTTTCTCATTGGCCCCCGAGCGGTGATATTCCTTTGTCACCAGTCTTTTCAGCAGCTGTCTGACTATCACAGTGAATATAGTACTCAGTATAAAGGTCATACCCATCTGCCCTCTGGAGAAATATTCACTTGTTTTTGTAAAATATACGCAGCCGACGGTGATTGCGCCCACATATACATACATCTTCAGGACATTGTATATTTCAGGAAAGAGCTTTCGGTTTATCAGATTATCATCTGCAAATGCCACAAAATGTACCACCACATATGCCACCAGCTCCACCAGAAATAGTGTAAGATAGTGCTCTGTATGGTTTATAAGTCCCGTTCTAAAGAAACCGAACTTGTACCAGTTTGCAATCAGATAAGATGTAAACATCACAATTATATCAAGAAGTACCTCGAGGTACTGGATTATCCATTTTTTTGAGTTCATATCTTTCTCCCGGATTTTTCCTCATCAGCAGTATCTATACCGGCAAGCAGTACAAGCAGGAACGGATCATATGCCACCTCGAGCAGATGATGCTCCATGAAGGAGTGCACTCCAATCATGACTATTGCTGCAAAAAGCACATATTGCTTTGCCCCTATTGCCCTATGACCTATAACTATTAATAATATAAGCACTACAGCAAATACTATTATTCCATACTCAAACAGCATTCTAAGATACATATCATCTATAAAGAAATACTTTGCAGGGTCTATCCCGGTCGGGTCTGCAATGCCTCCCCAGCCCTGTTCCTCTATAAACTGTCCAAATGCCTTGATGCTATACTCACTCCACACTTTGTGGCTCACCATCAGCCTTTGAGATAGTACAGTGTCTATTTTAACCATTACAGCATTGCTCGCGCTATAAAAATAGCTCAGCGCCAAAAACAGACCCGCCCACACTATCGGCAAATATTTAAATATCTCACACACCCTGCGTGCCAGATTTTTCCTCTCAAGCAGATAAATCAGGCCTGTCAGAACCAGGAATCCTGTCAGGCACACTGTTCCCGTAAAGGCTCCTGCTTTTATATATATAAATACACCTGCCACAATTACGATTAGCCATCTGAGCCCTGCCGGATATCTGTATTTTTCGTTTTCCCAAACCCTCTGCCATATACCAAGGCAGCTTACCGCCAATATCAGGTAAAATACATGTGCCGCAAAGTCCGTCGGATATATAATGCCGTATGAATGTCTGGCCGCCGCTGCATTTCTCGGTGAATAGCCTATCACATCCGCTATCACACCTGTCTGACTAGCTATAGCTGCCACTATAAGCATGACCGATACCACCGCCGTATATACCTTTAGTATATTGTCAAACCTCACATTTTTTGCCCCGGCAATAAGTAGTACCGGCTGCAGCAGTTCATAATAACCGGTTTGTAAGCCTACTATTCCAAATATAAGAACAACTACGGCAATTGCAAGCTGCTCTTTTCTGCTGTAATATCCGGAAAAAAGGACCTTGGCTCCTGTATACAAAACCATCGCTGCAAGAAAAAGCTTAAAGGTTCCTACCAGCACCTGCTGCGAGAACATAGTAGTCTCGTATACACATTTTGCCAGCACAATACCATATAATATAAAGTATCCTACATCCCATCTGTTAATTTTCTGTGTTGAAATCGATTTATTTTTGTCCATAAATGATATTTTACCATATTTGATATATAATTGCCACATTTCAAAAAATTATAACAAAAATTTAATAAAAGCTACAGTTTATGCGTCTCCGCTCAACTGTAGCCTTTAAAAATCGACCTATTTAATTACTTCAGGTCATCATCTGTAATTGTTTCACCATTCATAACCTTCTGTATCAACTGTTTAGCATGCTCTACGCTGCTCTCATCCGGAATAGTAACATAAACTTTCTGAATAGGCATAGAATATGTTGTTTTCTTGGTACCCTGACCAGTTACTGCAAATGACTTAATATTCCAGCTTCCTCCCTCTGACAGCTGCATATTGATAAGAGATGAAATATCTGAGCTTTTAAAATCCATGGAAATCATTCCCTCAAGACTGTCAAGAATACCGGAGTAGTTGGTCAATAATGCCGTACTGTTTGTCATCTTATCTATTACTGCTGAAATAAGATCCATCTGATGGCGTCCCCTGCCATTATCTCCGTCCGGAAGATTATGCCTCTCACGGGCATATGCCAATGCTTCCTCTCCGTTTAATTCATTTGGACCCTTTGAAAACTTGTAAGAATCCATAGATGAACTAAATGCCTGTTCAGAATTCACAGTAACTCCACCTATTTGGTCTATAAGAGTCTCAAAACCTGTGAAATTAATCTGAGCATAGTAGTTGATTGTATCCAGATCATATACTGAAGCCAATGTCTTCATTGAACAATCTATACCATACAATCCACAATGTGTCAGTTTATCCTTTGTCCCATGAGATACCGACGTTTCAACATAGTAATCTCTAGGTGTATTTAACAATAACACCTGTCTACTCTCAGGATTGACAAAAGCCAGAATATTTACATCGCTTCGGCTCTTTGCAAGTTTCTTGCTTCTGGTATCTGATCCACTGATATATACAACGAACGGCTCCTTTGTCACCTGAACATCCTTTTCTGTCTTCTCAACCTCATATGTCTTAGTATAAGCATACAATACCTTTGTCTTTGTTTCAAAATCTTCATACCCCTCTGTATCTGTGATAACAGATACATATGAGGTATTGAGTATCATCGCCTTTACCTCACCCGAATAAAGGGCATCCACCATCTCTATTGCAGACGCATATGGCTTTGTATTGATTGTACTGTCTTGTTTTTTTATTAATATCATCTATTGTTTCCTTTGTCTCTTCATATCCATATGAATCAGTATATGCAAAGGTATAATCCTTGGCATCATCAATAGTCTCAGCGGGATCATCCTTCATAACATAGACAACAATCTTATCCTCCATGACTATTTTTATTCCGGTCATATCATTAAGTGTGCCCATCACCTTGCTAAGCACAGACGTGCCATATAAGCTACATATGATAACCAGTATAGATATAAATGTTCCCAATCCTCGCTTAAAATAGCCCGACGCTTTTGGTTTCATTATGTTTTGTCCTAAGTGAACAAGTGCAAACACCAGGAACTCCATAATTAATAAACCCCCGGCTGCAAACATGATATACTTTGCAGGTAACATTTTTGTTTTTACAGCCATAGCAAATATCATAGCACTAGCAATAAGCTGTAAAACCAATAATACCCTTGCAAATATTATCCATTTTGTAGCCTTTTTCTTTTTCTTCATTTGTTTCTCCTTCTATCTATAAATACATAGTACTTATCTATTTTAACAAATGATTTTGATTTTTCAATATTTTAACAATGATTATAACAAAATTAATAATTTTTTTTAAAATTTAAATGTGTTTTCCAGTGTCTCCCACTTCTGATCCTTATCACTCAAGTTGATTGGTGTGCCATCCTCAAGTGTGTATCCGCTTCCGTCAGCGCTTCCCGGATACTCTCCGACAAGCTGTGGCCACTCGATGCCGATTGCAGGATCATTCCATGCAAGGCCGCTCTCATCTCCAAGGTGCCAGAAATCTGTTACCTTGTAGCAGAACTCTGCTACATCTGAGAGTACTAAAAATCCGTGTGCAAAGCCCTCCGGAATAAGGAACTGCTTCTTGTTCTCCTCTGTGAGCTCTACTCCGAACCACTTGCCGTATGTCTTTGAATCGCTTCTTAAGTCTACAGCCACATCAAATACTGAGCCTTTTACTGCACGCACAAGCTTTGCCTGTGGGTATTCCTTCTGGAAATGGAGTCCGCGGAGCACTCCCTTTGTGGAGCATGACTGATTATCCTGTACGAACACTCTGTCAATGCCAGCTTCCTGCATATCCTTTGAATTGTATGTCTCCATAAAGTATCCACGGTTGTCTCCATGCACTGTAGGCTCGATGATGCAAAGTCCTTCGATTCCACCTACGTTTTTCTGTACTTTAATCTGTCCCATGATTTCTATGTCCTTTCTTGTATTACGTGAACATCCCAACATCTAACTCAACCTCGCTACTTCGTAGCTTCTTTGCTCACTAAAATTCTATCTCCTGCAGATATCTGTGCAGCGCATCCTGCCATGTAGGGAGTGGCTTAAATCCATTCTCCACGAGCTTGCTCTTGTCCAGTCTGCTGTTAAACGGACGTGCTGCCTTTGACACACCGTACTCTGCTGTTGTAACAGGTGCTACTGTAAGTCTGTCCTCAGAATACTCTGTATGACCAAGCTCCACTGCCTGCTTAAAGATTTCCTTTGTAAAATCATACCAGCTTATATATCCGCCCTCGTTTGTAGCGTGATAGTAACCGTATTTATCAGTCTCTATCATATCTACGAGCAATCTTGAAAGGTCGAGTGTATATGTCGGTGTACCAATCTGGTCACTTACTACTGTAAGCTTATCGTGTGTCTTGCCGACATTTAGCATTGTCTTGATGAAGTTCTTGCCGTTTACACCAAATACCCATGCTATACGCACTATAAAGTACTTCTCAAGTGTATTTGCCACTGCAAGCTCTCCGTCAAGCTTTGTCTGTCCATATACATTGAGTGGTGCATAGTCCTTGCAGTCAGGCTGCCATGGTGTGGTGCCCTGTCCGTCAAATACATAATCTGTGCTGATATATACCATCTTGGCATCTATCTTCTTGCAGGCATCTGCAATATTCTGTGTGCCGTCTGCGTTGATTGCATGCACCTTTGCTTTTTTATCATCATCCTCGGCCAGATCCACAGCTGTCCATGCTGCACAGTGTACTACTACGTCAGGCTTAAGCTCTGTGATTGTTTTTTCCACTGCATCACGGTCTGTGATATCGAGTGAGACATATGGCAAAGTTGTAACTGCTGTGCCATCGTCTGCTCCGCTATACTGTGGTGCTATATCTGTTCCGATTCCTTCGTAACCGCGTGCTGCCAGGTCGTTCATTACGTCGTGTCCGAGCTGACCTGCAACTCCTGTAACAAATACTTTCATTTTGGGTCTCCTTTATACAAATATTCGTAAACAGGCCCAACATATATGCGCAATCCCGCATGCTTTGGCATGCTTTCCCGCTGCTTACGCAGCTAAGATTGCTTATATACGTTGTTCCTGCTCTATTCTAGAGCCTCAAAGAATCAAAATGCGCTTATGTAAGCGAGCTTACAACACGCATTTCGATTCTTCAAGGTTTACGAATAGCAGTTATCTATTCGCGTACATCTTCTCGTAATAGTTCTGGTACTCTCCGCTGATGATTGTCTCCCACCACTCACGGTTATCAAGGTACCATTTGATTGTCTTCTTGATGCCGTCCTCAAACTTGGTCTCTGGAAGCCATCCGAGCTCATTGTGGATCTTTGTAGGGTCGATTGCGTAACGCATATCATGGCCCTTACGGTCTCCTACGAATGTGATAAGGCTCTCCGGCTTATTGAGCTCCTTGCAGATAATCTTTACGATTTCAAGGTTTGTCTTCTCATTATGTCCACCTACATTGTAAACCTCTCCTACACGTCCGTTGTGGATGATAAGGTCGATTGCCTTGCAGTGATCCTCTACATAAAGCCAGTCACGTACGTTCTCGCCTGTTCCGTATACCGGGAGTGGCTTGTCATTAAGCGCATTTGCAATCATAAGTGGGATAAGCTTCTCCGGGAAATGGTATGGTCCGTAGTTGTTTGAGCAACGGCTGATTGTTACAGGAAGTCCATATGTGCGGTGGTAAGCAAGCACGAGTAAGTCTGCTGCTGCCTTTGATGATGAATATGGGCTTGATGTATGGATTGGTGTATCCTCATGGAAGAAAAGGTCAGGGCGGTCAAGTGGCAGATCTCCGTATACCTCATCTGTTGATACCTGGTGATATCTTTTAATACCATACTTGCGGCATGCGTCCATAAGCACTGATGTTCCGATGATATTTGTATCAAGGAATACCTGTGGGTTCTCGATTGAACGGTCAACGTGTGACTCTGCTGCGAAGTTTACAACCATATCAGGATGCTCTTCCTCAAATAATTTGTATACAGCGTCACGGTCTGTGATGCTCTCCTTTACGAAACGGAAGTTTGGATTGTCCATTACAGGCTCAAGTGTTGAGAGATTTCCTGCATATGTGAGACAGTCTAAGCATACGATACGGTAATCCGGATATTTGTTAAGCATGTGAAATACGAAGTTGCTTCCGATAAATCCTGCTCCACCTGTTACGATAATTGTCATTTTGATTTCCTCCTTAATATAACTGCTCGCGGTATTTTCCATCAAGTACGTCCTTTAAGTACTGTCCGTACTGATTCTTCTTTACTAGCTCATATGTCTTTAATACTTCATCCTTTGTAATCCAGCCGTTTAAGTAAGCGATTTCCTCAAGACATGCTATCTTACGGTGCTGATGTGTCTCAACTGTCTTGACAAAGTTTGTAGCATCTACAAGGCTCTCATGTGTTCCTGTGTCAAGCCATGTGAAGCCCTGTCCCAAAAGCTCTACATTGAGGGCTTTTTTCTCAAGATAGATTCTGTTTAAGTCTGTTATCTCAAGCTCTCCTCTGGCTGATGGCTTAAGGTTCTTTGCATACTCTACTACATTGTTATCGTAGAAGTAAAGACCTGTGACACAGTAATTGCTCTTTGGATGCTCAGGTTTTTCCTCGATTGAAATAGCCTTTCCTTCCTTATCAAACTCTACAATACCGAATCTCTCAGGGTCATCTACATAGTAGCCGAATACTGTGGCGCCCTTACCGCTCTTGGCATTTTCAACTGCGGCCTTGAGTCTCTTGTTGAGTCCGTGTCCTGCGAAGATGTTGTCTCCGAGAACCATGGCTACTGTGTCATCCCCGATGAATTTCTCACCGATAACGAATGCCTGTGCAAGTCCGTCCGGGCTTGGCTGTACAGCGTAGGTAAGGTTGACACCAAACTGATGTCCGTCTCCTAAGAGCTCCTTAAATCTTGGTGTATCCTGTGGTGTTGAAATGATCAGGATATCTCTGATGCCGGCATTCATAAGCACTGACATAGGATAGTAGATCATTGGCTTGTCATAAATTGGAAGTAACTGCTTTGATGTTACCATTGTGAGTGGGTAAAGACGTGTGCCTGAACCTCCCGCTAATATAATACCTTTCATGTTGTTCTCCTTCAAACTGAAACTACGTGCTGCATTTGATGCTTTCGGTCTGTAGAATCCACTGACCTGATTCATCATTTACCTGCATTATAAAAGGTGCCCCAAGGGCACCTTCAAGTACTTTTTTTATATTTTTTAGCATTTTTCACAAAATATATGCTTATAATATCCTGTTTTTGAATCATTTTCGTGCAATAAATACACCTGCATCCTTTGTGATATGGAACCCTCCCTCTGTCTTCTTTCTGACAAATGCCGCAAATTCCTTATAGCGGTCCACAATATACCTGTTCTGGTTGCCGTGGCACGAAAGCACATACTCTATCACAGGCTCTGCTTTTTCTACCACAAGCTCATCCTCGTACCCATGCCAGCTTACATCACCAAAGTATTTTCCAAGTATTGCCTCACCATTTTCTTTACCGAATTGCTCATACAGCCTTTCCGCTGACAGCTCTATGCGGTCATCAAACTCCTGTACCAGGTCGTTTATTTCCTTCATATGCCGTGAGCTGTATGTACTGCACACAAACACGCCACCGGGCTTTAGCACCCTTTGGATTTCACTGCACACGGCATCCAGATTGTCACAATAGAACAGTACATGGTCTGCTATCACGCAGTCATACGATGCATCCGGCTTATACAGCCTGTGGGCATCCATCACCTCATATGTGAAGCGCTTGTCGTCTGCACCTACATTTCTCGTCGCATCCCTTACCATGCCATACGATATATCAGTCAGGGTTATCTGCATATCTGCCGGTATCCTGTCTATGTTCTGTGTCCAGAGAGAGGCATCACCACAGCCCACCTCAAGCACCTTTTCCCCCTCAAAAAAGCTGCACTCATCAAATACCCAGCTAAACCAGCTCACCGGATTCATCGAGAAATCCCTGTGCAGATTGATTCTGGCTGATATATTTGAAGCATCCCTGTACTGCTGCTTTAGCTTTTGCTCCATCTCGTTTATATTAACCAGCTCCAGCATATGGCTCCAGTCCACGCTTCGCCCCTCGTCTATTACCTCTGAAGCCTCCTGCAGTGCTGATTTCATAAGCTTCATCTGCTCTATCCTCTCCTCCACGAGACCAAGCTGCATGTGAAGCGACTCAGACATGACATTGCTGTCCGTGTTTCTGAGTGTCATCTCCTTGATATCATCCAGGGAAAATCCCAGATATTTGAGGAACAGTATCTGCTGTAGACGCGCAAAGTCGTCATCATTATAGAATCTGGCTCCGTTTTCGTTTACGTAGGATGGTTTTAAAATATTGTGCTCGTCATAGTACCTGACGGTCTTTTTTGTAATATGCGCTTTTTTTGTCAAATTCTCCTGAGGAGTAGTAGCCGGGTAGTTTCATCGTTGCGTTGCCTTTCCTCTTATTTTCTTACTTTTAAACTTTCTATATCTAAGTATATCATAATTTTCTAATACAGGATTTATTAATATTTACTTATTTTCATTGTTTCTGCTTGTTTTTCCAGAAAATGTACTTATAATTATAATATCACTATGTAACAAGGAGAAAACAATGAAATACGATTATATAGTAGTAGGTTCCGGTCTCTACGGAGCCATCTTCGCCCATGAGGCAAAGGCCAAGGGCAAATCAGTGCTTGTTGTGGACAAGCGTCCTAACATAGCAGGAAATGTCTACACCGAAAAGCAGGAGGGCATAAATGTACACATGTACGGAGCCCACATATTCCACACCAATGACAAGAGGGTCTGGAACTACATCACACAGTTTGCTGAGTTCAACCGCTTCACAAACAGCCCTGTAGCAAACTACAAAGGTGAGCTTTACTCTATGCCATTTAACATGTACACTTTCAACAAGATGTGGGGTGTGGTAACACCGGAGGAGGCTGCTGCAAAGATTGAGGAGCAGAAAAAGGAAATCACCGGTGAGCCAAAAAATCTCGAGGAGCAGGCTATTTCACTTGTTGGCCGTGATATCTATGAGAAGCTCGTGAAGGGCTATACTGAGAAGCAGTGGGGTCGTGACTGTAAGGAGCTTCCGGCTTTCATCATAAAGCGTCTTCCTGTTAGACTTACCTTTGACAACAATTACTTCAATGCTCTTTATCAGGGTATTCCAATCGGTGGATACACCAAGATGGTTGAGAATCTGCTCGACGGCATTGAGGTCAGACTAAATACCGACTACCTTGAGCACAAGGCTGAGCTTGATGCTCTTGCTGACAAGGTGGTATACACAGGTCCGATTGACGCATACTTTGGCTTTAAGCTAGGTACTTTAGAGTACCGCTCAGTGCGCTTTGAGAATGAGACCCTCGATATTCCTAACTTTCAGGGAAATGCCGCTGTCAACTATACAGACCGCGAGACTCCATGGACACGTATCATCGAGCACAAGTGGTTCGAGTTCGGTAAGGATGAGGATGGAAATGATCTGCCAAAGACTATTATCAGCCGTGAGTACTCTTCTGAGTGGAAGGCAGGCGATGAGCCTTATTACCCTGTAAACGATGAGAAAAACGGACAGCTCTACGCCAAGTACAAGGAGCTTGCCGATAAGGAGACGGGTGTTATATTCGGTGGTCGTCTCGGCGAGTACAAGTACTACGATATGGATACTACCATTGCTTCTGTACTTGATATGTGTGAGAAGGAGCTTGGCTAATAGTCAGGCTTCCCACAAAATGCTTTGTTTATGTCATATTCAAAAGCGCCATGGCAATTTACCATGGCGCTTTTATTTACATTTTTTTTCCGGCCAGATTTATCTCAGCCGCAGGAATATGCTCCCTCAGGCACTCATATCCATATTCCTTCGAATATGCATATATAGCCGGAAGCTGTCTTGAAAGAAATAGCGCCGGTGCTTCTGTCACAGAGTATGCGCCACAGTGCCCGAACTCAAGAACATCACCAAGTTCAAGCTTCTTAAGCTTCACCTCGCGTACCAGCACATCTGCCACTGTACAGAGGCTTCCGCAGAGTGTATAGTCTGTGTCCGGCAGTTCTGTGAATTCCACACCGGCAGCTCTATATATACTAATCGGTGGCACCTGCATTGCCATCCTCTGCCCGAAGTAATTCAGGTGGTGGATTCCTCCATCCAGAATCGCATAGTTGGCATCGCCTGTCGATTTTAAGTCCTTTACCTGTGTGTAATATTTACCGCATGAGGCTGCGAGGAATCGTCCCATCTCAATGCCAAGCGGATATTCCACAGCAAATTCTCTAAGCACCTCTGCTGCCTCATCAAGTGCTTGTTTTTCCCTTTCCTGCCAGTCTTCCTCAAAATACTCCACACAAAGTCCCGGGCCATACTCTACAAGCTGTGGCTCAAAACCGTATTTTTCTTTTAATCCGGTAAGTGCAGACTTTATTTTTTGCAAGTCCTTATTTATTTTGCGCAAGCTCTTCTGTGTGCCGGAATAATAGTGGATGCCTATTACCATGATGCCCTTAAACTCATCCGGATGCGAAATGATATATTCAATATCCTCAAGCGACATGCCAAACTGGTTGCCGCTTGTCAGGCGCAGTATGACCTGTGCCTTCTTTTCGACCAATCCAGCTTCATGCGCACCTTCCGGCATACGTTCAAGCATCACTTCTGATATCAGCGCTGCATGTCTTATGCTCTCACAGGTGAGTATACCGGCGCCATATGAAACTGCTCGCTCTATATCGCATTTTTCCTTCATCACACCTGAATAGATGATGCTCTCCGGCTTCACGCCAAGTGCTATACATATCTCAAGCTCTCCCGGGCTGCACACCTCCACATGGTCTAAGCCCTCCGGCAGCCTGTGAAGCAGGAATGGATTTGCCTTTATCGAAAAGCAAAGCGGTATCCTACGTCCTCCTTTACAATCAAGAGCAGCCCTTATCATGGCTGCTCTTTTCGCAAACTCGTCCGTATCAAATACATAGTACGGTGTCTGTCTCATATACTTTATTCCTCCACAAGCTCTTTCACAAGCTTCTCGATCGCATCTACTGAGTTGAAATTCTCAGGAACCAGATCCTTTGGTCTGATTGTGATGTCAAACTCATCAGTCAGCTCCGATACGAGTGAAACTATATCAAATGACTCAAGAATTTTGTCATCGATGAGCTTTGTCTCCTTCTCAAAATCCACATCCGGTCTTAATTCCTCTAAAATCTCTAAAATTGTGTCTCTCATTTTACATTTCCTCCAGTTTTTTCATATCATATTTTCCGTTTGGAAGCTTAGGAAGCTGCTCCAGTTTCTTGATTTTCCTTGGCACCATAAAGCCCGGGAGCTCGTCCCTCAGTGCCAGCGCGAGGCTTCTCCTGTCACAGTCACCTGTATAGAAAAGTATCAGCACCTCTTTTGCTTTATTATATATAACACAGCTTTCTGCGACTCCCTCGACCACATTGGCGGCATGCTCCACCTCGTCAAGCTCCACACGGTGTCCCATGTGCTTTATCTGGCGGTCCATACGTCCACAGAAATGAAGTATGCCATCCTCATTGAGCCTTCCGTAATCCCCTGTGCGATACATCCGCTCAGGATAAGCCTTATTGAGTGGATTGAGTGTAAATGCCGCAGCTGTCCTCTCCGGATCATTATAATAACCCAGCGCCAAGATTGGTCCACATACACATATCTCGCCCTGTTCTCCGACAGTCGGCTCATTTCCATGCTCATCTATCAGGAAAACCCTGTAATTGTCATAGGCTTTTCCTATAGGAAGCACCTCGTCATCTTCCACTGTATGATCCACGCTATAGTATGTGCATGATGCTGTGGCCTCTGTCGGCCCATACTGGTTCACAAAATGCGCTTCCGGCAGATTTTCCTGCCATTTCCTGAGCACCCTGCACGGCATCACTGAGCCTGAGAAGCAGATTTTTCTAAGACTCTTAAGCCCTACTTCCTCAAATGCTCCAAGCGATGTGAGGATGGTAAATGCCGAAACACTCCAGCCTACACTGCTGACTTTCTTATCATTCATGTAATCAAACAGGGCATTTGGCTCCATAAAATACTCTTTTGGAATAATCGCTGTGCTGCAGCCGGTCTTTAGCGGCAGATAAATGTCCCTGATTGCCGCAATATAGTCAAGCGGCGACTGATTGCCCAGCACATCACTTTCCTCTATATGCATTACATCACAGTAAGCATTGATGTATGTCATAAGTGACAGATGCGATGTCATGACTCCCTTTGGATTGCCGGTGGAGCCTGACGTGTAGATGATATACAGTGGGTCTGTCATGGACATCTGCCTGCGGACTGCAGCGAGCATATCCAGTGAGCTGTCATCTGTTTTTCCTGCACAGCCTGCCACAACACCACCATCTGTATCGTTCTCACTATCCGTCACATCGTCTCCTGCTGATTCACTGATTTTACAATCACTATCAGCGCACGCCACCTGCTCAAAGCGCGATATATCCTCAGCAATAAATATCTGCGGTCTATCGAAGCCTTCTGCCTTTGCCAGCTCATCCACTATGCTCTCCACATGCTCACGACTTTCCCTGTCCGCAACAATAGCCCTTGGACACAGATTTTCAAGTATTTTTTCAATTCTCTTGTCAGGAAGCGATGCATCAATCGGCGCATACGGTCTGCCTGCATATACCACTCCCAGGAAGTATGCCGGTGTTACCATTTTCCTTCCGGCAAATACTGCAACAGGGGTTCTGTCCACTCCAAGCTGTTCTATCAGATATGCTCCTGTATTTCTTGCTATATCATATACCTGCGCAAACGTAATACTACATTCAGTATCCGAAAATGCAGGCTTGTCAGGGTATTTTTCTACTGTGGCCTCAAGCCACTCCAGTACGTTTTTCATCTTAGTCCTCTTTCATGCATTAATAAACGTTGCCGAAAAAATTATAGCATATAACATCCGAAAAAAATGTCATGTGCTATCGAATTAATAATTCTTAAGAAAGCCTTAATTTTTTTCTGTAGGTTTTTCTATATTTGATTCTCCTATTAAATATATCGGTCTGTCCTTTGCCTCGAGATAAAGCTTTGACAGATACAGTCCAAGTATCCCTATGCTAAGAAGCTGTATACCACCGATAAAAAGAATGATGACCACCGTTGATGCCCAGCCTGCTACCGGATCACCAAACACAAGTCTTCTTATTATGATAAAAAGCATAGCTGCTATCGCCACAATAAAGCTGAACACTCCTGCTATTGAAGCCATGTATAGCGGAGCATTTGAAAATGCTACTATTCCGTCAAGACTATACAAAAAGAGCTGCCAGAATGACCATTTTGTCTCGCCTGCCACTCTGTTTACATTCTCAAACTCAAGCCATTTGACCTTGAATCCTACCCAGCCAAACAGCCCCTTCGAAAACCTATTGTACTCTTTTAGCGATAAAAGAGCATCCACATATTTCCTATTCATCAGCCTGTAGTCACGTGCCCCATCAACCATATTTGCCTTTGAAATCTTACTCATCAGCCTATAAAACTTTCTGGCAAAAAAAGATCTGATCGCTGGTTCACCTTTGCGTGTCACCCGCCTTGTACCGACAGCATCATAGCCCTCTTTTGTAAGGACCTGATACATCTTCGGAAGCATTTCCGGGGGATCCTGAAGGTCTGCATCCATTATTGCCACATATTCACCCACCGCATGCTGCAAGCCTGCATACATGGCTGCCTCCTTGCCAAAATTACGCGAAAATGATATGTATTTCACACCGGAATCATTTGTGGCAAGCTCCTTTGCAACATCAAGCGTACCATCCATGGAGCCGTCATCCACTATAATCAGTTCATAGGACAATCCCTCTGCCTCACTCGCTTGACTCATCTGATTCAGTACCCAGATTATTTTATTATAAAAAAGAGGCAGAGCCTCTTTCTCGTTAAAGCATGGCACCACAATGCTTATCTTATTTTTTTCCATATAAGCCACCCTGCATATAACATCAAATAAATAAAAAATCCAATTGCTGCTCCTGCCGTATTTGTCACAAAATCATCCAGCTGGCAATATCCTCTGCCGGTAACCAGCTGCGTGTACTCAATTGCTGCGCTTATAAGAGCACCAACAGGTATTGTAAACCATCTCATCCAATTTTTAAAAACCAGTGGAAATAAAAGCCCAAATGGTATAAACAATACTATATTTTCTATAAAATAAGCGTGCATCTGAAGTGTCATGCCCCATGTGCTCCACAGCACCATATCGGCGACGCCGGTTCTGCTTCCCGGCTCCCTTGAATAATACACTATCATTATAAGCGTATACATATAAGCCACAAAGGTGCCGCAGAACATCATATGCCAGATTTTGCCCACTATCTTTTTTCTTCTCTCATCTGCCTGTGATACCTCTCTCATTGTGAAAAGATATCGCAGCAGACACACAAAAATATACATCGCAATGCAGATTAAAGCCAAATATACCGCTGACGGAAGATATTTGAACTTTTCCTGTATGTCTCTTATTATATAATCCTTTAAACTCAATGTCCTTTTTTATGCTCCTTGTAGGCACGAATGAACTCCAACTGTCGTTCATCGTCCTTTTTCTGTTCGTCATCAGACATATGACTCACTTTAATAATTATACACAATATTATGCCAATTACAATAATACCGGCACATAATATAAAAATAATTAAGATTTCAGGCATAGACTATTTCCTCCGGCAGAATTTAATTACTATTCTCTCTACAGATTAAATTATATCCACTTAATTTATCTTAATTCACTCATTTATGAACCCTGATAACAGCAAAAGCTGCATGATATTCTCACACAGCTTTTGTATATTACGTGTATTATCTTTGGCATTAACCTTTATTTTAATTTTGCAACAACCATATCCACATATTTCTGACAGATTTCCTCGCTCTCTGCCTCAACCATGACACGGATAACAGGCTCTGTACCCGACTCACGCACAAGTATACGTCCTGTATCGCCAAGCTCTGCAGTAACCTGGTCGACAGCCGCCTGAACCTCAGGATTTGCAAGTGCCTCGGCCTTGTCAGCCACACGCACATTCTGAAGTACCTGTGGGTAGATACTAAGCCCCTCACAGAGCTGGCTCATCTTCTGTTTTCTCGCCATCATGACCTCCATCATCTTAAGGCTGGTAAGGATACCATCACCTGTTGATGCATACTTAGAGAAGATGATATGTCCTGACTGCTCTCCGCCGATGCGGCAGCCGTTCTGCTGCATGTACTCGTATACATATTTATCACCTACTGCAGTCTTTGCGTAGCCGATTCCAAGCTCATCAAGGGCCTTATAGAGTCCAAAGTTTGACATAACAGTTGTGACAACAGTATTGTTATCAAGCTTTCCTCTCTCTTTCATGTACTTTCCATATATGTAGAGGATATGGTCTCCTGTGATTACATTGCCCAGTTCGTCTACACAGAGACATCTGTCTGCATCTCCATCGTATGCGAAGCCTACATCAAGACCATTGTCCACCACGTACTTCTGTAAGCCCTCGATATGTGTAGAGCCTGCATTATTGTTGATGTTTAGACCGTTTGGCTCATTGTTGATGACATAGCACTTTGCTCCAAGTGCCTCAAAAATAGACTTTGCCATGTTCCATGAGCTTCCGTTGGCACAGTCAAGACCTACCTTCATGCCCTTGAATGAGTAGACACCAAGCGATATGAGGTATCCCATGTAACGGTTACGGCCTGCTACATAGTCAACTGTACATCCGATAGCATCCTTATGTGCATAAGGCAATTCCTTCCACTCCTGACCAAACAGGCGCAGCTTGCCGTCTATATAGTCCTCGACAAGGAGAATTGTCTCCTCATCCATCTTCTCTCCATTGCTGTTGATAAGCTTGATTCCATTGTCATAGTATGGATTATGGCTTGCCGAAATCATGATACCACAGTCAAAATCATCGGTTCTTGCTACATATGCCACTGATGGAGTTGTGGTAACGTGTAATAGATATGCATCTGCTCCCGATGCTGTAAGTCCTGATACAAGGGAGTACTCAAACATGTAGCTTGAACGTCTTGTATCCTTTCCTATTACTATCTTCGCCGGCTCGTCGAGCTGCTTCTGCTTCTTAAGCTCTCCATAATACCAGCCCAAAAATCTACCAATCTGATATGCGTGCTCTGCTGTTAAATTGACATTGGCCTCTCCACGGAAGCCGTCTGTTCCAAAGTATTTTCCCATTGTTGTCCCCTTGTGAATAAATTTTTCTTATATTATACACTTAATAAATGTGTTTGTGTAGTAAAATAAGCTTATTTGTTAAATTATTCGACTTCATAAAATCAATTGTTTATAAATATGATAAAATTAACATATGTATATAAATCAAAGCTACAAAGATATCTTATGACACTCCATATAATATCTCTTCTCATTCGCTTCTCCGATTGAGAATGTCTTTCTAGGAAGCACCCCGCCCGCATTTATTGCAGGGAACAATGTGCTCTTGTCTATCGACTGAAGAAAGATTCCACATCCATTAGTCTCCCTAACCAGTCCGTGAAGTGCCTCATCACCATGGATATAGTCTATTTCCACATTGTCATGTGTCTCAAGATACTTGTCTAAAATACCCTGGAGTATCTCAACCGGGAGGCGGTCACCTCTATTTGTGATATTAATTCCGGAATTCTTTATTTCGGTAGCGCCTGATTCAACATACTCAAATACTATCTCATCGCCCTCAGTGCTCGCAAGTCCTTGTTTTGTGATTTCAGCTTCGAAAAACGACAGCATGTCCTTTACATCAACATTTGTAAGCAGTCTGTGAATAGGCTTAAACTCAAGCGCCTCACTGTGCAGATTACAGATTTCCACAAGAGCATGCCTTGCAGGATGAGTTTTCAACTGCTCCTCTGTGAATTTTCCTGATTTTTTGATATTTTCCCAGCATGTCTTCGCTGTTGCAAGGGAATGGTTTCCATCACCTACTGCAAATAAAAAGCCTCCACAGCTATTCTGTTTTGCTGCAAATGCCTCTGTCACCTGCCTTGCTGCCTCACCCTCGACAGCATAGCCGCGGATATGTCCGCCTCCCTGCATGAGCTCTGTATCGTAAAGCTTACGAAGAGTGTCCCTGATGGCATACACATACTCGATTATTCCATGCTTTACAGCTGCTATATTTACTGCATCTTCCTGTGAAGCACCCTGGCAACCATCAATCTTTTGTCTGTCTATAGGATCATCAACAAGCAGCATAACATGTGGCAGCTCAATAGCTGCATTCTCTCTTATTTTCACTCTCGGAGGTATACGTGATATTACTGTTCCCTCTATTGCTCTGATGAGAGTCTTCTTTTTCGGGTCGAAATCATAGTCATCCAGATCAATAAGTCCTACTATTCCCAGACGCACCCCTGACTCCGTAGTACGCTCAACAAGCACATAGCCATCTGCCACCGCTTGCTTTAAGGTTCCATCTGTGAGATATGTATCCATCGTGGTATTAATATATTTGATTCTCTCATCATCAGTCATTGAAGCATATTTTGTTTTTCTGCCGGTTTCTTTGTCATTTTTGACACCATACCCTGACGAATTGCAATCATTCTCCTGATTCTCAATTGTTCCCAGATATATTTCGGGAAACACCACATTAAGTGTTGACGGAGCATCGCCCACATACTTTTCCACAGCATCCCAATAATCAGCCTGACTTGTGAACTGGTCACAGGCGATAACTGACCATTTTTCCATATCTATACCATCGTTTGGCAAAAGAATATTTGCCGGATTGAAACAATTTGACATATCAACAATTCTCCTTTAAATATACAAAATATATAACAAAAATCCGCTATACTCTATAGTATAACGGATTTACTTTTATTTGCATATATTAAATTCCTTTTGTTGTTAGAATTCTTCCCACTGCATCATCTAATTTTTCTGCCGGTATCTCACCACTGTTAACTGCAGACAGCACTGCATTATAGCTGCTCTCAAAGCCTGTTGAAACATAAATCATGCTCATTCCTGCCTTAACAGCTGCCACAGCCGCCTCATCCTGTGTACATACCTTATTAAGAGATGCGTCTGATAAATCATCTGTAATCAAAAGGCCATTAAAGCCCATGGTAGTTCTCATATAGTTTACGGCACCTGCTGATGTAGAGCATGGCGTGGTTTCCTCTCCTGTCACACTCTGGCAAATCACATTTCCCATCATGACTGCCGGAACACCTGCTTCAATTGCCTTCTGATATGGCACAAAATCAGATGCCTCAAGATCCTCCAGCTTATCTGTCATCCAGAGCATTCCTGTCGCTGAATCTGTAGTAGCCTTTCCTTTTCCGGGAAAGCTCTTTGCTACAGAATTGATTCCTGCATCATTATAGCTGCTTACCTGTGCTGCAACACAGTCACCTACAGTCGCTGACTCGCTACCAAATGCATATGTATCGTTATCTGCATTATCACCATATGCTATATCCGCTGTCGGCCCAAAATTCATATTAAGACCATTGGTAGCCATATATGAGCCTATCTTTCCTGCACTGCTGCCCGCTGCGTCAGCATCTCCAAGCTGTGATGGTGCCTGCTGTGCCTCATATCCATTAGCTGAAGCAAGAGGAAGTCTTTCTCCACCTTCTTCATCAATTGCAAGGAACAGATTCACGCCCAGTCGCTCCTGCGAAAATGACTGCAGACTGCTCATCATCTTTGTAACTGCGGCCTCTCCTGAGAAGTTCTCCTGTCTGAACACAAAACCACCAAGAGGATATGTACCAATAGCTGCCTTTGTCTTGTTACCGGCCTGAGTTAACTGTGATACACCTGTAATCTCCTCAGGTCTCGTAATGAATAGCTGGGCTACCTTTTCCTCTGTTGTCATAGAAGACAGCTTTGTCTTGACAGAATCTGACGGAGTAAATGCCGGTGCTGCCTGCTGTCCATCAGCTTGTACCTGCTGAGTTCCATCCGTCTCCTGAGTAGGATTCTGTGTCTCCTGCTGGCTTTCTGTTATTTTCTTATTCGCCTTATTCCCCGGCATCACAAAATGCACTGCTCCAAATACCAGCACAACTATCAGTGCAATTACTTCTATTGTGATGAGGTACTTATCTCCATTTTGTCTAAAGTTCATATTTAATCCCCAAAATTTGTATTTGTTAAATCGTTATTAGGTTCGCTTACTTTTCCTGATAATGCATTGCTGTATTCGTTTACAGTTGCACTAGGAGTATAGCCTGTATCACCTTCAAGGAACTGATGCACTCCTGTAGCCATGTCTGCAAGTGTAGTAGGCACCTCAACCCATGCACCATCAACCTTTCCACCATAGAACACCTGTGGATATGCTGTAGAATCCTCTACTGTATAGTCTGCAAGATTTTTAAATACTGAAAGAATCTCATCAGTATTATAGTTAGTATTGACATGTCCAATCAGGTCTGATACCATCTTAATCTTTGCCGCTGTATTCATCTGCTTAGCTGATTCAAAAACCTTGAACAGCACTGTTCTCTGTCTTTCAGCACGCTTATAGTCTCCTCCGGCTGTATAACGTATTCTGGAATACGCAACTGCCTGAGTTCCATCAAGTGTATATGTGCCGGCTGAATCAATATGGGATGAGCTTGTTCCACGAACCTTATTGACCTCATCAATATATCCGTTTATCACCTTTGCCTCAGATGCATCAATATCCTGTACAATGCCTCCTACCTCATCTATAATTTCACCGACTGTATTGAAATTGACTGTAACATAATTCTTTATGTCTAAGTCCAGATTTTTGTTAAGTGTATCTACTGCAAGCTCCGGTCCGCCAAACGCATGTGCATGTGTCACCTTCTGGTATCTATGACCATCAATATTCATCATACAGTCTCTGAAAATAGATACCATGCGGATTTCTTAGCATCATGATCAACCCTGATAATCATAATGGAATCGGAACGTGTTCCTTTATCAAGCTGATCTGAGCGGCTGTCAACACCAAATAGTGCAAATTCCTCTATGCCTGATTTGTCTGTAATGTTGTTATCCTCAGCCTGAGTATCAGCTTTTGTCTTAACTGCCTCTGTACCCGGCTTTATGCCTTTGGCTTCTTTATTCTTAACATTACTGCTGTTAATCTTTACAAGTATTATCGCTATAATAGCAATAAGTACAATCATTACTGCCGTAATAATTATATTTTTCTTTTTTTCATCTGCACTATTCTCCGTCATTCATATGTGTCTGTGCCTGCTAATTTTGGTCATCGTCCCTGCCATAATAATTGCCATAATAATTACCATAATAGTTTCCATAGTAATGACCATACTTAGACTCCTCAAACCTGCACTTATTGAGCACAGCTCCAAGAATCTTGACGCCTGAGTCCTCAAGTGTACGCTTTGTATTGATGATTGCACGGCTGCTTGTAGCATTCTGGGCAGCAACTATTACTGCTCCGTCTACATTCTTTCCAACTACGGCCGCATCAATCGCAGCTCCTGTAGGAGGAGTATCGACAAGCACATAGTCAAAGTTCTTCTCTCCAAACTCGATAAGCTCCTTAAACTCCTCTGTCTCAAGAAGCTCCGTAGGATTTGGTACCTCATGTCCTGCAAAAAGAATGAACACACCCTTGATGTTTGTCGCATATATCACTTTGTCCAAAGATACCTGACCTGAGAGATAATGTGAGAGTCCGTATATCTTTCCACCGCTCTCCAGCTTCGCTCTGATTCGTCCTACAAGGACTGACTTACGCATATCGGTATCTACTACAAGGACTGACTTCTTAGAGTCCGCCATCGAACGAGCCAGATCCATAACTACGGTTGTCTTCCCTCATTAGGCAAGCTGCTGTAAAGAGGATGGACTTCACACCCTTTCCACTGAAACTGATGCTTGTTTTAAGAGCTCGAAGAGACTCCTTCATTGTATAACTCTGGTCTTTTATCTGATTAATAACTACTGTTTCCATTAAACTGCCCTCTTCTTATTCTTGCTATCGTCTGATTTAGATGATTGAGTTTTTCTTCTTTTTTCTTCTCTTTGTCTTGGCTCCATCATACTCTGTCTCATCAACAGGAAGTGATGCAAGCACCTTGAGGCCTGTTCTGGTCTCCATATCATCTGCATTAGAAATTGTATCGTCAAGCATATATCCAAGTACAACTATGCCGGCAGCAAGAATCAGTCCGAGTACAGCTCCTATAACTGTATTCTTAAGGATATTATTATTCACCGGTGTCTTTGAAGCATATGCTGTCTGGATAATCTTTGGCTGTGACTGATCCATATTGTCAGCGATATACTGTGATGAAACTTTTGCAATCTCATCTGCCACTGTTTTTGAAGCTTCTAAATCAGTGTCTGTAACCACAATCTTGAGCACACGTGTATCTGTCGGATTCTCTATCGAAACCCTCTTACTGAGCTGCTCGTATGTCTCGTCCATATCCAGATTGTCAATTACCTGTGATAAAACTGTCCTGCCTGTGATAACGTACTCATAGTCGTTTGTCAGACTCGAGCCTACCTGAATATCAGCAAGACTGGTGATAGATGTTGACTTGCTCAGTACATACATCTCTGCAGATGCCTCATACTCCGGTACAAAAGTAATCTTGGAGTATAATCCAAATACTGCTGCAAGAAGCACCATTGATGCCACAAGTGCCTTCCAGTGCTTCACTAATTCGTGAAACAGCGCTACTAAATCGATTTCAATTTCCTGATCTCTTATTGGTTCGTTGTTTTCCATTTTCCTACCCTTTACATATTGTAACATTATTTTTCGGTTTAATCCTATGCTATATTACTACACTTCATTTCTTTTGTCTATTTTTTAGAAGTCACAAAAAAAGTATTAAGAATATGTCATATTTTGTAAATAATTATGCCATATAATAGAAAAGTGCCGTTTCCGGCACTTTTCTTTATTGTATTTTCATTTGCTATATTTTATTTGTTCCTGTTCTATTGTTGCTGTTCTAGTTCTGCTGTGGCTGTTCTGATGGTTCAGTCGGTGCCACCGGCTGTGGCTGTGGTTTTGGATTTACTGTTACGGTTATTGAACTGCTTGCGCTATTCCAGCCTGCCATTTCACCTGCTATAGCTGTAATCTGTACGCTACCAGCCCTGTGGATAGTCACATTTCCGGCAGCATCCACCGTTGCAATCGATGTATCACTTGACTGGTAATAAAGCCCTGCTCCGTTTGAAGCACTTGCTCCCAGAGAAAATGGTGCATCTCCCTCTGTTACAGTTTTATTACCGCAACCTATTGTCACAGATGGTGTCTGGTTTGGCTGTGGCTTTGCATTTACAGTGATTGTAATCGTCTTGCTGCCGGCCTTGTAGCTTGTTGTAGCCTCAGACTTCACAGTGATTGTAGCAGCTCCGACACCTGCTATCGTCACATTACCGTTCTCATCCACTCTCACTACACCATTATTATCACTTGAGTATGTGAGCTTTGCATTATCCTCTGCTGTCACACCGAGATTGAATGCTCCGTCGCCCTCTGTCACATTATAAGAGTCAGCTCCGCCAAGACTCTGTGCTTTGCCGGCCACCTTGTCAACACCACCATATACAATTACTTTTTCATCTAATGTTACATTCTCATATAGCTTCTTTGCAGCTGAATAAGGCATATTTATGCAGCCATGGCTGCCGCTGTACATGTAGATATTTCCACCGAAGGTACTTCTCCACGAAGCATCATGGAATCCAATTCCACCATTGAATGGTATAAAGAAATTAACCCATGACTTATATCCGTCTCCCCTTAAGTATCTGTCCTTATCTCTTGAGAAGATAGAATACACTCCGGTAGGTGTTCCATGACCTTTTGAAATACATCCTGTAACACACTGACTTGATACAACAAGCTCTCCATTCTTGTATACATATACCATCTGATTGGTAAGATCCACTTCACAGTAATTGCCACCATATGTGACATATTCACCTGTTTCTTCTTCCTTTGCCTCACTGTAAACTGCTTCCACTGTTGCAGACTTTTTATTGTTTATTGCCTCAGCAATCGCCTCATACAGCTTGTTTCCATCTACAGTCTGTCCTGATGATGTAACAGGCACATTTATTATACTTCCGCCTGTAGTCTTAAACTGACCTGTTTTCTTCTTTGACACATCATGCTTTTTTGCAAGCTCTGTACAGTATGTAGCCATATTCTCACCATCAAGTGAAACTGACAATCCGTCATTGCCCACTATAAGCCACTGGGCTATCTGATCCTTTCCTACAGCCTCTGTAGCTGCTTCACCTGTTGCCGGTGTGAAATTACATGTCACCGTCACATCAAGATATGCATTGGCTTCTTTTAATGCCTTCTTTACCAGCTCGCTGTCCGCAGCCTTTTCTCCATCAACATATCCTGTTGCAGATGTAAGCTCTACCTTATCCTTCAGCTCCTTTACAGCGCTTGTCAGATTTGTAGCTGCATTGTCATATACAGGTGCATCTCCCGATACACCGTCAACACCCTCAAACTGTCCTGCCTCTGCATTGTATGCTATTGTAGCACGATATGGCACAATTGATCTTATATCAAAGGTCTGTGTGTCTGCCTCAGCCTTCTTTTGTTCGTCATCATTTGCCTCTGCATCCGTATCACTCTGTGCCGTAGCATCAGACTGTGACTGTGTTTTTGCAGTGATATAAGAGTCTACAAGAGCAGTCTCCAGCTCATCAGACTTATCCATTTTAAAAAGCTTCACCTGCTTTTCCGGTTTCTTATCCTTATTGGCCGCATTTATCAGTTCCTGAAGATCTGCTTTGTCATTGTACTTGAGTCCCAAATCCTTAGCTGTCATATCAAATGATGCATCGTCAAGCTTCACTGATATCTTATACTTGCCTACTGCAGTCTTTATGGCTTTCTTTGCCTCGTCAGCAGTCATTCCACCTACATCAACTGATGCAAGCTTGTACTTTTCAGGGAATGTCTTGTATGCTTTCTTTCCACAGCCTGCCATTCCCAATGCCATAAGCACACAGGCCAAAACTACCAGGAGTTTTATACTTTTCTTCTTCATCTTTGTCCTCTTTATCTTAATTTTATATTATTCTCACAGCACCATATTTTATCACTTTCTTATATATGCCTCAAGTGAGATTTGTCACATATTTTCCGGTTATTTAGACACATTATTCATCATTATGATAACAAAAAAGCTTCCTAATGACGCACAATATGTAACAGGCGTATAAAATAGTTCTGATAAACCTTATCGCTCATATGCATTTTATTCAACGCACAAAATACTTTATAATTCTTATTTACACATTTATACATATCTGTATTCTTTTTTTCGATTTGACTGACAAACAGCTTCATCCTTTTTCTAAGCTGTTTTTATCAGTGTTCCTAATCAGGCAAAGCTGCAAATAGTCGTTGATAAATTTGCTTGTTTTATCAAACCACAGCTGCTTTCCGCCTATACTAAAGTGCTCGTTACATCTTTTCCTCCAAAATAGATGTGTCCAGAAGTCGGATCATTCAAACCAGCAAGCATGAACAGTGTGGTGGATTTTCCACAGCCAGATGGTCCGAGCAGACCAACCAACTCACCATCTGCAATGTTCAAGTTCATGTTGTCAACAGCTTTGAAGTCTCCATATGCCTTCGTCAGATTCTCAATTTTAATCTCCATTCTTACCTCAATCTGCTGCCAGCGCAGCTTTTACCTACAGTTTTCGTGCCATATGCTACGTTTTTAACTTTCTCGTCTATAAATTATAATATATCTTTTGCAAAAATCTAGTGGTATCCTATAGTTTTCGCTTTATTTTGAGTAAATTTACTTTACAAGTTCATAATTTCATGCTTGCAAATATGC
>ENA-OQJV01000012-OQJV01000012.1-human-gut-metagenome-genome-assembly--contig:-NODE-12-length-33906-cov-3.130673_pt1 | contig 33906 bp, 42 predicted proteins | sample MGYA00242616_ERZ504783 | MGnify/ENA primary metagenome ERZ504783 (study PRJEB26092, sample SAMD00036360) | human gut metagenome | host: Homo sapiens | study: EMG produced TPA metagenomics assembly of...
ATTTCATCGTTCCTTTGCTGTTTCCCCAAATGCTACTGTACTCGTCGAAACAACTTCTTTAACTTAAAATATCTATACTTCCCCAAAAAAACGAATCAGCTTTCTCTTCCATCTCTGCTTGTTACCCGCCCATGTTGCTGCGTAATGATGAATCGACACTGTTTCATCACAAAGTAAATTCTTTGTATTACCCGTCGAAAGCGGATCAAAAAAACGTGGCGGATATACCGTTACTTCTTTTAGGTAGGTAATATCTTCATTACTAACCTTACCAAATGAACGAATCACCTTATCATTAAGCCACGGACACGCAAATGTGCTTTTTTTCTGATCTGTAAAAGAAATCGAATCATAGCATTCCATCATCTTTTGTACCACTGGACTTGATTTTTGGGCACCAAAACCAAGTCCAGTGGTACATAGGGATTCAGGTTGCTGAATCCCTATGTAACACTGATTTTCTAACAGAAAATCAGGTTTTTTCAGAAGTTCAACATCAGTATCTAAATAGATTCCGCCGTTATCATATACCACTTTCAATCTTGCATAATCCGAAACAAACGCCCATGCTTTTGCTTCATACGCTGCTTTCATAAACGGATGGCTATTCACATCAAAATTTGACTCATCCCATCGTTTGATTTCGTAATCCGGGCAATATTTTTCCCATGTTTTAATACAATCTAAAACATCTTTCGGTAGTGGTTTTCCGCCAAACCAGCAATAATGAATCATTTTGGGTATCATTTTATTTCCTCTACTATTTTATGTTATTTAATTCTTTTAGTCTGGGACACCTGCAACAATTGCATGGGCTTCAATGTCATTTACTACTACAGCATTCGCACCAATAACAGCACCAGATCCAATATGAACACCTTTTGTTATCGTTACATTGGCTCCACACCAAACGTGATCTTCAATAATTACCGGCCTTGCAGTAAGTTCACCTGTCACGCCATTACCACCTATCACATGGTCATGGTCGATGATAACAATATTATTGGCGAACATACAATGATTTCCAATCGTTACCTTCTCTGCACAGGTTATAGAGCAATTATGATTAAAAAACACATCGTCGCAATCGTCAGTTTTCCATCATTTACAGACTTTAGATACAATGGGCCTCTTGACATTAAAAAACCGTCCAATTGTAATAGATCCGTTACCTATAACTTCAGTCTTGAAAGCTCCTCTAATCGAATTGACCCATTTTACTTGAAGCTTCCCATGAGCACAAACTTTGGCACAGAACATCTTCCATGCACTCACTAAACCAATGTAAAACTTGTGAAGTATTTTCATAATACTTTCAGCCTTAATCCTTCATATGTTGGCATATTAATCCCCTTTCATAAACTATATGTAGCTTAATTGTTAATTTTTTTTCTTAATTTTTCTTTTTATTTCTTTTTTAGTAATTTACACTCATAAATATTCTCAACCAATTTTGCGGATTCTTTAATATCATAACGTGCAATTTGCTTTACATGTTGCAAGCGATATTGCTTTCTCTGTACTTCTGTCCTTTGCCCCATTGATAAAAATTGTATCTGCCCATATTTGTGGATCATCCTCTATTGATTTCCAAATAATATCCCCAAAATCCACCTCTCGTGTTACTTTATCCGACACGATACAAGGCAATCCTGAAATTTGTGCTTCGAGAAGCACAACAGGTAACCCTTCAAACCTAGAGGGTAAAGCAAAAACATCCATAGCAGAATATAAATATTCCGGATTCTCAGTTGCTCCCCAAAAGATAATACGGTCTGCGCATGCTGTATGCTGTGCCTGATTTCTTATCTCCTCCAAATCTGGCCCATTTCCCACCAAAAGCAGTATTGCTTTATCATCTTCATATGACAGCTTCTCAAAGGCGCGAATTAAATAATTTTGATTTTTCTGGTTGTTAAATTTGCCTATATGCCCAATTACTAAATTATCGCCCACCTCTAGTTTTTTCTAATTAATAATCTAGTCTCTGAATTTAAAGCAAATGCTTCGGTCTCAAAGGCATTCGGTATAACCTTAAATGCTCCGTTGCCATACATCCACTTTCCTGCAAGTTCGCCACATGCTAAATAACAATTTGACACCACTTTCAAAAACGGTTTTAGCGTCTCATGTAACAACGGATGTGAGCAAGTTGTATTATGGCTATGAGAAATTCGTACAGGTACACCTGCTAACATAGCGGTAAAAAGTTCTACGGCGATTAATGTACTGCTACCATGTACATGAACAATATCTGGTTTCTTTTTTTTAGAAAAGAATAAATAGTCTTATAATACATGTATACATTTTTCTGTTTTTGTGGCAGCTTACACAATTCTATGTTATTCTCTTGACATGCTTTTTCATAGCCGATGTCATAAGGCTCTCCAGCGGCAATCGCTACCTGAAATTTATTTTTGTCCAAGTTTGTAGCATAATTTATTACTTGGGATGTTACTCCATTTCTATCAAAGTATGAAGTTATCATTACTACTTTAAATTTTCTCATAAACAATCTCTTTTCAAATAATTTCTAGCTTTAGTAACTTCGTAGAGAAATCAATCGGATGTTCTTTCAAATACTTAACAGTCTTTTTCCTTTGAGAAGGATTGTTATATAAATACTCAATTTTATCTGCCAGATCTTCCGCACTCAGTTCAGCAATGTATCCATTGATACCATCTTGTATCTGCTCTCTTGCTGAAGGAATGTCCGAAGACAGAATTGGCAAACATAATGCACGTGCCTCTACCAAAGTAATTACATACCCCTCATGGCGAGATGGTTGAACATATAAATCGCAGTGCTTCATATATGGGTATGGATTTTTTTTACGACCAAGAAACACAAATTGATTTTCCAGACAGTACTTCTCTACTAATTTCTTTAGCTTTTTTTCATCTCTGCCACCACCAATAGCATACCATGCAAAATTGATTTTCCTCTTCTTCAAAATGCTTGCTGCTTTTATAGCAATGTCATAGCCTTTCTGTTCTGTCAATCGACCAACAGTTACAATATTAAAGCTTTCCTTGAACGGTATTATCTCATCTTGTTCAGACTTTCGCTTGATTTCTTCAATATCAATTACATTATAAAATACGGCAGCCTTATCTTTATAATGCGGATACTCTCTACAAAATGCATCAACAACTGCCTGGGACACGCCATAAATCTTGTCATATTCGCATAAGTATTTTTGAACGCTTTTCATCCAGTATGGTTTTTCATCATGAAGCCATGTTGCCTTTTTCTTTGCTTGTATTTTCGTCGCCAAGAAAGCTGTCACAAATGAACCATATCCATAGAAGTCAATAGCAATGTCATAAGTCTTTTCAAAAACGTTCGTCACACAATTCGAAATAAAATCATAATATGCAATAAATGAGTTAACCGATAATTTTTTCAATACCTTTGCCGGAAAAGCATACATTGAAACCAGTGATTTTGCAAAAGAACTATTAAAAGTCAACTGAACAATATTAACATTCTTTTTTAGACGGTAAGCATATTCATTGTCCGAATCAAGCAATACAAGTGTTATATTGTAAAGTTCTTCGGGAAGTGCATTAATTAATTCTATCAAAGCCACTTCAGATCCGCCGCCACCTAGTGACTTTGCCATTATTAGTAATTCTTTCATCAGTTTTCCCCACCAAACAAATCGTCTACCAGTTTTTCAAGTTTCTCATTAAACTTGGCATTATTACTACTCATACCATGTCCCATGTCGGCAACAATCTGATCATAGTTCGTTATGATATCTCCCAGTGTATTAATGTCCTCCACTGGAATAATCGTTCCCATTCTCTGAGCCACATTCCTTGCAAACTCAACCTGATGATTATTTACATGCTCGTTGAACTGGTGCTGACGCGGCACAACAATAGGAGTCTTACCTATTTGTAGTGGCATGATAAAACTTGCCGGACCACCGTGAGTGATTACAATACGGGCGTCGGCCACATTTTTCACCATCTGCTGATATGGAATCAACTTACTCCACTGACAGTATTTCGGCTCGTATGTACTAAATCCAGTCTGGATAATTACATCTTCGTTTATAATGCCGTCTTTCTTTAATTCATCTATTTTCTGAATCAGCCGATTAAATGGCTGCTCATGTGTTCCTACCGTCACAAAAATCATTTTCTCGTCATCTACTTAGAATATACTTCCAAGGTTAACCGCCTTTGGATAAACCTTTTTCTGCTCTTCCCACTGCACAACAAACTTGTCCACAATGGGGTAAACCATCTTTCCTGTCATTGTCGGTTTATCAATTCGATCAAAAACCTCGATGTAAACCAACTTTGCGCCCATCATTTTACCAATATAAAAAAACGGGACCGCAACTGCTGCACCGCAGGAAATAATCAAGTCTGGCTTTTCCTTATGTAACACATTCCATGCAATCTTGGTATTCTTAATAAGAGCCTTTAGACTCCGGTTTGTCGGATAATAACAAGGATACATTTTTTCACCTTCGAGCCGGCTTCTTGCATCCTCCTTATCAAAAGTGACCCAGAAATGATCTTTGTCCTTCCAAAATGGCTTTAACATATATAAATGTGTCAGGTGTCCTCCTGACGAACCAACTAAACATACTTTCATGTCCTCTGATCTCCTTCATCCCAAGATTTTTTATGTACACATCCGTATGGATAGGATTTCCCAATATGATGGTTTTCTATATTGCCCCATCACTTTGCATAATACTTACAACAGTCTTAAAAATAATCCTCAAAGTCCGTGATATTGCTTCTGCCACTCACCTGCCACAACCCGGTCAGTCCCGGTCTGAATGACATTCTGGCTCTGTGATGTGGTTCATACTTCTCCCACTCATCGAGTGTTGGTGGTCTTGTGCCCACAAGGCTCATATCTCCCACTAGTATATTGAAGAAATGAAGCTCTTGAGCGCTAATCTTGCTACATAAAGCATAAAATCTATATGCTTTGCCCATCCTCTGCCTTTCTTTCTGTACATTCTTTCCAAATTCTCCTTGTGGTATCTTTTATTTCCCTCTATACCTACTACGGGGGAGGTACCTTTGTCCTCCCTCGAATTATTTTAGCCTGTTTTGTTTTATTCGGTTATTTGTATCTTTTTCTGTATCTAATCAGGGTTTTTCAGTAATTTATTTTCACTCATTTTTAATTCTATGTCAATGAATATTAAGTTTTCTTTATAATTTTTGACACATTCGCTAATCACTATGGTATTACAGCACCAATATTATACATTATTATATATCATACTGCTTATTTTTCCTCAAACAGCCTCTGCTTCCTCTCTATCATCTCATCAATCCTTGCGATATACTGACCTACATCCTTGACATTCTCGCATCTGTCGATGCGGTGTGTGCCATCCGGATTCGGTACGGGCCAGACGCGCTTGGTGCTTGCTCCGGCTCCGCACGCCACAATCGTTTGCTTTTCCTCCATGATTAGTATGTTATATACGCCGGCCTTGCCCTTTGCCGCATAGCCTACGTTTTCCATGTTACCTGCCATGCCCTTCTGTCTGTAGAGGTAGTATGGCTCAAGCCCCATCTGCTTACAGTAGGCTGCGCAGAGATCCATATGCTCCTGGGTGTTGACCATCTGCATATCACTGTAGCGGTCCTTGAAGATGGTGAGTCTTGCAGCTCGCTTTACTGCGAGTGAATGGATGGTGACGTTGTCAGGTGCCATCTCCTTCACCAGCTCCACTTGTGTGCCTTACATCATCGAGTGTCTCCTCGGGAAGTCCCATGATGAGATCCATGTTTATGTTGTCAAAGCCCAGCTCACGCGCGAGCTTGAAGCTTTGTATCGTATCGTCTACCGTGTGGTGTCTTCCTATTATATCAAGTGTCTGCTGCTTCATGGTCTGCGGATTTACTGATATACGGCTGATGCCGTTTTTCTTTAGTGCCATGAGCTTTTCTCTCGTGATGGAATCCGGTCTGCCTGCCTCCACGGTAAATTCCAGACAGTCCTTTAAATCAAAGCTGCATTTAATTTTTCTGATAAGCCTGTCAAGCTGGGCAGGGCTTAGTGTGGTCGGTGTGCCGCCTCCTATGTAGATGGAGTTTAGCTTCTTGTGGTAGAATTTCTGTGCTGTGTAGTCTATCTCCTTCTCGAGTGCATCGAGGTAATCGTCCACACGGTTTTTCCACACGCCGAGCGGGTATGAGGTAAACGAGCAGTATGCACAGGTGCTCGGGCAGAAGGGTATGCCTATGTACAGGCTGTAGCCGTTGTCATAGTCCACCTTGTCGAGCAGTGCCTTCTCACGCTTTGCTATGCCTATTGAGAGGTCGATTTTCTCATCACTTGCGAGATAGGTTTCCTTCAGATAGTCGTAGGTTTCCTTATCGCTCATGCCGTCCTCTATGCACTTCATGGCTATCTTGGTCGGTCTGATGCCTGAGAGTGTGCCCCACGGAAGGCTCTTTCCTGTGCCCTTTTCTATCATGGAATACAGGGCGAGCTTAAGGCGGTTTTTAGTTTCCTTGCGGTCTGCACTGTCTACGGATATTTTTGTGCAGATTCTTTTTCCGGCTCTATTCACCGTCCACTCCACTGCAATTTCATCGCCCACATAGTCTATCTTAAATACCTGTGAGGCATCCGCAAATTCCTTTACGCCATCATCTGTCATCTCGTGGTGTGTGCAGGCTAAGTTTTTTCCCTCCACCTCATCAGGTGAGCAGCTATAGTACATCTGCACGTCCTCCTGCGGGAAGAACTCCTTGAGCAGTGAGTGCACATCATATTCAAAATCCGGTTTATTAAATACTACTACTATCATAAGTAAGGGTTATACATCCTCTCGTTTTCTATGGTTGTTGTGTCGTTGTGGCCCGGGTACACCTCTGTATGCTCAGGCAGTGTCATGATTTTTTCCTTCACTGTGCGCACGAGGTCTGACATGCTGCCCCCCTTGAAATCCGTACGTCCGATTGAGCCGCAAAACAGCGAGTCTCCTGTAAAGATCACGTCCTCATACGGGAAATAATAGCAGCAGCCGCCCGGTGTATGCCCCGGTGTGTGAAGCACTACTATATGAAAGCCCGCAATATCAATTTCCTGCTTATCCTTCAAAAATACATCTGCATAAAAAGTCTTTGACTGGCCCATCATGTAGCTGACATTAAGCTGCGGGTCGTCGAGTGTGGCTTTGTCTGCCTCATGGATATATATCTTGATGCCGTAGCGGTCTGCGAGCGGCTTTGCATCAGTGGCATGGTCAAAGTGTCCGTGTGTGAGCAGTATTGCTACTGGCTTTGCGCCTGACTCATCCACCTTTTTGGCGAGCTGATCTGCACACGCGCCTGGGTCTATTATTATCATTTCCTTTGTCTTTATATTGGTGACAAAGTAGCAGTTGGTCTGCACCGGTCCCACTACGAAGTGGTCTATCTTCATATTTACCATATGAGTGTACTCCTTGTCTGTTATATGTTATGCTTCACGCAAGAACCACCGGGATTTAGCCGGTGGTCCTCTCTACGTCTATTACACTTTCTATCTGTCTGAGCTTCTCCACGAGAACCTTTATCTGGTCCCTGCCTCTGATATTGAAAAATAACCTCGATTGTAGCGATGCCCTGCTTGCTGGTCTTGGACTGGATACCACTGATATTGATTTCCTTCTCGGTAAATATCTTTGTGATATCTACGAGCAGTCCCGGCCTGTCATGACAGAATATCTTTAGGTCTGCCTGATACTCGGCACCGTTGTCCATGAGGGCTGTATCCTGCCACTCTGCTTCTATGAGCCTGTCCTTTTCTATCTTGGACAGATTGATGATATTCACGCAGTCTGTCCTGTGGATTGAGATGCCTCGGCCTCTTGTGACAAAGCCCACGATTTCATCTCCCGGAACAGGATTGCAGCACTTCGAGAAGTGCACAGCCACGTCATAGAGTCCGTGTACCACAATACCGCTCTTTGACTTGTGCTCGGGCTGTGTGCCTGCTGCCGTCTGCTGCTTTTCTGCGATGCTGCCAAGCACATCTGCATCTGTCACCGGCACCACATGATCCTTCTTGTACTCGTCGTACATCCTGTTGACTATCTGGCTCTCCTTGAGTCCGCCGTGGCCGACGGTTGCAAGGCATGAGTTCCAGTCGTGGAAGCCGTATTTGCGGCGTATTTTCTCCTGATACTCAGGCTTGTTTATCTCTGCAAAGTTGATACCCTTTGCCTTGGCATAGGCTGCTATCAGATCCTTGCCGTGCTGTATATTCTCCTCCTTGAGCTCACTTCTGAACCACTGGTTGATCTTGTTCTTGGCCTGTGTGCTCTTTACGACCTTGAGCCAGTCACGGCTTGGTCCCTTGGAGTTCTGTGATGTGATTATCTCTATCTGGTCACCGTTTTTGATGACATAGTCTATCGGCACCAGCTTGCCGTTTACCTTGGCACCGACCATCTTGTTGCCGACCGCAGAGTGTATGCTGTAGGCAAAGTCTATAGGTGTGGAGCCCTTTGGCAGGTTCTTTACATCGCCGGACGGTGTGAATGCAAATACATTGTCGGAGAATAAATTTAAATCACTCTTTAATAAAGTCATAAACTCCTTATTATCCGACATGTCCTGCTGCCACTCGAGTATCTGGCGCAGCCAGCTGAGCTTCTCCTCCTCTGTGACAGTGGTGGTAGTGGCATTGCCGTTGTTTGCTTCCTTGTACTTCCAGTGCGCTGCGATACCGTACTCAGCTGTACGATGCATCTCATAGGTACGTATCTGTATCTCAAACGGCTGTCCGCTCGGGCCTATGAGTGTCGTGTGAAGCGACTGGTACATGTTCTGCTTCGGCATGGCAATATAGTCCTTGAAACGGCCCGGTATAGGCTTATACTTCTCATGTATGATACCTAGCACTGCGTAGCAGTCCGGTATGGTATCCACCAGAATCCTGATGGCAAAGAGGTCATATATCTGGTCTATAGTCTTGTCCTGATTGACCATCTTCTTATATATACTGAAGAAATGCTTTGCCCTGCCGTATATCTCTGCCTTGATGCCGGCATCCGAAACATACTTCTTGACATCGTTTACCAGACCCTGGATGTAGGTGTCGCGCTCTGTCTTTCTTAGTGCTACCTTCTCTACCAGATCGTAATATGCATCCGGATAGAGGTACTTCATACAAAGATCCTCGAGCTCTATCTTTATCTTGCTGATACCAAGTCGCTGTGCGATAGGGCAGTAGATATCCTGTGTCTCTCTGGCGATACGCTGCTGCGCCTCCTTGGACTGGTACTTGAGTGTACGCATATTGTGCAGTCTGTCTGCCAGCTTTATGAGGATGACCCTGATATCCTTTGCCATGGCGAGAAACATCTTACGCAGATTCTCAGCCTGCATCTCAAGCCTGTCCGCATTCTTGTCCTTCGGATCCTTGGTGCTGTCTGTCAGATGCAGGTGCTTTAACTTCGTGACACCATCCACCAGATGTGCGACATCGTCTCCAAACTCCGCACGCATCTCATCCATGGTCATGATGGTGTCCTCCAGCACATCATGGAGCAGTCCTGCTGCAATTGTTTCCTTATCCAGCTCGAGCTCGGCGAGTACTATGGCAACACACAGCGGATGTATGATATAAGGCTCTCCTGACTTACGTGCCTGACCCTTATGAGCATCATAAGCTACCCTGTAGGCTTTGTCCACAAGGCTCGTATCATCCGACGGATGGTACTTTTTGATTTCCTTTTTAAGCTCATCGTAAAGCTCCTCTGGGCTCGTAAAATCCTTTGTTCCCCTTATACCGCTGGTATCTGAGCGAAATTTGTCCGCTATTTTTTCTAATTCTTCTGTTGAGTAATCTGCCAATAGTCTCACCTCGATTGTAGTGTATCTTTAGTAGCCATTATATTTTATTTCTTTAAAAATTGCAATCTTATGTTGTTAGCCGATAACCATCTTTACTCCGCCATACATGCCTGCTGAGTTGCCGAGTGTGGCGAGCTTGATCTCTGTCTCGCGGCTTGCATGGAAAGCATACTCTTTATAGTACTTTGCTGCTGTATCGATGATGATGCTGCCCGCCTTTGAGAGGCCTCCGCCTACAACAAATACCTCAGGGTCCATAACGCATGCTACTGCTGCCATTGCCTTGCCGAGAAGCTTCATAGACTGCTCTACTGCCGCAATGCCGCTGCATCTCCTGCCTTTGCCGCATCGCATACATCCTTGGCTGTGAATCCTGCATTTAAATCAAGCTTTGTTGCCACATCCCTGTGTGCTGCAATGTATCTCTCTGCCACTCTTACGAGACCGTTTGCTGATGCATACTGCTCTAAGCAGCCCTTCTTGCCGCAGCCGCAGCACTCTGACTCATCATCTACCATAGGCATATGTCCTATCTCTCCGCCTGCTCCGTTTACTCCGGCTACGATTTTGCCCTCGCGGATGATTCCTCCGCCTACACCTGTGCCGAGTGTGATCATGACTACATCCTGATGACCCTTTCCGCCACCCTGCCACATCTCACCGAGTGCAGCTACGTTGGCATCGTTTCCGGCCTTTACCTTGATGCCGCCGCACAGTACTGAGAGTGACTGTGCCACGTTGAACACGCCCCAACCGAGATTGACACACTTCAATACCGTTCCGTCATCCTTTATAGGTCCCGGCACTCCCATGCCTACGCCCTCGATGTCACCCATCTCTATGCCATGCTTCTCGTTATTCTCCTTGATGGATGCTGCGATATCAGGCAGAATGAGCTCGCCGGAATTCTCTGTGCGTGTAGGAATCTCCCATGTATCGACAAGCTTTCCTGTTGTCTCGAAAAAGCCCATCTTTACAGTTGTTCCACCTATATCTACTCCGTATGCGTATTGTTTCATTTTTTCGTCCTCCAAATCGTTAAACTATGTTTATATTTTATTGCCTAATTGCATATTTTTCAATGTTTTTCATTGTTTTTTATGTTTTTTCTATATATGGAAGCGTTTATATCATCATCCATATGCCCGCTATTTGTAAATCCAAGCTTTTTGGCAAGGCGCACCGATGCCTCATTTCTCTCATCTATCCGGCAGTAAAGCTCTTCAAAGTCTGTGTTTTCGCGCGCGTAGTCTATGATGAAGCGGCACACCTCCGTAGCATAGCCTTGGTTCCATAATTCCGGCGCTATCATATAGCCCAGTTCATCATGCTCAAGCCCTGCCCTGCCTATCAGCTTCCCTGTTTTCTTGGAAAATACAAGCCACATGCCATACTCGTAAAAGCCATACATGTTCTCTATATATGCTTTCTGGTATTCAAGCTCTGTCTCGTAGTCGTAAAGCGGTTCCACAAAGTCGGTCATGCCGGGCTTGTCATAGAGCTCATAGAGCGCAGGAAGGTCTGACAGGGACAACTCACGTATCAGACACCTGTCTGTCTCGCCGATGTCCCACGGGATGTGATTATACCGCCTGCGCACCCGCTCCAGATACTCAATATCAAGCTCCGCAAGGCTCTCGACTGCATAGCGCGTGCCGCACTGCGTTTCTCCTACTGATGCTATTCCGAGTGAGTCGGCTATTTGCTTCTGCTGCCTGTTTGATACTATCCAGATGTAGTCGGCGGGAGCTTTCGGTATTCTTAGATTTCCCGTATTAGCTTTCGCGGTGTTATCTGCAGATTCTTGTATCGTTGTTTTTTGGAAGTCATTAATTGATTCATCAGCCGGTAGCGCAACATACAGTTTTTCTTGCAGCTCTTCTGACATAGATACCTTGCCTACCACATTTCTCCACTGTGGCTTGAAGCTATCTCCATGATAGTAAAAAGAGGCAAGTTTTGCGCTTGCCTCATCAATAATTATTATCATTAAACTGTCTCCGGCTCCGGATAGTCCACTCCGAAGGTCTCAACTGTAACTGTCTTCATGACCTGAGCCTCAAGTGGTTTGTCCATGTAGTCTGTGCGCACCTCTGCGATCTTGTTTACCACATCCATGCCCTCGATTACCTTACCGAATGCCGCATACTCACCGTCGAGATGTGGTGCATCCTGATGCATGATGAAGAACTGACTGCCTGCTGAATCAGGTATCATGGTACGTGCCATTGAAAGTACACCGGCTGTGTGCTTTAAATCATTTTTGAAGCCGTTGTGTGTGAACTCTCCCTTGATTTCATAACCAGGACCGCCTGTGCCGTTTCCGTCCGGATCTCCGCCCTGGAGCATGAAGCCCTTGATTACACGGTGGAAGCATACTCCGTCATAGAAGTTGTGATTAATTAAGCTGATAAAGTTGTTTACTGTGTTTGGTGCAATTTCCGGATAAAGCTCCGCCTTGATTACATCGCCGTTTTCCATTGTGATTGTTACGATTGGATTCTGTGCCATTATTTTTCTCTCTTTCTTTTATAATATTATGAGGCTTGGAGAATATCCATTCCTCGCAATAATTAAATATCGAATTAATTTCTATCAGATTGATTTTACTTACTCAGAGCCTCGACTACCTTCGGAAACTCCATGAAGTGCGATGCCTTCACCAGTATGGTGTCGCCCTCCTTCACATATGAAAGGAGCTCCTGTGTCATGGTCTCCCTATCCTCGAAATAGTGGATGTCTACATCGGAAGATTTCTCTGCGGCTCCGGCTGCATATTCCTTTGCAAGCTCTCCTGCAGCAAAAAGTGTATGGATATGATTCTCTCCAACTGCTTCGCCTACCTCATGGTGCAGCTTTTTCTCATCGCTTCCAAGCTCGCCCATGTCGCCAAGCACTGCTATTGTCCTGCCCTTTGCATGCGAAAGCACCTCGATAGAGGATTTCATGGATACAGGGTTTGCATTGTAGCAGTCATCTATCACTGTCATGCCGTGTGTTTTGATAAAATTGGTACGCCCTGCGATTGTCTCTGCTTTCTCAATTCCTGACTTTATCTCAGCTATTGTGAGGCCAAGCTGCAATCCGACAGCTGCCGCCGCCATGGCATTGTATACATTGTGCTCACCCGGGATGTGAATGTGTGCATCAAACTCACCCTCCGGAGTGACAAAATGAGCCTTCATGCCGTCGAAGCCCAGGTTTTCAATATTTGTGGTATATACTGATTTATGAACGCCTGAAGCTGATTCCTTGCCATAGTATATGGCAGGCTTTCCATTTACCGTCTGCACTGTGGTCAGCTTGTCGTCATCTGCATTCAGCACTGCGACCGCATCCGGCATCATATGCTCAAAGCACTCTGTCTTTGCTTTAAGCACACCATCCCTGTCGCCCAAAAACTCCAGATGGCAGTAGCCGATATTGGTGATGACCATGACATCCGGGCAAGACATAGTAGAAAGTCTGTGCATCTCGCCAAAATCAGATATGCCCATCTCAAGCACCGCTACCTGATGGCTTTCCCTGATTCCGAAAATGGTGAGTGGCAAGCCTATCTCGTTGTTAAAATTGCCTGCGGTCCTGTGAACGCTGTATTTCTGCTCAAGGACTGATGATATCATCTCCTTGGTGCTGGTCTTGCCGACACTTCCGGTGATGCCCACCACCTTGATATCAAGGCTTTTTCTGTAAAATGCCGCGAGCTTTTTCATGGCATCGGTGGTTGATTCAACAAGCACATATGGGCCTGCCGGATCCTTAAGCTCATGCTCAGAGAGCACAATTGCCGCCCCCTGCTCAAACACAGTCGGAATGAATTTGTGTCCGTCCACCCTTTCTCCCTTTATCGGGATAAAAAGATAGCCCTCCTTCACCTGTCTGCTGTCTATGACTGCGCCTGTGATTGTCGTATCAAGCAGTGTCTCATCGCCTATGTATGTGCCCTCGCAGGCCTTTGCGATATTTGCAAATGTAAGATTCTTCATGTACTTATCCGACATGTTACACCTCATATTTTTTCAAAGATATGTTAATCAGATGCTCACAGAGCTGATTAAAGCTCATACCGATAACCGCTGCCTCCTGTGGCAGAAGACTGGTCGGAGTCATGCCCGGCAGTGTGTTTGCCTCGAGGCAGAACATCTCATTTTTGTCATTGAGCAAAAAGTCTGAGCGTGAATATGTGTCAAGCCCGATAACGCGCGCAACCTCCTCTGCATAGTGCTGCATATCCTTTGTCACCTGCTCAGGAAGCTCGGCCGGACATGTCTCTACTGTACTGCCCGCCTTGTATTTATTCTTATAATCGTAGAAGCCCTCCTTCGGTGCAATCTCTATAATAGGAAGAGCCTTGCCCTCGATAACGCCGACAGAGAACTCCCTGCCCTGTACAAATTCCTCGATAACCAGCTCATTTTCCCACTTGAAGGCATCGTCAAGTGCCGCCTTGAACTCTGCCGCATCCCTAACGATAGTGACACCGATGCTTGAACCGCCGCAGCATGGCTTTACAACGCATGGAAGTGTCAGGTCAAGCTTTGTGATATCGTCCTGTCTGGTCGCTCTTGTCATGGAAATACCCTTTGGAGTAGGGATACCGTTTGCAAGGAAGAACTGCTTTGATGTCTCCTTGTTCATGGCGATGGCTGAGCTTAAATAATCGCTGCCTGTATATTTGACACCGAAGAGGTCAAATGCTGCCTGTATCTTTCCGTTCTCTCCGTTTTCTCCGTGGAGAGCCATGAAAACAATGTCCGCCATCTGACACATTTTGATGACATTTGGTCCGAAGAAGCAAGGTGACTGGTCCTTTCTGGAAGCCTTTACCTTTGCGAGGTCAGGTGCCTCTGTCGGAATATCACTGACCTGCACGCTTATCTCGTCCGCGCGGTCAAATATACCTGTCAGGTCCTCCTCCCTGTCACTATATCCCATAAATACATCCAATAATATAACTTTGTGGCCGTTCTCTTTGAGTGCCTTAGCCACCATGCTTCCTGTCTTGAAGGAAACATCTCTCTCTGTGCTGAGCCCTCCGGCAAGTACTACGATGTTCATTTTTGTCCTCTTTTCTTTGATTGGATTATCATGCTTTGGCTTAATTAAACACAATGCAATGCTTCTTTTTTAAAGCTATGAGTAATCAACATAATTTTTCCAAAATTATAACACCATTTGTGCAAAAAAGAAAGACCGGCTGCCCGGTCAAAAAAGAAATTCTCATCTTATTTTAAACTGTGTTAACTTCCAGCAGCTGTATCATTCTCATAAATACCATCCGCCCGTGCAAATCATCCTGTGAAAGTGATTCTCCGTACTTCAATACTAATAATCGGCACTGATAAAAATTCAGCTCAGGATTGCCAAAAAGCAAAATCCGCAAGGCTGCATTTTCCAGGTAATTGTGTATATTTCCCACCTCAATAAATATATCTACGATATCATCGAGGTTAATAAGTCCTTTCTGTTCATAGTACATTGTTCTCAAATATTTGTTCCCCTCCATCAACTATATTTTTCATAGAACTTCTTTTTGTCTTTCTTTTGAAATTTTTTTCGTTTTTTACGAAATTTTTCTCTTTGTTTTTGTTGGTGGGTTAATTTTTCCATATAATATATCAATATTCTAGGCGCGTTATGTGCTGGTATTTTGAAGATTTCTATTAGAATTTTTAATATTGATAGGTGATTAGCAGTTTTCGACAAAATACGACATGGTTTTTGGTTTAATTTAGTTGGTTTTTGGTTTATATTGCGCTTTTCTCATAAGAATTTTTGGAATGATAAATTTGTACTATATTTTGAGGTATTTCTTCTAATTATTTCATTTTTTTTAAATTTAATCCAAATCATCTTGAAAGTAGAACAAATGTTCGGTATAATTGTTATAGGTGCTACCACACGTAGACGTGTAGATGGCGGTTCGCTTTTTGCGGGGAGTCTATAGCTCCGTTTACATAGATATGCTCTCATTTGGTCTTGGATATGCGATTGGTTCCAATGGCAGTAAGACCACAAAAAAATACCGCCCCAGCCTGGAAACTGAACGGTTATTTTAACTAAGTAAATGATCAGGCGAACCGTTGTTATAGGTAGCACCTTTTTGTTATCTATATTGTAACATTCATTTCTAATCATGTCAAAATTATTTTCAAAGAAATTTTATATAAATGGTTAATATAAAAACCGGCAGCCAACGGCTGCCGATTTTCGATGAAAGAAAGGTTAAATTATGATGAAAAATAAGAGTCTAACATTCCGGTTCGATAAGTCCGTATGTATTTCCTTTTCTCTTGTAGACTACATTTACTTCGTCATTCTCTGCATTTCTGAATACGAAGAAATCGTGTCCTGAGAGCTCCATCTGGATACATGCATCCTCAGGATACATAGGTTTCATACCAAATCTCTTGGTACGGACAATCTTGATTTCCTCGTCCTCTGCATCGTCTGCCTCCACGAAATCATCCTGGAATATCGCCGGTGCATACTTCTTTGCGGAAATCTTGGTTCTGTATTTGCGAAGCTGTCTCTCGATTACTTCCTCTACTAGGTCAATTGATACGTACATATCACTGCTGACCTGCTCTGAACGGATAACATGTCCCTTTGCCGGGATAGTAACCTCAATTTTCTGTCTATCCTTTTCTACGCTGAGTGTAACGTATACGTCTGTGTCCGGTTTAAAAAACTTCTCAAGCTTTGACAGCTTCTCCTCTACTGCCTGCTTAAGCCCCTCTGTTAATTCGATGTTTCTTCCTGAAATTGTTATTCTCATGATGTCCAACCCCTTTATCGTTTATTTGATACGTTGTCTGTATCATGTAAATATTATACCATAAATTTCTTTTTCATCAATCATTTTTATGCATTTTATATAAAAAATCAAGATTTTATTTATGATCCAACGCGAAATTACTTGATTTCGCTATAATTAGGGATTTCATTAAGATAAAAAACATCAAGTCAGATGATTTTTTATACACTACTCAAGCTCCTCAAGCTGAGAGGAAAGCTCCTCCCACGCCTCCATATCTATAAGGATTTCTTCCTCGAGAGCATCTATTTCGTTCTGGATTTCCGTGAGCTTTGAGTAGCTTGACTGATACTCCGGCTTCATAAGCTCGGCCTTGAGCTCATCGAGCTTTGCCTCCTTGACCGCCAGGTCCTCCTCGGCCTTTTTGACCTTTTTTTGATCTTTGAGCGCTCCTTGCCCGGGTTGTAATATGCCTTGCCGGTTGATGAGACAGCCATGCCGCCTGTCGCGTTATTTGCATTGGTGCTTTCGCCCACATTACCTGCTGCAGCGGTTTGTGACGTGCTCCGGTTTGCATCACTGCCTGTCTGACTGCCGCCGTTCTGGCTTATCGCGCCGCCAAATATCGCATTGCCTCTGTATACATTTTTGCTCTCCGAAGCCTCCCTGTCGAGCTTTTCCTGATACTGCTCATAGCCAAACTGATAGAGATTGGTCGTACCATCCTCGAACACAAGCAGCTGTGTGGCTACCTTTTTCACAAAATATCTGTCGTGTGATACAAAAATCAGTGTGCCCTTGTAGTCCTTAAGCATGCTCTCCAGCGTTTCCTTGCCTACGATATCCATATGGTTAGTTGGCTCATCGAGCACGAGCACGTTCGGTCTGGTCTTTAAAATCTTACAAAGCGCCAGTCTGACCTTTTCTCCTCCGGAGAGCATATTTACGTTCTTGAACACGTCCTCCCCTGAAAAAAGGAAGGCTCCGAGTGCATTTCTGGCCTCGGTTTCCGTGAGATTCGGATACTCATCCCAGAAATCATCGAGCACAGTCTTGTTGCTTGTATACATGGCCATCTGCTGGTCGAAATATCCTATCTGCACGTTGGTTCCGAAGCGGTACTCGCCTGAAAGTGCAGGGATCTTACCCACGATAGTCTTTAAAAATGTCGATTTTCCAAGTCCATTTCCGCCGAGTATGCCAAGCTTTTCGCCCCTTTTCAAATCAAGCGACACTACGGAGAGCGGATAGTCATAGCCGATTGCAAGCTCTGATGTATAAAGCACATCGTTTCCGGTCTCCTTTTCGGGCTGGAAATTGGCATGGAAGGTCTTGTTGTCGTACTTGTCCGGTGCCTCGATAATCACCATGCGGTCGATAGCCTTCTGCTTTGACTGCGCCATAGCGGTCTTGGTCGGCTTGCCCTTGAAGCGCGTAACCATACGTTGCAAACGCTCTATCTCCTTCTGCTGGGCGATGTGATCCTTCATCTGCTTGTCGTAGTTTTCCTTTTTGCGGGCGATAAAATTGGTATAATTGCCCGGATAGCGCCTTGCTGTGCCGTACTCTATCTCGTAGACCACATCGACCACATTGTCGAGAAACATACGGTCATGGGATACGACAACCACTGCCTTCGGGTACGACTTCAGATAGCCCTCAAGCCACTCAATCGTCGTGACATCGAGGTGGTTGGTCGGCTCGTCCAAAAGCAGTATGTCAGGCTTTGACAAAAGCAGCTTTATGAATGCTATCTTGGTCTGCTGACCTCCGGAAAAGTCACGGATTGGCTTTTTACGCTCATCATCTGAGAAGCCGAACTTGCGGATCATGACCTCATATTCCTTCTCATAATAGTAGCCGCCATCATCCTTGAAGGCTTCCTCCATCGCGGTATATCTGGCTACCTTTTCATCGGAATAATCATGCTCGAGCTCTGCAGCCGCGCGCGCAAGCTCTGCCTTTCGCTCGTCCATTTTCACGAAGCATTTGCGCACCTCCTGCTCGAGTGTCACATCAGGATCATCAAACGCAATCTGCTTCAGATACCCTATCTCCGGGTTTCCTGCCTTTGCAATAAAGGCGCTCTCATCGCTGTCGAGCTTTTCCATCTCAACCTCGCCTGAAATGAGCTTTAAAAGTGTTGTCTTGCCACAGCCGTTTCTGCCGACTATCGCTATCTTTTCTGTGTTTCTGATTTCAAAATCTATACTATGCAAAATGACGTCGTCGCCAAATGCGACAGCGCCATTACTTATCTGGTAGAGCATATACTATCCTTTCATGCTTATGCCTGCTGCTTAATTGTTAGCCATAATGTAGTTGACAAACTGTGTTGCAGTACGTCCCGAAATGCCACCGTGGCTGAGCTCCCACTTGTTTGCCTCCCTGCACAGCTCCTCGTCTGAAAGCGTGCAGCCGCTCTTTCTCGCAAGCTCTGTTACGATGTTGAAGAACTCCTTCTGCGATGGCTTTGAGTAGCTGATTGTCACACCAAAACGGTTTACAAGTGACAGCTTCTCCTCAACTGTATCTGAGTGGTGCTTGTCATTGCTGTTGTCCTGGTCATTACGGTCATTCCATGTCTCCTTGATCAGGTGACGGCGGTTAGAGGTTGCATAAATCAGTATGTTGTCAGGCTTTGTCTCCACGCCACCCTCGATAACTGCCTTTAGGAACTTGTACTCAATCTCATGCTCCTCGAATGAGAGGTCATCCATATATATGATAAATCTGTAGTTTCTGTTTTTGATTGCTGCGATAATCTTTGACAGATATTTAAACTGATGCTTGTATATCTCAATCATGCGCAGTCCGTCATCATAATACTGATTGACAATGGCCTTGATGCTTGTTGATTTTCCGGTTCCGCTGTCTCCGAAAAGCAACACATTGTTGGCCTTTTTTCCCTGTACAAACGCTTCTGTATTGTCTGTGAGCTTTTTCTCTGGATTTCATAGCCGATCAGGTCATCGAGCATGACCGCATCCATATTGTTGATTGGCATGAAGGAGAAGCCACCGTCCAGATGCTCCTCAATCCTGAATGCCTTGTTTAGACCAAACATCGCGACCTCCGTATGCCTTGTAAAAGCCTGTTACCACATCAAAGAACTCCTGCTCATCCTTAGCTGCCTCAAGCTTCTTGCTCAGCGCCCTTACTTTCTCGCTGACATTGTGATTGTACATAAGGTCCTTTTTCACAATGGCCTTATAATTGCTAATCTGTGTGAAGCAGTCGATTCCGAGTGCTGACTCGATTGGCTTGAAATCATAATCAAAAAGCTTCTTAAAAATCCTGAAATCGTTTGCCACAAGCCCATTTACGCTGCCATCGCTTGCTCCGACCTTCTCACAGGTGATGGAAAACGGATTCTCGCTCATCATAAGGAAGAAAGTGAGATAGTTGTGCCACAGATTGTCATCAAAACCATAGTCTGTCGCTACCTTTAAGATTCTCTTGACCTGTGTATTGATGTCGCGCACAAGCTCTGTCTTGTTGTACTCGCCCACCTCAAACTGCTCAAAGAGCTGGCCCAATTTATAAAGTATCTCATCCTGAGATAAATCTCCGTACATAAGTAATTTTGATATTTCCTGATACATGGCTGTTCCTCCTGGTTTTGCCTTGTTTTCACTGCTAACATATGATTATAAACACTGCGCCACTATTTTGCAAGAGCTTGTGTGCCCGGTATGGCGCAGGAGACGCAAAAAGGCGGAGCTAAAACTCCACCTTTATTGTTGTGCCACGCCCCACCTCGCTGTCGAGTGTAAGCCCTGCATCATGCAGCTCCACTATATGCTTTACTATCGCAAGCCCAAGGCCTGTGCCGCCGGTCTCCTTCGAGTGGCTCTTATCTACTCTGTAGAAGCGCTCAAAGACGCGCTCCTGCTGATCCTTTGGGATGCCTATGCCGTTGTCCTCGACCGTGAGAACTGTCTTGCCACCGAGCTTGTGTACCGTCACATTTACGGTGCCACCCTCATTGTTGTAGCGGATAGCATTCTGGCAGAGATTCTCAACGAGCTCAGTGAGAAGCTGCCTGTTGCCTCGTACCATACAGTCAGTGCCGTCAAAATTGAGTGCTACTTTTCTCTGCTCGGCATTCACCTGTAGATTTTCCATGCAGTCCTTGACCAGACCGTACAGATCAAGCTGCTCAAAGCCCTGCTGCGCCTCGCTGGAATCTAGCTCCGAGAGCTTTATGATATCATTGATTAAGGAAAGCAGGCGCTGTGCATTTCTTCTGATTTCAGTTGCAAAATGAATCTGCTGCTCCTTTTCGACCATGCCGTTTTCTATGAGCTCTGCATAGCCGGAGATGGCTGTAAGCGGAGTCTTTAGCTCGTGTGACACATTGGCTGTGAAGTCCTGTCTGCTCTTTGCCGCGGCAAGTACGCCCTCATGCTGTATCCTTATCGCATTCATGAACGGCACGAGCTCCTTGTATTCTGTCTTTTTCTGGATGACAGAGGCCTGCTCCAGGTTGCCTGCGAGTGTCTCGATTGGCTTCATGAGCTTTCTGGTCAGGCTCTTGGCGAGAACCACACATATTCCTACTATGATAACCGTCACTATAAGCATGGCAGGTATACTGCTTGCAAACATGTTCCAGATACTTCTCGCTGCAATGGAGACACGCAGTACCGTTCCATCATTGAGCTTTATGGCATGATAGAAGGTATTGCTGTTCATGGTAGCTGATGTTCTCACGCTGTCTCCCGTACCTTTATCAAATGCTGATTCAACTTCCGGTCTATCGCCATGATTTTCAAGTTTTTTCACATCATTTTGATTGTCATACAGCACTGTGCCGTCCTTGTCAACCCAGGTGACACGAATACCCTCCACGTCAATCTGCGGGATTTCATTTATATCCTGTTTTAGTATTCCGGTGCTTTCTATTGTCTCTGCCATGACCTGCAGGTCTTCCTTTACCTGCTTCTGAAAGAAGTAATAGTTGATTACTGTCATGGAAACCATAGTGGCAATTGCTACAAAAAGTGCTGTTGCTACCAGATAGTAATTAATCTTCTTTTTCATGCTGTACGCTCCGCTTATGTATATTAGAAATCATTATAACAGCTATTATTCTATAACATAGCCCACATTTCTGACTGTCTTTATCCTGCTGCCATAGTCACCCAGCTTGTGGCGGAGTGTCTTTATGTGCATGTCCACTGTACGTGTCTCGCCCTCAAAGTCAGTATCCCAGACGCTTCTCATGATGACCTCCCTGGTCATGACTATGCCCTGACTGCCCATCAGAAGCCTTAAAAGCTCGTACTCCTTATATGTAAGGTCAACCGGCTCATTGTTCACTGTAACCACATGGCGCTCATGGTCGATCACCAGGTCATCCAGCTTTAAAAGCTTCGGCTCCTCCTTCGCTGTTCTCCTGAGCAGTGCCTTTACTCTTGTGATAAGCTCCATGATTGAGAAAGGCTTTTTGATGTAATCATCTGCGCCTCCGTCAAGCCCTTTTATCATATCCATCTCTGTGGTCTTGGCTGTGACCATTATAATAGGAATATCCTGTGTGGCCGGACGTTTTCTGAGCTTTCTCACGATATCGTAGCCACTCTCATCCGGAAGCATCACATCAAGCAGTATGAGATCCGGTACGAGCTCATCCAGCTTCTTGTAAAATTCCTTTGCGTTTTCAAATGCACTGACGATGTAATTACTGTTTTTTAAAGCAATAGTCTCTATTTCACGTATGCTCTCGTCGTCCTCTACAATATAAATAAGTGCCATAGCTTTCTCCATTTCAAAAATCTTATGTAAAATTTTTACCTGCTTTTTACTTTCGATTATACATTACTAATGTAAAACAGACGATGGTTTTATGTAAAATTTATGTAAAATCCATCGTCTATATCAATTTTGTCTGTATATAACTATGATTTAATTTTTCAGCATAAAGATTAAATCATGATTTGCGAACCTTGTCATCAAGCGCAAACTCAACCCACTCAGCAATATTTGTCGCATGGTCTCCGATACGCTCAAAGTATTTTGCAACCATGAGAAGATCCTCTGCCTGCTCACCACTCCTCCGGATGCTCCCTGATGAAATCAATAAGCTCAGCCTTTACCTTATCAAAAAGCTCATCAACCACATCATCCTGCTTCATCACTATGTGAGCCTTGTCATTGTTCTTCTCAACATATGCCTCGATTGCCCTGATAAGCATAAGCATTGTCTCTGAAGCCATGCTCTTGACATGCTCTATATTGACCCTGTATGGCTTGTCACTGCTCATCAAAATGGTCATCTCGCTGATATCGGCTGCGTGGTCTCCTATACGCTCCATATCAGTAACCATCTTCATCGCTGCAGAAATTGTTCTGAGGTCTCTTGCTACAGGCTGCTGCTGCATGAGCAGATTAAAGCACAGGCTCTCTATCTTTTTCTGCTCTCTGTCTATCTCTGAATCGCCCTCCATGATGGCTTTGGCGCTATCGGCATCCTGATGTATAAATGCCTCGATTGCTTTCTGGATTGACTCCTCAATCATGCTTCCCATGTGCATCATTTCTTCATTCAGCTTCTTAAGCTGCTCGTCGAATTTCGATCTCATTAACCAAACCTCCCTGTGATGTAATCCTCTGTTCTCTTGTCCTGTGGATATGAGAAAATTGTCTTTGTGTCACCAAACTCAACCATATCTCCCACAAGGAAGAAGGCTGTATCGTCTGACACACGCACTGCCTGCTGCATATTATGTGTTACAACCACAACTGTGTACTTTTTCTTTAAATCCTCCATGAGCTCCTCTATCTTTGAAGTAGAGATAGGGTCAAGCGCTGATGTTGGCTCATCCATCAAAAGCACCTCTGGCTGTACGGCAAGCGCTCTCGCAATACACAGTCTCTGCTGCTGTCCACCCGAAAGTCCCATAGCTGATTTCTTTAATCTATCTTTAACTTCATTGAATATCGCAGCACCCTGAAGACTTTCCTCAACTATCTGGTCGAGTGCCTTTTTATCCTTGATGCCATGCACTCTCGGGCCATATGCGATATTGTCATATATGCTCATCGGGAACGGATTTGGCTGCTGGAAAACCATGCCGACCTTTTTGCGAAGTACGGTTGTATCGACTGATGGTGCATATATATTCTCACCATCTATCTCTATGCTTCCCTCGATTCTGACGTTGTCAACCAGATCATTCATTCTGTTGATACACTTTAAAAAATGTAGACTTACCACATCCTGACGGTCCGATCAGCGCTGTCACGCTGTTTTCTTTTATGTCCATATTGACACCATGCAGTGCATGATTCTGGCCATAATACAGATTCAGGTCGCGAACCTGAATTTTGATTTTTTTCTCCATTTGTATCTCCTGCAACATGTAATAAATTTCTTGTCTTCGAGAATACATTATATGGATGCTTTGTAAAATGCTCTATCAGATGTATGTAAAATCTATGTCAAATTTTTACACACATAAATTATTCGCACTGTTTGTATTTATTATTTGTATACACTATTTATATGCTTTATAGTCGGCTTTATTAAAGTACTGTCTGGTTAAAGTATTGTATCTTTAATAATTAAAAGTTCATCCATTATCCTGTCTGCATCAATGTTGGAGTAATTGATAATAAACTGATGCCGGTCTTCCTTTGGCTTGCTCAGGTTGAAATGTGTAATCGCCTGAAGCTTTATACCTTTTTTCAATAGCAGCTCTTCAACTGTTTTGTCCGGTAAGGTTTGTGGCAAACTGTATGATAAAATGCAATCCGGAGTCATTTTCTATTACCCTAGCATTCCTTTTCGGGGAAGCAGCCTTTTAGTGGAACGAAAGCAACGCTCTAGGCGCTTTCTGCCGTAGTGCAGTCTCATCCTGTTTATGTGCTTTTTCAAAATAGCCTCGCTGATAAATCGTGCCAGCGTGTACTGCTCGAAGGTGGATACCGTACATGAATAAAATGAAAGCCTCCTGTAAAACTCATTTGCCAGATGCTCCGGCAGCACCATGTAGCTGATTCGGATGGTGGATGTGAGAGATTTTGAAAATGTATTTATATAGATGACCTTTTCACACGCATCTATCGAAAGGATGGGCGGTATCGGGTGTCCGTTCATGCGAAACTCACTGTCGTAATCATCCTCTATGATGTATCTGTCGTTGCTCTCGTTGGCCCATGCCAAAAGCTCATAGCGGCGGTTCACAGGCATCGTGATTCCTGTCGGGAAATGGTGTGTCGGGCTGATATGTGCTATCTGCGCGTTCGCTTTCTTTATAAGCTCCACGCTGATACCCTGCTCATCCATCTGCACCGGCAGGCATTTTGCATTGTTGCACTCGTATATCTGGCTGATTTTCTTATAGCCCGGATCCTCCACGCAGTATACCTTGTCCGTACCCAAAAGCTTCACAAGCAGTCCGTACAGATACTCTGTTCCCGCTCCGACTATTATCTGGTCCGGGTCCACATTCATACCGCGAAACGATGACAGATGGCTTGCTATCGCTTCCCGAAGCTCTCTCACTCCGCCACACGGCGACACCGACAAAAGCTCCTGCTCCCTAAGTGAAATCGTCTCTCGCATGAGCTTTGCCCATATGGAAAACGGAAAGTTACCCGAGTCTGTCCTGTTTGATGAGAAGTCAAATATGCTTTCATCCTGCTCAGGCGGCAGCTTTATGCTAAGCTCCTTATGCACCGGTGCCTTGATTACCCTGATATCTGACACATCGGCTATGAAATAGCCCTTCTTGGGCCTTGCAAACATATAGCCCTCTCCTATCAACTGGTCATATGCATTTTCAACCGTAATGGTACTAACCCCCAGATTCTTGGCGAGGGTACGTTTTGATGGCATTTTCTCCCCGGAGCTTAATTTTCCCTGTGATATATCGTTTTTGATGCACTCATACAGGCATTTGTAGAGTGGACCGTCTGTTTTTGTGAGGTCGTAGGTCAGCATCTGATTCACCGCTTTCTGGCATTTATATTTTCCTTATTTTGAATATTTTAATATTACCAGATGTAGCGTAATATTGCAACCATGATATGTGGCTGGTGTGAACAATGCAAAAAACAAAAGGAGATTTAACAAATGGAAAACAATAAGAATACTCAATACGAACTCAACAAAGGGCTTGCGCAGATGCTCAAGGGCGGTGTCATCATGGATGTCACGACTCCGGAGCAGGCCAGGATTGCCGAGGCTGCCGGTGCATGTGCTGTCATGGCGCTTGAGAGAATCCCTGCTGATATCAGAGCCGCAGGCGGTGTTTCAAGAATGAGCGATCCTAAGATGATTAAGGGCATTCAGGAGGCTGTCAGCATCCCCGTCATGGCAAAGTGCCGTATCGGTCACTTCGTGGAGGCTCAGATACTTGAGGCTATCGAGATTGACTACATTGATGAGTCTGAGGTGCTTTCACCTGCTGATGATGTGTACCATATCAACAAGAGAGATTTCAAGGTGCCTTTCGTATGTGGTGCAAGAGATCTCGGTGAGGCTCTCCGCCGTATCAACGAGGGAGCTTCCATGATCCGTACAAAGGGTGAGCCCGGTACAGGTGATATCGTGCAGGCTGTCAGACATATGAGAAAGATGAATTCTGAGATTGCAAAACTTACTTCCATGCGTGAAGATGAGCTTTTCGAGGCAGCTAAAAATCTTCAGGTGCCTTTCGAGCTGGTTAAGTTTGTTCACGATAACGGCAAGCTTCCGGTTGTAAACTTTGCGGCCGGTGGTGTGGCTACTCCGGCTGATGCGGCTCTTATGATGCAGCTCGGTGCTGAGGGTGTGTTCGTCGGTTCAGGTATCTTCAAATCAGGCGATCCTGCCAAGAGAGCTGCCGCTATCGTAAAAGCTGTGACAAACTTTACTGATGCAAAGCTCATCGCAGAGCTTTCTGAGGATCTCGGTGAGGCTATGGTCGGAATCAACGAGAGCGAGATTAAAATAATCATGGAGAAAAGAGGCAAATAAAATGAAATCAGGACTTAAGATTGGTGTTTTAGCTGTTCAGGGAGCGTTTATTGAGCACAAGCGCATGCTTGAATCTTTAGGCTGTGAGTGTGTTGAGCTGCGCAAAAAATCAGATATCTGTGATATAGACGGACTCGTGCTGCCGGGCGGTGAGAGCACTGTGCAGGGCAAGCTGCTACGTGAGCTTGATATGTTTGATGAGCTTAAGGGAAGAATCGCAAACGGGCTTCCGGTGCTTGCAACCTGCGCCGGTCTTATCCTTTTAGCTTCACATATCAGCAACGATGACAACGTATATTTCGGCACTTTGCCTGTCACTGTTAAAAGAAATGCCTACGGCAGACAGCTTGGAAGCTTTAAGGCTACAGCAAGGTTTGACAATAGCTTTGACTTTACCATGACATTTATCAGAGCACCTTACGTGGAAGCTATTGACGACTCCACCAAAAATGATGTACATGTGCTCGCCAAGTATGACGGCAAAATTGTCGGTGTGCAGTATAAGAACCAGATTGGGCTGGCTTTTCATCCGGAGCTTGATGATGATACACGGATTCATGAGAGGTTTTTGGAGATGATATCGGGAAATTAAATCACGTCTATATTATTGAATGGCTATATGTGATATTACACATCTAATATGAAACATGTGATATAGAACATAGATGGAAAACATAATAATATTACGCTTACACAATTGAAATGTTTGCGTGTAAAGGCCGGGGCAGATGCCCCGGATTTTTATGCCGACTTTTTGTGGTAAAATATAAAATGCATTTTTTTTAATATATGGTATAATAAAATAGTAGAGTGAAGATTATTTTTTAAGGAGGGGTTGCATATGCCAAAAGCTATGTATAATCTTATTGGACAATACATTGAAGAAATCAAAAAAATTTATGGTTCACATGTCAGACAGATTATTTTATATGGTTCATATGCCAGAGGCGATTTCAGACCCGACTCAGATATAGATATTATGATTCTGGTTGATATGTCAGATATTGATCTTAAATCTTATGGTGAGAAGCTTTCCTATATGACATATGACTTTAATCTGGATCATGACATTGACATAAAACCAATTGCCAAAAGTGAAGAGATTTTTAATAAGTGGGTAGTAAATTATCCATTTTATTCAAATATTCATAAAGAGGGGGTTATACTATATGGAGCAGCATGATGTAGAAATTGGTACAAGAAGAGATCTTGTTCTATATAGAATTGAAACCTCAAAGAATGACTTAAAATCCGGGGCAGATGCCCCGGATTTTGTTGTTTCTTATGTCGTATAAGTTCAATATATAATATAATTTTAAAAAACCTAAAACTCCAAAGTCAACCTTAAAAAGATCGCCATCCACAGTCAGCTCCAAAGTACCATTCATGAGCTTCATGAGACTTTCTGCAATAGACAGTCCAAGTCCACTGCCCTCGGTGTTTCGCGAGCTGTCTCCTCTGACAAAACGCTCCTTAAGCTCATCGCTTGAAATATTAAGCGGTGTAGCTGATACATTCTTGAAGGTTATGATGGCTCCACTGTCCTTTGGAATGATGTCAATATACACTCTCGTACCCGGCTGGGCGTATTTGTTGATGTTGTTCATCAGATTATCAAACACTCTCCACAGATGTCGTCCATCTGCCTGAATCATAACAGGCGTAACGTCATTTTTGATAATTAAATCAAGATGATTTTTCTCGAATTTTTCTTTGTATTCTCCGGCTACCTGTGACAGCATAACAGCCGCATCCAGTTCCTCCAGTTCTACATTTATGCTGCCGGTAGATGCCTTTGAAGCCTCAAGTAAATCCTGAATTAATTTTTTCAAACGTGATGACTGTCTGTCGAGAACGTCAAGATATTCGCGTACCTTCTCGTTATCTATGTCCTCCTTCTGCAACAGGTCCACATAATTGATAATGGAAGTGAGCGGTGTCTTGATATCATGCGACACATTTGTGATGAGCTCCGTCCTGAAGCGCTCGCTCTTCATTTTTTCAGAGACCGCCGCCTCTATTCCATTGCTCACATTATTCAAATCCTCACCATGCTTTCTGAAAAACAGCATAAGCCTTGATGTATCAACCGGCTGTGAAAAATCACCGTTTGCTATTGCCTTTGCGGCGCATCTTATCCTGTCATACTGCATGATAAATGCGATAAGCAGAGCAAGCTCTATAAGCTTTATAATGAATATAAATCCAATACTCCTTATTCCAAATCCTATAAGCTCAAGCAGGCATATGAAACCGAATGCCAGCATACTGATCAGAAACAGCGGTACATTTCTTTCTATCCATGAAAAGCCGTATCTGATTGGGGCAAATACCATCCTGCATAGCTTTTTGACAGGCTTTAAGAAAAATCTAACAACATAGTAGCACAGTGTATGCTTCCAGAACTCATGTGCCCTGATTCTTACGTATGTTGTCAGGATTGCTTCAAGCGAAACCATGGTTGCCGCCAGACAAATGAGTGCCACCACCGGAAGCTGCTTTATAAGTAAAAAGCCCGCCGGAAATACCATAAAGTCTGCAAACATTGTCACTCCAAGCATCACCTCATACGGCAGCCTGTCATATAATCGTAATTTAATTTCTTCCGAATCCTCACGTTTTCCGGCAACTGTCAGCAGATACCCCGCTGTAATCACAAAACCAAGTATAAATATGACAAACAATACACTCAAATGAGCCTCTGTAAATTCCATGACGTCAAGTAAGCTGTCTGCCTGATTGAAGTAATCGCCCTTTTCCTGAAGCTGCTGCGGAAGCTTTGCATACACATAATAGTACTCAGGCTTATCTTCCGTTTGGGTGTATGGATAGTACACAATTCCGGTATCCGATATATTAAAGGTATCCGGTAAAAGCTCATAGCTCTCATTCACCTGCTCCACCACTTTTATGATTTCGTAGCTGTCATAATAAATATCCTCATCATAATCGTAGTAAGAGCCGTCACTATCAAAGCGCGAATCGCCGTCATCACTCAGATTCATGCCACACTTTATATGATTTCCTTTTTCATCATAGCACTTTACATTTTTCCACTCGGCAAAGCCTGTAATATCGAGTGACTGGCCTGTAAACATCTCCTCGTAGGCAAAGTAATTATTTCCATTCTCATCGGTTTTCTCAACTGCCTTATATAAGCCAAGCGAGCTGTTATCGTTAGAGCCTGTCATCACCCTCACCTTTGGAATGACATAAGCGGTACCATCATTCAGGCACAGATAAAAGAGCCCATTTGTCTTGGAATACATGATTGAGCTGATTCTCTCACTGTTCATATTGTTTGATGCATCGTCTGACTCTTCATAGCTGCCGCTCATTGCATCCCACAGATATGATAGCCTGTTCCACTTTAAGTTCTTTGCCTTGTAGCTAAAAATATAATCCGGATTTGATATTTCATCCACACTTGAATACACCTTTGCTGCATCAGATTTTACATCTACCTTGTCCTCTGATGTTTCATTACTCTTTACCACTGCGGCCTGCAGATTGGTATCGTCCATCATCTGCGAAAATGCATTGTCATCACCGGATTCATAATTGTACACCATCTGTCTGCTATAGGCTCCTGCAATATTCGCATGAATTTCATCCCTTAGCTGTGCTGTACTTTCATAATTGTTTGTATACACTGCAACTATCGTTGTTACAACAAGCCCTGCCGCCATGACCGAGCACACTATAAATGCCGCAAGCTTAAGCCACAGATTCCTTGATATTTTTTTCATATCATTCACCTTCCATTTTATAGTGCTTCACTTGACAAACTTTATCAAGCATGCACCTATTCAGCGTCAATTTTGTATCCGCGACCCCAGATGACCTTTAAGTATCTTGGCTCAGCCGGATTTATCTCAACCTTTTCTCTAAGATGACGGATATGTACCGCCACCGTGTTTTCTGTCCCATACGGCTCATCCTTCCAGACCTTTGCATATATCTGATTCGGCGAATACACCTCGCCCGGATGCTCCATGAGAAGCTTCAAAATATCGTACTCTGTACGTGTGAGATTTGCTGCCTCGCCATCAACTGTCACTGTCTTTGATTTGTCATCCAGCTCAATGCCGCCGATTACAAGCTTTCCTGCGCTTGTATTGCCTGCGCCAAGAAGCATGTATCTCCTGATCTGCGACTTCACCCTTGCCTGCAGCTCTACCGGGTTAAACGGTTTCGTCACATAGTCGTCTGCTCCGACCGTGAGCCCGAGTACCTTGTCAGTGTCCTCACTTTTGGCAGTGAGCAGTATGACCGGCACATTAGAGATTTTTCTGATTTCCACCATCGCCTCTATGCCGTCCATGACAGGCATCATGATATCCATCAGGACAAGATGCACATCATTGTGTTTTACTATATCGAGCGCCTCCAGCCCGTTTCGCGCCGGGATTACCTCGTAGCCATCGCTGGTCAAATAAATGCTGATTGCTGATACAATGTCTTTCTCATCATCACATACTAATACTTTATACATAATTGCCTCCGGAAGTTTTATGTTGCTCTTATTGTATCAATTGTAACATTAAAATCCAATTATGTAACATATTAAGATTTGTTTAAGAAATATAACTTTAACTTGGGATTTACTTCTATCCGGGTTACTGATATATTTATATTATGATTAAAGGGTATATCTGATTAATCATGAGGGGCAAAATACATTTTGACCCTCATATCATTAAGAAAAGGAGTTTTCACCATGAATACTTATGGAAATGCGTCCGAAGGACTGCGAAAAATGTTTATTGCACAGGTCTGCCTTTATCATATGCAGCGTGCTGTCTGTCATTCCGATCATCAATCTGCTGGCAACTGTTGCCTCGGTTGTCCTATCAATCATTTATCTGGTAGGACTTTATAATGACGGAAAAGACACAAACGGATGTGCCAATGCGTTTGTGCTCAGTATCATCTCACTTGTATGCAATATAATATCGAGTCTTACATCATTTAACGTTCTTTTTGCGATGCTGTTTTCTGTTGCAGCAGCCGTTCTTACATTTATGGTAACTTATCAGGTGTGTACGTCTGTAAGTGATGTGGTCGGAAGCCGTGTACACAGCGATATCGCAAGCCTTGGAAAAAGCACATGGATTGTATTTTTATTAAATGTAGTTGTTGCTATAGTGGCTATAGTGATCCCATTTGCGGATGTTATCATAGTGGGAATGAGTGTTGTCTCTACAATGGTGCAGATCATTGTACAGCTTTTCTATGCGACATTCCTAAGCAGGAGTTCTGTGCAGAAAATCTGCAGCTGTTCTGGAAATATGGTGCTGAAAAAGAGTCTTCTGGTGCCGGAATCTTTATCAGATGTGGTAACATAAGCTAGAACCTCACTTGAGCCAAACAAATTAGTCAGTATGCGTCTTACACCAATATAATAGCCATTGATTTTTTCATCTGACAGTGTGGAATCATCATCTGCTGATAAACGTTTTCCGTGTTTTTGCCGGTCTGCCTTTCCTTCCAGTTGGTGCAGGAGCAAGATCATAAATAACAGAATCTGCTCTGGCATTTCCAATGAGATCAAGGTTTGGATACTCTTCAACAATGGATACAAGATTCTGCTTTGTATACCAGCTGTCACAAAGTATGATAACATTTTTCTGAGCAGAAAATTCAGGCATTACCTGACGCACCATGGATGCAGCAAGCTCAAGTTTTGATTCTTTTTTCTGCCACATGCGGTATCCTAGCGGCACCGCAAGATATGATATTTTATCATGATTCCACACGGGCACACATAACATCAGACTTACAAAACAGTGTCCATTAAGATAATTACAGCCATTATGCGCTGCATGATCAAACAACTTTGATGCATTTTCAAATTTTGTACCAAATTTGGAGATCATTGTATCATCAATGCAAAGAAACACCGGCTGTGATTTAAGCTGTTCCGAAATAAGGTGCAGTGCTATTTTGGCAGTTACATTCATAAATCTTGAATAATCAGCTTTGGCATAAGAGCAGGCATGATAAAAAGTATTTAGGGATTTTTCTGTTATCCCGGCAAGGAAATGCTGGTACAGGAATCTTATTGAATGAGCTGATTCTAATGCGAGTATTGAAAGTACCAGTAAAAATAATGTTTCTGCCGTAGGAACAGAAAAAGTTTCAAAATATGCTAAAAAATATTTATGAAGTCTACCAATTAATGAGTTTTCGTTATATAATGTCTTTGTCGTACAGGGTCACTTTCCTTTGTAATGTTTTTGTGCAAACTCATTATACATCAGAAAGCCCTGTACGATTTCTTTTTTATGAAAAAAGTTGTAAAGTGGTGTTTAAAGTTATTAAGTCCTGTAAAAATGCTTTCTTTAGAGACACGCAGACATCCTGTTAAAATAGCAAACTGTAAACTATCATTTGACTTTAATGCTTGACCGAACATCCCCCTGATTAATGAAACCATTTCTTTATAATATCCATTCAAAAAAGCCTTATCCAGAGGAACATCATATTCATCAATAAGTATTATAACCTTCTATCCAAAATGCTTATATAACAACTGTGATAAAACATGTACGCTCGATATAAGCTGGTTTTCATCCATTGTATTCATTCCGTTATGCAATGCAATTATTGATTTATATCGTCTGATTTCATTTTCTGAGAGTCTTTCGCTTTGAGCTAAGAAATCAAATCTTTCCGCTTCCAGACCTATTAACTCGGTTAATCTGTATTTGGCATCTTCAAAGCATAATCCATCTACGCCTTTAAGTGTAAGGCAGATTACAGGGTATTTTCCCATATATTCTTCACACAGTTCTTTATTTTTGGAAATATATAATCTGTCAAACAGTGATGCATCCGTGCCGATCTCAAAAAACTCTTCAACATGCTCATATTTAGTGTCTTACCAAAACGACGAGGACGGGTAAATAAATTGACTTTGCCCCAATTTAGTAAGACCTGTTCTATAAGCCCTGTCTTATCTATATAGTAAAATCCCTGTTTTCTGATATCTCTAAAATTTTCAATCCCTACCGGTGTTTTCTTTACCATTGCCATAAATGCCTCCGAAAAAAATCAGTTATACTATCTGCATATAGTATAACTGATTAACCCGGCAAATACAATTTATAAAAACGTCTATCATTTGGAATAGTTTTTCGGTCTCCATCCCGACTACTGGAACAAGTTTTATGGCTTTGTTACGACCATATAAAAGTTTTCTCCATTCTATAGCTAATATAATACGCTTTTATTGTACTTATCAAATAATATTTATAAGATTTGAAAACATCTTAATCAATTTCACAGCTTTTACAACTTCCATTTTGTGGAAGGACTCACCTTAAAATATATACTACTATGT